>ENA-OWNT01003725-OWNT01003725.1-seawater-metagenome-genome-assembly--contig:-NODE-3725-length-14094-cov-3.900763_pt1 | contig 14094 bp, 13 predicted proteins | sample MGYA00238136_ERZ651165 | MGnify/ENA primary metagenome ERZ651165 (study PRJEB26861, sample SAMN08777766) | seawater metagenome | isolation source: coastal seawater | place: USA: Florida | collected...
CGTCATCGTCATCGTCATCGTCATCGTCATCGTCATCGTCATCGTCATCGTCATCGTCATCGTCATCGTCATCGTCGTCGTCATCGTCATCGTCGTCGTCGTCGTCGTCGTCGTCGTCGGACGCACCGTCACTGTCAGATTTCGTCCGGAACGACCCAACGTTCATGAGTTGTCGAGGCTTAACTTTGCGACTGGACATGCGACGCGGCACAACGAAATTCGAATCTGGTATCACATGCCGGGGTCGTTGCGAAGCCGGGCCAATGTTTTCTGGCGTTACGCGCCGGCTGCCCACGGTGTTGTCTTTGTTGACGCTGGCAGACAGGGTCTCCAATAAACCGGCCTCCGATGAACGCCCTGCCAAACGCCGTGAACTCCTTCGCGACATAATGCAGTCACCGGCGCCGTGTCCGGGCACACAGGGTCGATCAATTCACTTCAAAATGGCAATGTTTGACAAAATATGGAATCAAAAGAATTGCGAAACGAACAGCGCGAACTCAACTCGCAACAATTATTCGGTCATGAAGAAACCCGCCTGGTCTACTTTCCATTCTGAGTCCCTCCGCTGAGATGAGTTTCAACTCCTCAATCTCGTCTTCTGGTCGCGCTCAAGTACGAGTAGTGACTGCCACCAATCCACTGGCCGAAACGCATGGACCCACGTGGACAAACACGCCTCCAGGGAGTCAAACATAATCAGGCAGACTACGTGCAACTCCAACACGGCACGACACCACGACGACGCGCAGACCACAGACACGTCGACACCGCGACACATCGACGCGACGACCATCTCGACACCCCAATGACGACCACACGACCCTACTACAAGACGACACACCGACGGTATGGCACACGGCATACACCAACGGCGGCGACTGCAGTGACGGCGATGCGCCCGTGCCGACCGAGACGGGCACTCGACACAACGACACAACGATGGCTCGTTCTGCACGATGGCGACGACACAAACGACACAAACGACACAACGACACAACGACACAACGATGACTCCCACCCACTGCGGCGACAGCGACAGCGACACTGCGACTCCACGATCGCCACCACCACCCTTTCCTTCGACGTCGACACGCGCGAACACGCGTGTCAAAGTCGTCCTCCAACCTCAAAAGTTGGCGCGTCTTTTTGTCGCTGTCGTCGGTCGGTCGTCGGTCGTCGGTCGTCGATCGTCGGTCGGTCGTCGTCACTCACTGTAAGTGACTGACTGTGAGTGAGTGACTGTGAGTGAGTGGCTGGCTGGCTGACGATGCCATTCAAACCTCCCGCGCGAATGAATGCCACTCACTCACTCGCAGTCACTCACTCACAGTCACTCACTCCCACCACCACACAGTGAGATGATTTCGTACTTTTAGTACTACGCAGTTGTACTGAAGGTATCGCTGTATTCGGTATACAACGACACTGCGTCTGGGGTCGACTACGAGTCACCAGCGAGAGAGTGAGAGTGAGTGTGAGTGAGGCAGTCGGTGTGTGGGTGCTGTACCTACCAGAATTCGAGAATTCGATAAACTTGTGGTACTTCTATGAACCATTGTGTATGCGGAATGAAGACACTGTGGCTGTGAGTGAGGCGGCTCATTACTGGGTGTTGTATCGACCATATAGCACGAATTTGAAGTGGTTGTGGGACTTCAATGTACCATTAAGTCATTCACTGTCAAAGGCCGAAGGGAAGGAAGAAGGAGGGCGGGAGGTGACCTGTGAGTGAGTGAGTGAGTGCCACAGAGTCCGTCAATCCGCTGTCACCCACCCACAGTCACCCACAGTAAGTAAGTAAGTAAGGCGGCCATGGAGTGGCAGTATGGCAGAGTGAGTGAGTGAGTGAGTGAGTGACTTTGAGTGAGTGACTGTGAGTGAGTGACTGTGAGTTCGTTGTTCGTTCGTTTGTTGTCGTGTTGTCGTCGCTCACTCACTCACTCACTCACTCACCCACCCACAGTCACTCACTCACTCACTCACTCACTCACAGAAGCCGGTGCTCTTACCTCTGTGCGGTCACTGCATCACCGACTTCGTTCGTTCGTTCCTTCGTTCGTTCGTTCGTTCATTCGCAACACGCGCGCTGGTTTCGTTTCGTTGGCTCTCTATCTATCTCTCTCTCTGTGCTTTGTTGTGACTTCGTTTGTTTTTTACTTCGTTGGCGTGTTGGCGGAAGTCCGTGGCAGTTGTTGTCATTTGCGGTGGCTTTTGTTGAGGCTCTTTGTTCTGTCTGTGGTTCGTTGGCCTCGCTCACTTGATTGTTCGGCGTCGCTGCATGGCCATGACTGTGGCCTTGACCAGTGGAGGATGCGCGATAGAGCACAGACCTTTGTTGCCTCGTGGACTGTGAAGGTCACCGTCGCGGCTCGAAGTGGTCGTCGTTGGCGATGATATGCGTTCGCTTCGGTGGGGAGAGGTAGCTGTCGTACTGCAGCGTGCGTCGCTGCCCGCTATGTTGTTCTGTTCATCGTGGTAGCGTGGACGGACAGCTTTATTGACGGTGCTCCGCACATAAATCTGGAGTGGCTACCTTCCCTTTCGGGTATTCTCGATTTTTTTCCCGTCCTGTGCGTGCCTTCACGTAACGCACCTGTCAAAGTGCATCGATCGTAGCTTTTGTTCAGCGCTGCCTCGCCAGGCGCCAGCACAACTGGAGTCAATACCGCCACATTTCTCAGAATGGCGGATGGTGATCGAAAGAGGAGGGAGGCGAGCCGCAACACGGTGACCTTCACTCCCACCGAAGACGAAGGGCTTCGTTTTTACTTACAAGATGATGATCGCGACAAAAAAGGACGCAAATGCCGCAACCTTGTCATTATCAACCAGAACCCTGAGCTGGTCCGTTGCTCGATGCCCTTCATCTACTGTCGTTTCGTTCAAACCATACCCACCGCCGCACATTTTGCTCACAGGCCGTAGTGTTTAAAGTCAAGCCCAAGAAGGTGAAAGACGGTGCCCAATTGCCCATCAAACTGAAATCGGCAAAAAGCCGAGGCTACATTGCCCCAAACGAGGAAGCCACAGTGCCTGTGTTCCTGCTCGACGACGTCGTCGACCAACTCGGCATTGGCTCTTCGCTCGAGAATTTGACCACGCTACAGGTACTCAACGCACTTCGTTGTGTTGCGTAAGTGCATGCAACCGAAGCTTAACTGCGCCGAATCCTTTTTTTGTTGATATGATTACTCGAACTAGGTTCTGTGCGCACCCGTTGCACCAAATATAGACTTCGACGATGATCAAATGAAAAAGTTCTGGAAGGACGTGCCTGCCACAGTGATGTGCAAGTTCAAGTTTGAGGTAACAGCCGCAAACACCACGGCTCCCGAAGAAGCCGAGCCGTCGGACGAAGCCAAAGTGTCGGCCGACGAAGCCGCAGAACATCTTGCCGCAGAGAAAGCGGCTGCTGAGAAGGTGGCTGCTGAGAAGGTGGCAGCAGAGAAGGCGGCAGCAGAGAAGGCGGCAGCAGAGAAAGCGGCAGCAGAGAGAGCGGCCGCAGAGAAAGCGGCAGCAGAGAAAGCGGCAGCAGAGAAAGCGGCAGCAGAGAGAGCTGCAGCAGAGAAGGCTGCAGCAGAGAAGGCTGCAGCTGCCAAGAAGGCTGCGGCTGCCAAGAAGGCAGCGGCAGAGAAGGCAGCGGCGGAAAAAGCAGCTGCGAAGAGAAAGGCTGCGGAGGAGGCCGCTGTGAAAGCTGCCGCTGAGAAGGCTGCGTCTGAGTCGAAGACACCCGCCAGCGCTGAAGAGTCGAGTGCAGAATCAGAGCCAGAGCCAGAGCCAGAGCCGGAACCAGAACCAGAACCAGAACCGGAACCGGAACCGGAGCAACAACCCAAGTCTGTGAAGAAAAGTGCGTCGCAGCAAGTCAAAGACGAAATGGCAGAGTTGAAACGAAGCGTGGAAGCGGCCCAAAAGGCAACCACAAGCAAGTCACCCTCGAGCACACCGCAGGTGACAACAACAGAGATTCAGAAAGCACCAGCCAACAACAACAACCTTATTATCATTGGCGCTGCTGCAGCAGTGCTTGCTGTTGTTGTGTTCCTGCTTTTGAATTGAGCGCACGGAACCATACAAGCTCAAATTATTTAAACCTCGTACATGAAACGCCAAGTGCGATCGTGACACAAACACTTGCATGCCACGCAAACACACACACAAGTGTTGTTGAAGGTGAAGGTGCACGCTCGCAGCAGCACGACCTGGCCAAGGCAATGGCGATGGCCCGGGCGCAATTTTTTGTGCACGCCGGCAAGTCGTGGATCGAATTGAAACCCAGCAGTGAATGTCGGAAAAACAAAAGTAGTGTGGCGGATTCCCATCACGCATAGAATTGAAATAGAGCCCTGGCAGACAACTGTAATGGTTAATAATGCAGACGGTGACCCCCGGAAGCTTGTTCGAGACACGAAAATGTGGTCCATCGACGTTTTGATGCGCTATCGTTCAAAGAAAGGTCTTGTTCCGCGGCAAAAACGATGCAACAACAAAAATCACAAATTAAAGGCTTTGAATGCGATGGCTACGATTCCAGAAAAACTTATATCCGTGCAAGACTCGGATAGTAAAATCGAGTACTACTAGTACTAGTACCAATACTCGTACCTTGTACGTATTTTGACTTACATAGATGTATGGTGAAAGCTGACTGTGCTGCTGACAGCCTGTTGCCTTCGCGTTCGTTCGTTGTGGCCGGCCAAGCAGGCGCAAGGCTGGCTGCCGAGTTGACTGTTGACACAAACGACAACGACGACGACGACAACGACGACGACGACGACAACGACGACGACGACGACGACGACGACGACACAATGATGGAGATACCGACGTTGGTGTATGTTGCAGCACAACAAAGGTTTTTCAAGTGGTGTACATGCTCCAGGTTCAACCCGCTCGCTGGTCGCTGGTGCCGCGTGCTGGTGCAGTTCCAAGTACGCAATTGTTCGCACGTGGACACGGTTGGGCGGGAGTGCCACATTTGGTGCCGAAAACGTTACAAGATGGTACCGAATCTGTTGGCACGCCACAACATGCTTACTCTGTTGATGTTACTTTGCTACGCTATTGGGCAGTGGTAGACGGCGAGGGTGCTTGGGAGTCGTTTCGACTCAACCGCGATCCGAGGCTCTGACAAACCCATCAAGTTCGTCGGTCGCTGGAAGAAGACGCAACAATTTTTGGTCTATCTAGTCAACGTACATTTGCGAGGTCACGGGAACATGGAGCCAACCAAGCGGCCCGCGAGCGATGGTGCCTCCAACCCTGGTGAGTCTACGGAAACGAGTCATGTGCCAACTCCGCCAGCGAAGAAGGTACGCCTCACCAAACGTCAGCTCCGCCAGGATCCTCTATATCAACAATTTTTCAAGTTTCGTACCGAGTTGAATCGTTGCTCGGCTGCCAGCGACTGTAAAGGCGCCGTTGATGTGTTTCGGCAATTGCAGCAAAACCCAGACGTGAAGTGCAACGTTCACATGTTCGGCATGATGATTGCCTTGTGCGCTAAAGCTGGCGACGTGGCAAATGGCCAAGCTATCTATAGCTACATGCAGGAAAAGGGTCTTCAACCCAATGAAGTCGTGTACTCATCGATGGTGAAGCTCTACGGGGACAGCGACGATCTGGAAAATGCGCGGGCTACGTTTGACGTGTTCCTGGCAAAAGTGGCTGGAAACGAAGTCGAGTTGCAAAACAAAAAGACGAAGAAAACTGCAAAAGGTCCCGATTCTGCTGCAGGTGATGGTGGTGGTAAAACGCGTGGCGCTAGTGGTGGTGGCAGGATTAAGTTGCGCACTCTCGTGCCTCTGTTCGCAGCATATTCGCGAGTCCGAAACATCGACGCTTGTCAACAACTCTTCCAACTAATGGGTGATCTTGAGCTGGACCCAAATGAACCCATTTTCCGCGCAATGATAGATGTATTTGCACTCGCCTGCATTGATGCGCGCGTGCACGGTCTCACACCAGAAAAGGCCACATACTTTCGGGACTCCATGAAATTTATTCTTCGTGATATGAAGGACAGTATCCTGTCGATTGGGCACAAAACCAAGAATTCCTTGCAGAGATGGTTTCGGGAAGCGTGCCCAGGAGCTGATGGCACGCCCCGGCCGTGGGAGGTAGGCACATGCATTCCAAACGACAAAGGCCACTGCCAAGAGTCTGGCTTCACGTTAGGGCGCATCCACATTCGACGCAGCGAGTATGTCACGCTGGCGTCTCAAATTGAGAAATTAGTTGTGAGAGGGTCCGCCAAACGAGAGCGACAGTGGAACGCATTCAAAAAGTTCATTGCAGCCCGATCAGGCAAATACGATGTTTTCATCGATGGTGCGAACGTAGGATTTTATGGACAGAACAAAGGCGGAGTTTGTCGTATCAATATTCCACAAATTGGAGTCGCGTTAGAGAAGTGGGTAGAGCTGAAGCGGTCGCCATTAATTGTGATGCACAAACACCACCGCTTGCAGAACCGGCAACATGAGGCGTTGTTTGCCGATTGGGAGAGACGCGGCCTTTTGTATGCCTGCGAAAAGGGCAACAATGACGATTGGTACTGGTTGTGGGCAGCTGTCCACACATGCAACCCTGATAGTGTCCTAATTAGCAATGATGAGATGAAAGATCATCATTTCAACATGCTACGACCAAAGTATTTCCAGCGATGGAAAATCAGGCATCAAACACGGTTTCACTTCTCATGGGGTAGCGACGGCAAGCGGAAAATTGACTTCTACCTGCCGGCAATATTCACTCGGTGCATCCAGAGTCACCATGCTGGCATCAAGAACACGTCTGCAAGCGAGTCGTCGGACGGTGCTGAGCTTGCAGATAGTGAGGTAATAGCCTGGCATTTCCCTCTGCGAGACCCAAAGCCTGCTAACGGAGATCAAGACAACAGCGAACGAACAACATCTGCGGTCAAAGGATCGCACCATCCATCAACTTCGTCGTCTGTCGGACCAACCATTAGACTTCGTGTGGGTGGAGTACCGGCGGTCCACGCTGACGCTGGTGGCGTTCAAGGAGCGACAAAGTGGTTTTTCTGCAAAAGGGTGGGAATAGAAAGCAGCGTTCTAGAAGATCAGCATTAGCCATGGCCACATTGTCCACGAGATCTATTTTGTAACATGTAAACCTATGTTGTTTTTTCGCAACTCGCACATTTCGTCAATCAGGCATTCTGTCAATCTGCCACGCTTTGCGGTGCTCGCTTCGCGTCTCAACAGTACAGTATTCTGGGTCCGAGCACCTATAGCTGTGTCAATCAGTCACAGGAATCGCTGAAAATAACGACTTAGTTTCACTGCAACAAGTTCCCGAAGCGTAACTGAAGAATCATATCCATACTTATATTCATTACAGAGGCACGTCGTTCACAGTAATAGCAGCCGCCGTGGTTGCTGGGGTGGACATGCACCAATGCACGCCACCTGCAGGTCACCATCGCAAGTAATTCCCGGTGCGTGCATGCAATGACCGAGGGGTACCTGCACTTCGTCGGCCAGTAATGGGATCTGCCTCTTGCAATGCCCAATTTTGTCCATGCAGCATCATCACAGTCCCGACTGATTTCCTTGGGGAGCAGCATTGGATCTGTCATTCTGTCTTGTCCATGCAGCATCATCATCATAGTCCCGACTTGCTTTGGGAGCAGGCATTGGATCTGTCATCTCTCACACGCCCTTGCACCGCTGCCAAAGCGCGGGAAGGTGTAAGTAAGGTGCTGTCTGCTGACTGCGTGACTGAGTGCGTGACTGAGTGCTGAGTGGGTGAGTGGGTGAGTGAGTGGGCAGCAAAGTGCCGTTTTGTCCACTCCCGCACTCACGCACTGTGTGTGTGTGGGCGGCTTCACTCACTCACTCACTCACTGTCAATGAATGAAGGTGAGTCAGTCAGTCAGTGGCGTGTTCGCGTCTTCGCTGAATGTTGCTGCTTTCGTGTTTCGTTCGTCATCGTCGTTCGTCGTTGTCGTCGTCGTCGTCGTTCGTCGTCGTCGTTCGTTGTCGTCGTCGTCGTTCGTCGTCGTCGTCGTCGTTCATCGTCGTCGTCGTCGTCGTCGTCGTCGTCGTCGTCGTCATTGTTGCTGTTGTTTTTGTTGTCGCCGCCGCCCGCCGCCACCGCAATGCTCGTCCTCGGCCTCGGCGCATTTTGGTGTGCAGGAGCGCTGGTGTGCTGATGTTGGTGTTGATAGTTTGCGCCGTTGTGTTGTGCCTTGCTGTCTTTGTGTTGTTGCCTTCTGCTCCTGCAGCTGTGCTGTTGTAGGTGTTGTTGTATTGCGGTCTTCTGTCGCCCTTGTCACTGGCGATTTGACTCTCATGTCTTGGAGATGATGGTTTGTTGTTGTTGGCGAAGTTGTAAGTCTTGACACGAGAATTCAAACTTCGCCAACAACAGCGGATGGGCAGAGGCATTGCGGGATGGTGGTTGGCCGTCACGACAACTGCAGAAAAGTTGAATTGCAACGTGTCAAGTTTTGAAGTTTTAGGGAGTATTTATTGAGCATTTTCGAAATCCCCAAAAAAAAAAAGTGCTGAGGTGAAATGTAGGCCTGAGCAGCGTTTCCTGCTGGGAACGCGAACGGGGTTGCCCCCCTTGCTGTGCAGATATGACATCTCCAACGAAATCGGCATACGCAAAACTCCTGCCGAAACTCAATTCGGTCAGCAAGTTGCTGCGGACGGAGCGTGACCAGGATTACAAATTCTTCAGTCAATCTAAATATGTGACAGTGTTATGTCAGTGGGATGATTCCGAGCAGCGGTGGGACTTCTTCTCCGACGTGCCGAAGCAAGCAACGTTGACTCGCGAAAAGGCCAACCGCATCATTTCTCAATTGATGACAAAAAAGTACAAACACGCACAGAAAACCTCACCTTCCAAGATAGCCCTCCCAGATTCACCGCTTGTACGCGTCCTGAATTCAACGAAAACTCATGTTGAAGAAGACATGCACAGACTCAGGCGAACAGTTGAGCAACTAGCAGCAGCCAACGAAAAGTTGCGCCGCCAAGCTGCGAAGGCACAAGAACAGGAGCGCGCCGCGCAGGCTTTGGAGGCCGCAGCTTTGAAGAAAGAGCAACAAGAGGAAGAGGAGAGGAAGCGCCGAGTGGAGCAAAAAAGAGAAGAACGATTTGCCGAGCTGGAGCGACACCACATCCATGCCCACGGTGGCCTCGAGCGGTCTTTATCTTCAGAAAATTTGGAGGTATTATTGCAATTGAACAGCAACCGCGCTCCGCGCCACATGGACCTCGGATTTGATGCCGGGTCAAGACCGGGATCGCCAGTTGGAGCTCGCGCTGGGAGAAATTTTGAAGAGGATATCAGCGACGCCGATCGTGACGCTTTCAGTCGGCGAGTTGGTGCCCTTGGCGCGACTAATTCGGCAAGCCATGGCGGTGCGACACGGCAGCCGCGGGCGACAACTTCAGACCGTAACACAGACCGCAAGACCGTAGCAAAGTCATTGGCGCCAGCTCTGGGCGACAGTGGGAGCAGCAGGGGCAACACACAACACGAACAAAGTGATTCATCGCGACGGCACTTGCGCCGCAGGCAATCGTCATCCAAATCTCCAAAGAGCTCTCACGGCACTCGGCGTAGCAGCCCAATTAGCAAGTCAAAGAGACCAAAGTCGGTGTCAGGAACTCGTCGTCGAAGTCCGAAGCCTACTCTCTCCACGCTTCCAACACTAAGTACAAAGCGAAGCCGTGGAACAGTGAGTCCCAGCCGTCGACCGAAAACTAGTTTAGGAAGGCGCACCACGACAGCAAGTAAACTTCCCAGAAGCCGCACCGCGCTGTCTTTGTCCCCGCCGTCATCCAAGCCTAGAACGCTCAGGCCGCGGCCAAAAACTGCGTCCTCATTTTGTAACTCCCGTCGTCCAAGCGTTGAGGCGCCCAACAAGCATTTTTACGCGAAAGGGCAGTATTCCAGTGTGTCGCTGCACACACTTCGCGATTTGCAAAATGCGATATGTCCTCCTCAGGATATTTCTCGAATTACTGGCCAGCATAGTCAAGATCACAGTGGTCACAAGGCACTTTTTGGGGTTCGAGTTACCAAGAAATCAATGTTCAAACCAAAGCCGTCCGCACGGGCGTCGGTGAGAACTGCAATGAACGAGTCGAAGATTGCAAGGTCTCGGCGGTTGTCAGAGGCGAAGTCGGCGGAGTCGGACGAGACGCAGCAGACAAAGCCGACGGACAGCTGTGGCGCTAATACCAGGCATGACGCAGGAAGCAACGCCGCAATATCTTCAAGCACAATCCCACATCGTCAGTCGTCTGCAGCACCGCACGCAGAAACTCTTCGCCCATCCAAAAGAACAAACGTCCAACCCGCGAAAGGCGACAAAACGTCACGCCAGCCACACAAATTGCTCCCACGTTCTCTCGTCGAGCCACCTCGCCAACGGAAACCCGATGCTCCCAGCACCTCTCAACCGCGTACTGACAAAAATAATGGCTCCGACACCGACAACGGCAGTGACAGTGATGTGGACGATGGGGGCATAGAATCAACAGAGGACTCAATGAACGCTCTAGGTGCTGCCCTCGTTAATCCCGACTTGGCGAGAAAGCTGGCGGGGCTTCCCGTGCCTCTTCTTGAAGTTATGACGAAGCTTGAAGTGGTTTTGGAATTGTTGCACGCAGCCGTTCCCGGAACGAAAATTCAAACCAAAGCAGACGGAGCGAGTTTGTTCATTGAAGAAGTTACTGTGAAGGTGCGGGCTCAAGCTGGCGTGTATTTCGGCATTTATTGACGATTTGACGCAATTGTGTGTTGTTTGTTTATTTCTGTCCTTGCTCTTACCGCAGGCGTTCAAGGAGTTGGAGTTGCAGTCTGCTGTGTCCCAAACAGAAGTCTGCGCGTACTTGACAAAAAAGGCCGCGAAGCGACACCGCCGGCACGAAAACGTGACACCTGTGTCACAAACGAAGAATTCGTCGTCGACAAAGCTTCGAAGTGAAGTCGTACCGACGTCTGGTTCGGCGATGCAGAAGTCCACATCACCCAAACGCCTCAGCGATTATTTCGATGGACAGCATACAGTGAACAAGAGTTTCACTTGTGGACTCAACTTGGCGCGCGCCACAGAGCGGACGATTGGGAAAGCCATGACAGCAGAAACCAAGAGTGTCGTGATCGCGGCCGCCAATGAGCTGGGGAGAGAACTTGCATCAACTCGACCATTTGTCAACGAACAATCCAGCATCCTTCGACGCGCGGAAGCAACGCAACAGAGATTGGCGGTGTTAGCGGTTTCGGCGCACTACATCGATGTACTTTGCGGTCAATTGCGAATCCTGCTCAGTTCCTTCAGCTCAGAAACCGCGGCGACCGCGGAAGGTCCGAAGTTGGGCTTCCAAGACGTCAAAGTTGAAATTGCACAGACATTTGTTCATGCGGCAAAGCATGCGCTGGAAGCAACGGTGAAGGTGGGCTTCCCAGACACATCCCCTATCCATGTTGCAGCAACGGACGACGTTGAGCGCACCGAGAAGATCCTCACCAGCGTTCGATCAAAGAAACTCGAACAATCACTGTTGCAGAAAAGAAAGGAACGAGAATTGAAATTTAAAGCAGAAAACAAGAACATGGACTTATTTGAGATGCTTGCCACCGATACGAGGGGCGACGAGCCTGAAGACTTCGAGACCGCTGGTGGCGATACTCCTCAACAACAGTCACAGCAGGAGCAGCTCAATGAGCAGGTATTTATCACTACTGTTCCCAAGTTATGGTATTGTCAATGAAACGTGCCCTGACGGTGTTGATGTTGTGTTTCCTCATTGCATACTTGCACACAGGGGGAGCCATGACAGAAAAAAGTGACACCAGACCGTAAAAGTACTTGGCATAGGCACCATCTGATCTTTGATGACATAACGCTCTTAGTTGAACCCGGCGTCGATTCCGCGCCGCGATTCTTTATAAAAAAAACTTATATCTTCAACTACAACGTTCGCTCTCGGACGTGTCCGGCGTCAGATTACCACTCGTTGAGCCACCTTGCTGCTTCGACGGACGCAGCACTTTGACACGGCCGTTCTCGTCCACCGGGCGCTGCCGGTAGAACTCATCAACGACTTCAGAGCTTGGCAAAGTCCGCATACTCTGCATGCAAAATAGCGTGCAAGTGAACATCCACGCTCGTTCATGATCAGCAAACACCAATCACAATCGTCCCAACCTCTTCGTCTTCTGCTAAATGTTGAAGCCGATCCAAGTATCCATGCGCTGCAGAAATCATAGCCTATACGCGGTGGCAAACGATTCAGTGACGAGTTGGAAAGCGTACACTGGGCGTGTAACGCAGACCTCAAGCTCAGGTTCTCCGCCGAGTTGCTCTGTGTGCTCCGCCGCCTGGCAACAAATTAATTGTGAACGCGGCTTCGACGACTGGCGATGACAATGCGACAAACCGTTCGCAGTACCGCACGCGCGCGTTGAAATTCGCCAAGCTGCATTTCATCGTACGCAAGGTGCAGACGACACCTAAAAACGCGAACAATCGGTGATTCTGGGGCATAGCTCCTCCATATTCGCTGTCAAACAAAACTTACTTCACAGCAAGAACAGGATCTTGCAATTCCTCAGCAACTTTCATCTGGGCTTTTGCCATTTCAACAGCTTGCTTTATGGATCGACACCTAGGTGAGTCCGGCATTAAAAAAGTTGAGAGAAATGTCGATACAGTCGCATACTCCCCAAAGATTTCGCACTCACATGAAATATCCTCCGCCCAGTGTGGAAATGAGAGCATTCGAATGCAAGAGCATTTTGCGCGTGTTGGCCAGACGGTTGAGGCGGTACACCCAAGGTTTTCGAATGCACTCATAAATATTGCTGACATACACATGCGCAAAGTGTATTTTTGCTGGTGCAGAATGGTCGTGCTGTTGAAACCACGTTCCCTGCAGTATGCCACTAAAAACTGTGCTCGCCGGCAAGTGTGACACAAGGTCGTGCGCAATCTCTTCAAAGCAGCCAGCGTTGAGTTCAACACACACCGATGCAGTTACAAGCGCTGCTTGCGAACTGTTGACTCGGTCGTATATTTTCCGCAAGCAGCTTGTTTGGGTGTTGGTGTACAAATTTGTCCGCCGCACAGAGTCGTGTAAGTCCCAAAACTGGCCTAATGATAGTTCTTCCATGACCACGCTAATTTGAAGCGTACACGGAACAGTTGATCGTCGCCTGCGCGGCGTATCTCGGCGCTGCTGCCGTTGTTGTTGTTTCTTGTTCTGCCAAGATGCCAACAATCGTTTTGGAAACAGACCAATATAGTATTCACGGAGTCGATCCCATTGGGCATTGTGTGATACGGAGAGAGCAGCTAGTACGCGGGTCTCCTCCATTTGATCCGAGTGCCCTGTTGGTTTGCTGCGTTGTTCTGGTACAAACTCCAACAATCCCGCTGTCCTGATTTGTTCAAATTCCTTGTGAAATATTTTTGTGGCGCGCGCTTACATTTTAGCGAAAACATGCACATGACAGTCCGAACAAATGCTGACAACCAGAGGGCTAAGCCGGTGTTCAGCGAAGCAAACAAACAGAGGGCAAACACTCAGCCGTCCGCACACCGAAGGTTGGCATCCGTACTCAGCCGTCCGCACACCGAAGGTTGGCACCCGCACATATCTTTCTCGGTCAACGCACCACGAGGTTCTTGGCGATTTCCCTGCACTGGCTGGCAGACGTGTTTACAGTAGTTGTGAAGCGACCAAGCACCGAAACAGCGCAACGGTGGCCGTCAACAAGCCAACGAATAATCAAGTCGCCACAAGCCACAACACAGACTCCTTCCGTCCTTGTTAGGTATCTTTGATGGATGACTGGATGACTGCCTCGGAATCAATCGGAATTCGCCAACACAGAGTGTCGACAGCGGTGGCCAGCGCAAAACTTTGTTGTGGTTCCGCAACGAACGAAGTGAGTGAGTGTCGGGAACAAGTAAGTAGTCAGCCTGTGGCGCAGAATGGCCACCGCATGGCCAATGGCCGTTCGCAGTCGTCGTTGTCGTCGTCGTCGTTGTCGTTGTGGTCATCGTCGTCGTCGTTGTCGTTCTGCAGTCGTTGTCGC
>ENA-OWNT01003726-OWNT01003726.1-seawater-metagenome-genome-assembly--contig:-NODE-3726-length-14091-cov-3.969745_pt1 | contig 14091 bp, 10 predicted proteins | sample MGYA00238136_ERZ651165 | MGnify/ENA primary metagenome ERZ651165 (study PRJEB26861, sample SAMN08777766) | seawater metagenome | isolation source: coastal seawater | place: USA: Florida | collected...
TTCGTTCCTTCGTTCCTTCGTTCCTTCGTTCCTTCGTTCCTTCGTTCCTTCGTTCCTTCGTTCCTTCGTTCCTTCGTCCGTTCCTTCGCGGTGCGACAAACAGAGTCGAGCGTACTCGCTCGGGGCAGTGCTTTGGATGATAATTTTGATGTCAACGAACAGCGATTCGTGTGTGCGTTGCAGCTGCAGTGTTGTTGCGACAGTGTTGGAATCATGCTGCTGCAGTAGTAACGCTGGCTTGCTCGCGAACCAGAACACACAAACGTTTGAGTCAGCTCCACGGTGAGGCAAGACATCAGTCCACCGTGACGTCTGTGTTCAGTGCTTACCTCTCCGTGCTCACATGTGCGGAGACGCCGACTCGTCGGAGCGAGTGGTGGATCAATGTTGAAAGTGGGCGTACGGGCCGTTGCTGCGCCTGAGACGGCAACTTCGCCGAAGAGATGAAACAAGTTTGTCGGTTTTACAATTTTCTTTCAAATCTCAAGTCCCATTCTTTCCAGGCAGTCCGTCTCAAGGCGGCAAAGTTATGAGCGATCTCGTGCTGTAAATCACTTGGCAGACGCCCCTGTCACCTCTAGATTCGTCACCATGAGCTCCCGAAAGAAGGCCCCTGTCCGCATTGGTCAGTTGTGCGATGAAGACAAGAGAAAAATTGCCACCATGATCGAGCAGCTGGCACTCATGACAACGGAAAATGAACGCTTAGAGGAAGCCGCGAAAACCGCTCAAGAACGCGAAGCACGCACGTGGAGCACAAAGGTCATGCAGTTAGAGCACGCCGCCACTGAACAGACACAGAAATACAATGAGCTCAGAGACAGTTATGACGAGCTGCAGACGAAGTACAATCGTTCACTGCTGCTTTTGCGCAGCTACCAAAACCAGGTGATGAAGCTCTCCTCAGATCAAAAGCCACGTGAGTCCCCCGCTCAGTTGATCGGTGCCGCTGTCAACAAAGGCGGTGACACTGATGTCACATCAACAGAACCCGCCATTGCAACAACGACCACAACACAGGACGAAAATGCCGTTTCCACCGACGACACCGCCGCGCCAGGCAACGACTCTGGAAGTCACAGCACAGAGCGAGGACCCCAAGTCATTGCAGCCATCCCCGGGCAGGCGGCTTCATCAGGCGAGTCGCAGGTTGACGAAGAACCTCAAAACGAAACGTCAGAGCCAGCGAGAGCAGAGAAAACCGATGTGGAGCGTACCTCGGTGGCTGATTCGCCGGCAGAACCACAAACTGTTGCTTCATCGGTCAAAAATGCTTCGGCACCAGCTTCAGGGGGCTGCACAACCGTCACTTCGAGCGTGGAGCCCAAACCAAACATTCCGACGCCGTCGGATCAAGCGGTTGTGGCGAAAACTGAAAGCGTGGAGACGGCGGCACAAGTGGATGTGTCCGCTGTTGGAGGGAAAGTGATGCATGATTCGTCCACGTCCACGGAATCAACGACAACACAAACACTATGCAGGGAATCAGCCACTCAGACAGAAGACGAGACTGTCGTCTTGCTCAAACCAACCAAGTACTCCAGCAAACGGCAACACAGCCACCATGGCACACTGTCCCAAGACGGCCTCGGTAAGCTGAAAAGGCGTGTTCGCGACCGTGAGCATTTGCCAGTCACTTTCTCCTCAAGATACTATGAACCACTCTCAGAGGACGAAGACGGCGAATGGCCAATTGCCGCCCGTCACAATAGAAATCGTAGCAACCGGCCTCCGTTGTTTCAGCAACATTTGCAGAGGCAACAGTGGCAACACCAGCACCAGCCACCCCTCGGTAGACAACATGGTGAGCACCAGCACCGGACACAGGCGGAAAGACCCCGAATGCCACTCGCACGTCGAATGCACGAGTCACGACCACAGCCGCAGTATAGCGCGCCTCATCGACCACATCGAGTGCAACAGGACTCTTCGTCACTGATGTCTCTGTTCGACCTTGTGGAGAGTCTAGAGCGTGAGGATGCCGAAAACTTGCGGGCTCCACAGGTGAATGCTGTCCGCAACTTTCGACCGAAGATAGGCGCTGTCGGTAGGTCGCCGACGAGCAGGTCCCCGCAGGATGGTCCCGATTTGGAGTTCGAGCGCGAATCTGACGAAGACAAAGGCATCATGAGCTTGAGTGACAGTGACAGCGACATGGACTCCATTGACGACGAAAGGGTGGAGCACTCTCTGGAGTTGCATGACAATTCTGGACACGGCTCGTTTGGGGCTGACTTTGACGACGAAGAAGCTGCGTTTCTCATCGGTGAAGACACACCGACAAGGGTGATACGAAAGTATCTGCCACACCTGCACAACCATGCGCAGCGCACAGTTCGATAAATGCTGTGTGTCGAAACAGCGTATCTGGTGACACACTATTCTTATAATACACATTACAAAATTGAGTTGAAATTGTACTGCATGAGTCACTTTCTTTGCTCATTTGAAGCTGTTGTGGACTTTGCGTTGCGCATACGACTTCAGCAAATTGTCCAGATCTGCGATGACAATTTTCAATGTCAGTGACAGCAACGAGGGCAAGACAACTTTCTGCGCATGCATTGACTTCAAACTACTTTACACACCGGTCAGGGAAGCATCTGTACCGACGCCTGACAACAATGACAACACAGAAGAAACAAACAAGTGTGACATGACGTGACCGAAAAAGGTACTGGGGCAAACACCGGTCACACCTGCTGTGGAATGTTGCTGCGACGTTGCGTCCACGCCCGATTCACTTGCTTCAATTGCTCGGGAATCGGACGACAGAAAACTTCGAGTGGCGTCGGAAATTGGTAACTGCGTGCCGCGGTTGTTGATTCTAGAGGGAATACTGTGTTCTTCTTCCAAGGGGATCGACTCGTGCACACCTTGACTTCCACCGCAATTGTTCTGGACGCCGTTGGTCGTTTCAATAGCTTGGTCAGCAATCGGACTTGGCGTGGAGTTCGTTGACAACAATCTTCGCAGAGTGACGTTGACTAATGCTGCGAGAGCTTGGCACTGTTCTTGTGCATTGTTCAACTTTGCAGTCTCGATATCTAATTCCAACTGTTTTTCACAAAGTTGCTCTGTCGTTTGCTGCAGAGCTTCTTCCAGCTCATCGGCGCGCGCCTCCGAATCGCCTGCAAGGCGGCCTTGCATGCTCATGTTTCAGGTCCCCGTGCCTTAAGTTTTCACTTGTTAGGTGATCTACATAACTAAACCTCGACCCAACTTGATAGTTCGGTGCGCAGGAGGCGATGGTCACAGTGTAAATTCCAACAACTTTTTGTCTTTAATTCTTTTCCTCGCTACACGTCCCCACGGCACACAATCTTTTCGCTTTCGTTCGAAATCGACTCACGGGGAAGACGGCTCCGTTGCGAATGCGCCCACACAGACAGTGAACAGCCAGCACACGAAAGAACCACCCCATCAACGAACTGTCCCACGTCGATGTTCCAAACGTCATCGTCGGTAAAAACAAGTAAGTAAGTGCCGTCGTCTGTTCTCTGACTCTTGAATCTTGACAGCGACCGTTCGTTGTTCGTTCGTCACACCAATGCACCAACAAACGACGACGGAACGACGACGAAACGACGACGACGTCAACCGTCGTTGCGTTTGTTGGGACCTCAGTGGTACTTAAGGATGCATTCGTGTGGGTGCTCAGTGGTACAATGTATTATAGGAACCTGCAAATAACCAGATTTCTGTTGTCGTCGTTCGTCGTTTGTTGTTCGTCGTTGTCGCCGTCGTTGTTGTCGCCGTCGTTCGTCGTTCGTCGTTGCCTCGTGGCCGCGTTGCCAACTGGCTCTTGCCAACTTACGGGACGCTGGAAGGAAGACCGGATGTCCGTCCGCGTGGCAAGATGTCCGCGTGGCAAAACACACAGCCCAGCCGAGCACAGAGAGCGGAGAGATAGATGGACGGGTGGACATATTGGCAGCGTATCATACCCGTGGAGGGTGGATTTTCAAGTGAATAATTCTTTTGCGACACTTGGAAAATACACAAAGCAAATATCTGCCGCGGTGTGTGCGTTCATGTGACCGACATTTTTAGCAGAGGCGGATATGGTGGGGTGGTCCTTGCACGCAAGAACCATATGGCAAAGTTGGAACGGAGCCGCGGTCCGCCGCCTCGGCCAAGTGTTCACACACCCCAGACTGTTGCGCCCCGATGTATGCGTTGACAACATCAGTTCCATTGATATTGCGGCGCTGCACCGTCGCGGTATTCGAGCTGTCGTATTGGATAAGGACAACACAATCACTGCCCCATATAGTGACCAGGTGCATCATGCAGCTGCAAGTGGTCTCACGCGGATCAGAGAGACTTTCACAAACACGAACGCAGTGTCAATCCTCAGTAACTCTGCCGGCACTGACGACGATGTTGACCATGCGGACGCTCTCCACATTGAGTCTAGCTTGGGTGTGCCTGTGATTCGCCACAAGAAAAAGAAGCCCGACTGCATTGATGACGTGCTAGGTTTTATTAATGAAGGTCGGCAGGAAGAATCACTACCCGCTCTCGCCACGGAGCAAGTTGCAATGATTGGCGACCGTTTGCTGACGGATGTTGTGTTTGGAAACTTGCACGGCATGGTGACCATTCACTGCCAACCATTATCGATCGTCAACGACAATCCCGCTGCAAAGTTCATTCGGTTCGTACCACTGCATAATTTCAGTCGGCGTGCGGTGGCAACCTGCTAACTTTCGTGTTGTCCCAATGACACAGTCGCATCGAGAATCGGATATTATTACCTCTTGTCCAACGGATGCAGAAATGACCCGAGGTCGCATTCATTGAGCACAAAGTCAGTGGTGCTCGCACAAAATGGATTTGGAGCTCTTCCTTCGTTGGTTGTTACACGTGATAGTTTACGATGTAATATTTTTATTCAAATTGCTCTGCGGATAAGCAGCTACAGACGGAGCAGGTTGAAGTGATTGGCTCCGTCGTACACCAGGCCGATGGGCTCTCCCATGACAGAAACGGCGGCGTCGTGGACAACTTCAACCAGTCTATTAGGCGAGTGAACGACGACAAAAGGGCGCCCAAGCTGCCTACTAACAATCTCCATTCGACGTCGCTGCAGTGCATTGCCTTCAAGGTGCTCTGATATGTCGACGTCAACGCTTGATTGCAGGTCCTGCGCCGTGTGGAGTGTGACGTCTCTGTACGTCGCCGCCGCTACGGCGAGAAAAAAATTGAGTTTTCCACGTGGAATTTCAACTGTCCGCCGCGTGTGCTTGATTGCGTTACGGGCAACATACTTCAGAAAGTCGCAATGAATGGCGGCCTCGTGAGAACGTTGGCCGTCCACGAACCATGTTTTGAACTGTGAAATAAGGGAGTGATGGCGGTGCTCCCACTCTCGCTGCAATGCAGCCTTGTCCAAAAGTTGTTGGTGAAGAGTGCCCCTCTTGGTGCCACATGCAGCACAAAACCCAGATGACGCAGCATTTTTGAACCTGCCACACGGAGTAGTCAGTCGGTCAGCCAACAAGAATTCACACTGATGAAATTATGCGCGCATCAGCCGTGCTGCAATTTTGAACGTACGTGCAAGAAAGGCAGTCCCAATGCACTTCACGGTTGCTCGGTGCATCGAGCTCGTGTGTCCCATCGACGGCAGCGCGACTCTGTGGTAATTCAGCCACCAACGACGCGGCAGAGGCACCCATGACAGTACGCTGCCACCACCGCTGCGCGCGAGCGCGCTGTTCGGCGTCGCAGCCCGCCGTGGCCCCGTCCAGGGCCGGGTCGCGTAGTCTGGCGTGCAGAAGGTCAGTGCTTGCTGCCAACAACACGTCTTTCTCGAGCACGTCGATGGCACGGTAGCCTAAGCGACGGGCAAAGTGCTGCTGAGTTGCCTGAAAGCTATTCTGTGACCCGGAGTTCTGCGTTTCGTGGCTCAAAACTGTCGCAGCTGATGTCAATGGGTTGTGCACATTCGTACGGGACGGAAGAACGTTCTTGGAACTGCTTTGATCCACGATAGCTTGCGCCGAAAACAACGGAATTGGACCCAGCATGCAGTGCGCGTCGCTCGCGCTTGTTCCAAGCCAAATGTGCCTCTGAAATACGTAGCGCCGGCTTGGTTCTATGTTGCCATCCATACCAGCCAATGCTGCACGGATATTCGCATAGTCCTCGAAGTTCTGTCCACACAGCAATACAGAGCAAGTGGCAATCAGTCACGCCGGGCGCATGGCGAAACAGCTCAAAAACCCATACAAACCCCGCAAGCCATGCCGTCGATGGCAACTAAGAGGTCGCCGCATTGAACGCCGATATCCTGTACGTCGTCGCTGAGCCTAATCACCTGAACTCCAGCGTTACAGCCCTCCATCCCGTAATCGTCTGTGTCGGACACCTCCACCAGTGTTGAACTGGTCCCACGAAAATCTGAGTATTGGCTGTCCGGAGGGTCTTCTTGAAATGGTTTCCCGTCCTCTCGAAGCAAGCCAACAATTCGACCCTCCAAAGGGATGCGGACGAAGCTGCCTTTTTGCGACAACACGTCTAACTCGACGGTGCCTTGTTCGATGTCCCGGTACACATGCAACGAACACATCGATGCATTGTCCGGAAGTCCCAGATCTTCGATTTGTGCTGAACGGCGAACACAAACTGCTCGATTCACGTACAAGAGCTCGCGACTCCAACCCCCGCGTAGAGCGTTGTTTTCCGCTGCAGATTGGAAGATCTGATACAAATCAGTCACAGTTGATACTGGAACGGGGCCCAGCAACATGTGGACGTCGGATTCATCCTGTGACATGTCCAAGGAACGTAGCTTGACGCCAAGACACAGTTGTCGCTGAAACACCAACTTGTGGGGTTCACACTCGTCCATACGTTCCTTGATCGAGTTAAAAGTGTCGGTCGACACGTGCTCGCATGGAGCTCCATTAATCGACAACAACCGGTCCCCGTCGCGCACGCCGTATTTGTGCGTCAAGTCGGACCACATGCCGTCGCCACAGAAGAAGCGGTACGTGTGTTTCACACCCCCGACCGCGTGTACGTGTGCTTCAATGTTTGCCTTTGTGCAGACCACGGCGACAGTATCTGGATGTGGGGTCCATTCTTGCAGTGGCGAGCCGTGTGAATCACACACAAAAACGTCCTCACAATCATTGTCAACCGAAAATTTCAGAATTTTGTCAGTGTTGCCGCTTGTGGGCGTGAGAAAGAGCTGCAACGTGCCAATATTGTCGTGGGCCACGATCTCAATGTCGAAAGACGAAGCTGTGTCAAGTGAGCTGGCGAGGCCACCACTGTTCAACCGATTGTCATTAAAAGCCACCGACACGTGGCGTCGTCTGAAAATGGTAGATGGGGTGCCAAAGCCGTAATCTTGTAGCAGGCCCAGGGCGTCAAATTTGCTGCGTAACTGTTCGAACCGTCGCTTTGTGGTCCGGGACGTCCGTGCCAACCACCGGTGCTGGTCCTGCACGTAACGTTGCGCCTCTGCGACAATTGTTGAATCTGCTTCCCCGGGACCTGTCGCGTCGTTTCGTGATCGTTCGAGGCCATGCATCTCGCGCATGGAGGTTATCTGCTGTTTTTGCTGCTCAACTATTTCGCGCAGTGCGGCATGCAAATCATTGTTAATGCTCTGGAGTTGCGTGCTCACTTTCTCTTTGCTTTGCTCCAGTGCCGAGATTTTATTGCTTGTAGCAGAGCTGGACGATGCCGGTGCTGGTGCCTGCGATCGCGTTGAAGCTGGCAGTGGGGCCGACGCAATAACTGAATTCGCGGGCTTGGTTGCAAGAGGTGTCGCGTGGGTCAGACCAGTCATCGCAAAGCTGTTGTTGGCAACATTCTGGACACCGTGAGAAGAATTGGGTGCGTGCGAGGTGGTCGAACGCTTTTCCTTGGTGGGCACCGGCATAGCTGCGGCGGTGGTAACGGCTGCCATGCGGGTATCAGCTTTCGCTTTCATATGGGTGCCGGTAGAGCCGGCAGCACCTGCCATTTCAATTGTAGTTTTCTCGTTTGCCTCCTCAGTCCACATCGCCAACATACGTCCCTGTCGTCGCTCGCCGTGACAAAACGCTCGAAGCACGAAATCTTCATCTCGGAGCTCCACTCTTGGAAAGTACCTGGCGACGTCGTCACTAGCTTGCCGCGGGGCTCGCGAAATGTTGCGTTCCAGTCTCAAATTCATCATAAACCTCACGCAGTCGTGTACGTGAGGTCCAAAGTTGACATAGTGTCCACCAGCACTTTTCCTCTTGAACACGTATTTACGAGGCAGCGGCACCCAGGAATGCGGAGGTTTTGGGATCCACACCGTCGCTGCGCACTGTGACACTTTGCGTTTCCGATAAATTGTGACGTTGTGTTTGACTGCGTCCATGTACTCGTGTCGGAACTTTGAGATGCCCTGCACGTGTTTTGTAGACATCTCCACCACAATGCCTTGCACACTGTACTTCGCGACGGGAGGCTTGTGCACAAGTGCTGGGTTCTGACTCTTGAGTGCGGCGAGTAATTTTTGCAGCGCTGGCGGCGCACCGGAAGCTTGCACCGTCGCTCCTGAAGACGACGCTGCACGACGCGTTCTCACAACTTTATCCAGACCAAGCGCTTTGGCAGTCGAAGCAACCTTGTCGAAAGGAGCTTGCAAAGTCAGCACCTGCGTGTCACATTTCGCAAAGCTCGGGATATACCTGGGGCCGACAAAAATTCGACGGTAGCCCACGAGTTCTCCGACATAAACGCCACTGGGGAGCTCTTTTGCTGGTTTGTCGACGTTCAATTTTGTTGCAAGTTTGCGAATTCCTATCGAACCATACAGGAAGCAAAAACTTCTCTCTTGCCTCTTCTGCTCACGCTGCGGTGGGAGCGACATGTTCCTGCCTAACACCAACGCCTCGCAAAAGACCACAGTCCAACCCCCAACTTACAAATGTCGGACTTTCATAAAAGATTTGATCGGCCCACGCAACTTGTTGACAGCACAACCGCTGTGCTGTGGCCGCAACCGCTGCTTCGAAGCAGAGTCGCGCGACTTTTAAAACGGATCAAATTGAGCACCAAAGCACAAATTCAATACTTGCTCAACAAGTATTCATCGCTCACGGCACGATGAGAGCTAGTGCTTCACCCGACGAAACACGTCACGCTTCAGCGAACGAAGCAAGTCGTAGAAACTCAGTGGCAAGCACATCTCGTAAGTCCACCACGCAAATGTTCAACTAGCACTTTCACTTCCACGGGGCTGTCGAATGCCAATCGGCAACGAAGACTTCGACGAACCGACGACGATGCACCGACGGACGAACGATGACCGACAACGGCCTGACCGACCAAACCAACCAAACAAACAAATAACGGGGCCAAAGGACCAGACCGCAACAACACCAATAAACGACGACCGACCGACGGCCAACAAGTATTAACTAAAACCAAGCCGCAGGCCCAACGAACGAACAGACTCTCAATCAACAAGCGAGCGCACAAACTACGAAGCAAACAAACGAACGAGCGAACAAACGAACAAACGACGGAGGGCGGACGATGGACGACGATGAACAACGGACGGTGGACGGCGACGAACGACGAATGACGAACAAACGAAGGCCACCACGACGAACGACGAACGAACGACGAACGAACGACGAACGAACAAACGACGAACAACGAACGACGAACGACGAACGATGATTCAAAACTCCAAAGCTCCGAACTCCGAACTCCGAAAAAATGAAAAAATGACAAACTGAGAACGGCAATCAAATCTTTGTTTCCTATACAGTACTCAATTTCACTTTCATACTGCCACTTATTCACTAATCCAAGAACACAATAATTCATCCAAAATCATGACGGAACAACAGGCAACGTCGAAAAACGTCGAAAAACGTCGAAAAACGTCGAAAAAACAGCCGGAAAACGTCGAAAAAAGTGGCTGAAAAATTCGACGATTTCTCGCGGCTCAGATTTTCGACGGTTCGCTTCGTTCGTTCGTCTGTTCGTTCGTTCGTTCGTTGTTGGTTGCTGGACCGGCCGCACTGAATCACACACCGCACACACACCGCGCAAAGTAACTGCGATCCGTTTTGAACGTTCGTGGTGGCGATAGGATACTCGAGTGGGATACCCGGGTAGGGGATGGGCAAGATCCCACTCAAAATGTATCTTTGATATCGGGTAGCGACACTGTGGAAGCCTGCAAAGTCCTGGGACTGAATGAAGTTGGGCCGTCGAAGAACGAACGAGAGCGGGATCCACTCACGTGTCCGTCAATTCGAATCAGAGTGTTTGTTTGTGTCCAGCTGTCCACGCATCCATGCGGCCGTCCATCTATTCAACCACCATGCTTGCCCGTGGAAATTTCAAGTGGATTTTTTGTGCGTCCATTTCCTTGGATTCTCATGTGAGTTCACGCGGTTGTTAAACGCTGACGCCATTGCAACGTGACACCTAGGCAATGCCTCGTTTGGCATCTCTAGCCCGCTTGGCAACGACTCGGACAAAGCTAGCATGGTCGAAACAGCATCGTCGACGAAGAAATATGCTGTCGCCGACGGCGGTCGGACCCAAGACTGAATATCGAATGCTCACGACAGCTAAAGCTTCACCACTACGTGACAAAAAGCAACCTGGGTCTCATATGAAATTGGTTCGTCGGGCACGTGTGACCCCTGAGGCCAGCGAGGACCTCATAGCTGCAGCTTCCCACTTCTCGACGAGGCAACGCGCTGCTCGTGAAATTCTTGCTTCGGAAAAGTCGTATCTCGCCTCACTAGGATGCTTAGTTGATGACTTTTACAAGCCACTGAAGAAACTATGCGGATCCTTAAATCAAATTTTCACGAAAGCTGAGCTGAAAACAATATTTGGAAACCTATTAGCCATACAGAACTTGAGCCGAAAACTTTTGGCAGCATTGCGCGAGGCAGGAGTCGACGGCTGTCTCGGCAGTGTTTTCGTGAAATTCGCTCCTTTCATGAAGATCTACAAAGAGTACGTCCGCACTGCTTACGAAGGCATGTCCATAGTTGTCGCAGCACTTCAAGGCACAGGCCGCCAGTGGAATGCCAATGCCGTGTCGGACCGATTTCAACAGTTTCACAGCAAGAGGTCTGTGTGAAGCTGCGTGAAGCTGTGAAAATGCATTGTTCGTGCGGTTGAGTTTTGCCAACAATGTCTACCTAACTTGCTCGCCTTGTCTGTGCAAATCGGAAATAAACTTATCAAACAGAAAGCAGCGTCTGGACAGTCTTTTGATAATGCCAGTGCAGCGCTTGCCTCGATACTTGATGTTGCTGAAGGCGCTTCGAAAGGAAATGAGACTCTGCAACACCGCAGCGGCGTCTGAACACACGCAACCTGACCCAGAGTACTGCACTCAGCGAATTCAGACTATGGATCGTGCCGTCTCAAGCATCGCAACGGTGGTCGAAGACGTTGACAAGGCGCTTGCTCGTAACGTCGCAGCGGGCGAAGCCATCGGATTCCAAATGAGGTGGGAATGCGCTGAAAGAAGTTGTACTTCTGTTGTCTACGTTGACGTAGTTGGTTTGCTGTGGTCAGATACGCGCACATGTTGCCACCTCAAAGGCGGGCGGAACGACAGTTACTCTTTGAAATGGAGGTCACAATATTTCCTTCTCAAGCCAGGAAACATCTTTTGCTCTTTTCAGATTGTATTGCCTATTATCACGTCCGCACGCCACTCTTTCGCCTCCCACTACTGATGGACCACGACAGCCATCGGACTCACCCTTTGTCGGCTGCTTCTGATGTGGATAGCTCGACACGAATGTGCAACGAAACGACGCGGAAAATCTCAGTCTTCGAGCGAATTAGCATCAATCATTTGTTTCGGTTCCCCGTGCGAGCATCCGTTGAAGGCGGCTCGATGACGTCGTCTCGTGGCCCTCAACATTTTTTCGCAGTGGACAAACCCGGCCCAGAAACTGAAAGAAAATATCGTGGCAATACCTTTACAACTTCTCCAACAACGCGGTGGAAGTTTGGATGTCGAACTGCGGAAGATGCTGGTGCGTCGCCGCAAGCGTTGTTGGTCACCGTTTCATTTGTTGCTACGACATGTGTGCTGACCATGCTCCTCGTCCTTGTTTGATGACAAAACAGTCAAGTGGCAGAATGCAATAAACGAAGCCGTGAGAGCGTTTGAGAGACCCCGCATCAAGTTGCCGTCACTGACAAGTTCGAGGGCGTCCAATTCCAATAGTACCACGCCAAGAGCAAAAGTGAAATCCAACAGTCTACCGCGACAAGATACAGAACCGATGCGCCTTTCGCCTTTAAAGCAGACATTGCGACCGGAGACGGCGCCGTCAAAGTTGCGGAAGACAACAGATCGGGCGAGGCGGCTCTCAAACTTTGTTTTGCCTTGGTTGGTCAAGCGACGGGCGTCAAAAGGACAAGTTCAGACTCGCAGTGTAGATTCAAAAAGCGAAGGAGTCAACCCATCTGTCAAGCTTCCGGACATTTTCACGTCACCATCGCGCCGTGCAGCGCGCGCTGCGGAACAAACCCGCGGCAATAAACGTCTTTCTCACAAACATCATCACAAAGACCAAGGACATCACGGAAGGCGCCACCACGATCACCGCCAAGACCGTCATTCTGGTGGCCGCAATAGCAGCGGCAGGCGCGAGCGTGGCAGTCGCAGTGATGATGCTGACAAAGCGGCAAAGTCATCCACAGGTGCACTTTGTAATGCCACAGCGCGAACGCATCATAGCCAATGCAACAACCTCACTGCAATGTTGACACTTCGTGTGCCTTGACCAGGCCCTTTTGGAACAAATTTCGGCAGGAGTGCACATCCACGTGGCGAGCGCCAGCTTGAATCAAAAGTCAACCAGAAACCGAAATCACATCGTGGGCCGCACAGCCGCGGCCGCCACAGAGGAGAGTCGAAACAGGGAAGCCGACGAGAAGAGAAAGACAACGATGACCAAGAGGGCAAAATCGAACATGCCATTGAAGGCAAGGCAATCGGCCACAACACTATGGACAAAGTCGGGAGTCGTCGAAATGCCCGTCGCCGTCGTCAAAAGCATTCTGATGCCGAAGTCCACGCAAGCGGGCCATTTTCGATTCGTGAGTGCCGGACAGCGTACAATTGTTTACCGACGCGCCAACCATATGATTCTTTGGTGTATGAATCATGATATGTTGCAGAGTACCGCGCCAAGCGAAGCCCAACAGCATCGGCAGCTGCGAACTTAGTGTCGACAGTTCTAGGTAAGTTCGTGCAGCGAGCCACAAGGAACGTTTATATGTTCGCAAGCCCTCCATGTTCAATTTGCCCTTGCCTCTTTTGCTGCAGGTGCTGGAGACGGTGACCAGCCTGCGGTGCAACGGAAACGGCACGTGGAGGCCATGGCGGTGCAAGTGTTGTCACAAAAGAAAGAACATGCCTAGCAGCTCGCTGCGGACGACCTCAATCAAGATGCTCATTTTATTTTATTTATTATACAACGCTGAATCGTGATTGTTGAATTGCAGCGGTCTTGAACCCAATGAGATCTTCACGTGGAGTCGTTTGAATTAGCCATGCTGCCTCCTCCTGACGCAGTCGCCCCTGTGTGAATGGAACTTTGCTGTATTTGCGAACGTGGACTGCCTGCGCCGGCGGCAGCTCTCTGGAATAGGCGAAACATTGTATCGAGGATGGTTTCCCCCTCTAATTGCCTGCCGGAATTGTGGTAACCATTGAAACAGGATGCAAAGCTTTCGACATAAAACTATGCGCTGCAACGCACCGTAAAAGCTGAATATCATCAAGGGTGCACACTAATCTGCAGTTCGGGCACCTTCCAAGTAGAGTGAGCAGTAAAATGTGAATCATAAAGCACTGGTAACACCTCAAAGCAGAAAAACACGGAGCCGCAATCGGGAGCATACGTTGGACTTGTTTTGATCCAGCGGCGGATGCATGGCTCGCAATACAGATGACAACATGGCAAAATAGCCCCGATGCCGATGTCTTCCATGCACCTACATGATCCGCACGGCGCGTTAAGTGCAGGTCACACACCCGTTGCAAATCGGGCCGCATAACCCAAACGTACAAGTCACATAAATCCCAATCAATAT
>ENA-OWNT01003727-OWNT01003727.1-seawater-metagenome-genome-assembly--contig:-NODE-3727-length-14090-cov-4.045743_pt1 | contig 14090 bp, 11 predicted proteins | sample MGYA00238136_ERZ651165 | MGnify/ENA primary metagenome ERZ651165 (study PRJEB26861, sample SAMN08777766) | seawater metagenome | isolation source: coastal seawater | place: USA: Florida | collected...
TTTTGATCTCCTTATTAAAAGCTACATTTAATCTACATCAAATTAACATTGGGTCAAGCTATTTTAGTTTCTTCCTTTTACCCTCTAACGTGCCGCGCTCGTGCTTACCGTTTTCAATAAATAACACTTCGCCGTATTTGCCTTTTTTGATACTGCTGTCGATGGCGATCACTTTGCCCTTAAAGCGGGTTTCTATTTTTTTCTGAGAAGTGTGGCCAACAACAATATGGTTCACATCGAAATGCTTTAATAATAAATCCAACTCATCAGCGGTTGCACCGTCGTCTTTAAAGTAACCGCGATACCAAATCGGGCCATGGGTTTTATGTAAGTAACGGGCAAAACCTTCACGTTTCTTCGGTAGTTCTTTTTCAACAAGGTGTGACTTAAAAGTTTTGTTTATGGTGTCTAAAGTAACTTTATCTTCAGCGAGCTGCGGATGAAAACCACCATGGGCATATAAGTGGTCGTTAATTTTAACCAGCACAGGCTTACTACGCAGCCAGCGGCCTAAGATGGTTTGTTGATTAAACAATTGATCGAAAGGTGTCTCTAGCAGCTTTTCTGCTTTGACATATTTAGGGTGCAAATAACGTAAGTCGCCATTTAATACCATGACTTCATGGTTACCTAGCAGTAGATGAATTTTACCGCCAGCTTGCTCGGCTTGCTTTTCTAGGTCATGAATAAACCAAAGTATCTCGGTGACCTTGTCGCCACGGTCAAAAATATCTCCCGTAATGACAAAGTGACCATCTGCAAACGCCCAGCGGTTATTTTTATCAATAATCTTATTGTTTTTCAGTAGGGTCAGCATTAGCTCGTATTGACCATGCAGATCACTGAGCGCCGCTACTCGTTTTACATTCTGATACTCGATTAGTTGCTCGTCGAAATGTAAATGTGAAGTGATGGCCGTTAATCCACAGGCATTAAAACTGTAGGGCAGGGAGTCCTCTTCGAGTTTTAGTTGCGTGTGTTTCACTTGGTCATCGCAAATCCAATTCACCGATAGAGCTTTGTTATGCACATCAATATAAGGGCCGTCAGTAACGCGCTCGTCTTTAAGAGATTTGGCGTGTACTTGGTTGGCAAGCAGTAATGATGTACACACTGCAGCAGACAATGTACGGAGTAAGCGGCTTGTTATCATTGTTTTATCCTTTTAAAAAGCGAATTGTTGCCCTTGGCATTCATTCTGAGAATGTATCCTCAGGCAACTTTCGCAGAGCTCAGCGCTTAAAACTTAACTTCAGCACCTAGGTAGCCAAAACGACCCATGCCAGTGCCATAGCCACTATAGAAGTTACCACGGCCACCAGGCGTAAAGTCACCTTTGTCATCTAGTAGATTGTTGATACCACCAAAGACGCGCAACTCTAGACCTGCTGAAAGGTCTGTGTTGTAAGATACTGACACATCGTGACGCACATAGCTGCCATATTTGTGATAAGCCAAAGCTTCTGGGCTTGCTATACAGCCATTGTCTTCGTCGGTAGCAGCACAACGCTCAGCATTTCGCTCTAGTGCAGCAGTATACTCTCGCTCGCGGCTGAGGCTGTCAGTGAATGAACCTAAGTATTTCACACCGTAGCGCACACGCCAGTCATCTAAACGCCAAGTAAGAGATGCTGATAGCTTGTCTTTTGAGCTACCATATCCTGCGTAATCATCTGTCTCAAGGCCATCTAAACCAAGGTAAGTGGTTGAGCTTTCAAGGATATGATTATAGTCGGCTTTGAAAGATAAGCTTCCTAAGCTTTCTAAATCGTATTTATACTCAATCGCGACGTCGAAACCTCGGCTGCTTACTTCATCTAGGTTATCTTCACGTTGCACAATTTCGGTAATGTTACCCTCATCATCTCGAGTAATTTCATTACAGAATGGATTGTTGCTACCAAACTCGACGCTTGAGTCGTAGCACTCTTGCATAATACGTTCATTAGAGATGACAGAAATCGCACCTTCAATAGCAATATCATAGTAATCAACAGCGATTTGCAGATTTTCGATGGCACTTGGCGCCATAGTAAAACCAAGGGTGAAAGTATCTGCTGTTTCTTCTCTTAAGTTAGCATTACCTGCATTCGGTGAGTATTTGCTACCTGAACTTGGGTCGAACTCAAAACTAGGATCTTCAGCAAGTAGCGCTGCAAATATTGGATCTTGGCGACATTTATCGTGGCCCGCATTGCTTGAAGTTGCGGTTAGGCCGTCACATATATCAGTAAAGCTATCGTAGTCACCACGAGCAGGAGACATCAACTCTGTGATCGTTGGTGCGCGCTGTGCACGGGCAAAGTTAGTACGAATAGTCAGATCTTCAATAGGTTGCCACAATACACCTAACTTATAACTAGGTACTGTGCCCACTGCGTCGATACTGTATTTAGCGACACGAAGTGAAGTCTCTAGTGAAAGGTACTTTGCAAATGGCGCATCTCTTAGTAAAGGTACATCAAATTCAGCAAAGCTTTCATAGACATCGATTGAACCTTCAAACTGCGGCACTACGTTAAAAGTGATACCGCCTTCACGCATACCAATGCTGGTTTGCAAATCTTGCTTATCTTTACGGTATTCTCCACCAAATACCGCAGATACGGCACCCGCTGGTAGTTCGAATAATTCACCGGTCATATAGCCGACGATGTTAGTTTGGTGGATATAAGTATTAATCTCTGGGTTTACGCGGATCCAGTCAGCCATCTCTGGAGTGATAGAACCTTCACCAAATAGGTTGATTGGCACACAGCCCGCAGCGCGTGCAGCTTCATCTTTACATTGGATAGTGCCATCAGCGAGCTTTTCAGCATTTAAAGCATGGCTGAGCTTACGCACATCGAGTTCGTTATAACGAAGCTGTTGCTGGTGGAATTTACCAAAACCAACAGATACATCCCAATCCCACTCGCCATCAAAAGCAGTACCTTGCAATCCAGCCCAAGAGCGGATAGTAGTACGAGTATTATCGGTGGCAATATTGCCCACTTCATTAAAACGTCTGTCCCAATAGATGCGATCTTTGTATGGTTCGCTGTCTAAAATAGCCTGGGGCACAAATGGGTTATCAATCGGAATGTAACCCGGTTTAATTAAACCTAAACGTTCACCCGTTTCTGGGTTGTAGACGGTTTGGCTGGCGCCTTCGTATTCGTCTTCTGGCGATTTATCATTAAATGATTCATCAATACTAAGCTGAATTTGACCGTAGAATTTAATGTCGTCGTTTAGGTCATAGTCGATTTTACCAGCAATAGAAAAGCTATCATTTGGTACTTTTAACATCACATATTGATTGCTATTTATACCGTATATTTCTTCATTATCTTTCCAGTCATCACGCAGTGTCTGACCGTCGTACCAGAACTGTTTATCATTTTTTGAGTTTTCTAAAAACACACCGCCAGGGATACCATCGCTTTTACTTACCCAGTCAGCTTGAGTGATGTCGCGCATACACTGGTAACCCTGAGCGGTTTGCATCTGGTTACACATGTCGCTTTCGCTGTAGCGATAAGCATCTTCGATTTGAGCGCGGTCACGATCGAAATAACTCATACCAAATTGACGATCCCAGTTCGCACTGACAAATGCGTAGCCACGACCATCGTCAAAGGTATTACCAAAATCAAAATCTAGGGTGAATTCTTTACCGCCACCGTCAAATGACTCACCAGTACGTGCCTTGACGGTTGCGCCTTCTTTATTACTTTGCGTGATAATGTTTACTACACCAGCTACCGCATCCGCACCATAGGTTGCAGATGCCCCACCACTGATCACTTCAATACGCTCCACCATGCCACTAGGAATGGTACTTAAGCTGACTACGTTGCCGCTGTAGCTGTTCGAAACGACACGGCGACCGTCGATCAAGGTCAACGTTCTATCTGAACCTAAGCCTCGCAAGCTAATAGAGGAAATACCTGTTGAAGCAACACTGGATTGACTGTTTGAGTTGCTAATAGAGGCTTCGATTGATGGAATGTTATCGACTAAGATCTCAGACAGAGAGCCTAAACCAGTGTCAGATATTGCATCTTTATTCATCGTAATCAGCGGGGTGGCGACACTAAAGCTATCACGTTTAATACGTGAACCGGTGACGACGATTTTTTCAACTTGCTCTTGTTCTTTTTCTACCGAGGTTTGATTCTGTTTTACTTGAACGGCATCTAATTCATTTTGTTGTGCGCTGGCGCTGAATACGGCACCAAACAGGGCGGCTTGCACTGCAACGCAAAGTTGCTTTTTGTTCATGGTTGTTCCCGTTTTGATGAGTTAACTTGTTAAAGTGATGTCAGTTTTTCGAGTTTTGTTATTTTGGCCTTGTTTCGACAAGGCCACTCGAGACTTGATAAATTGCCCACCTAACTCAACCTCGGGAACATCCGATTTATCTCTTTTTTATATCTTTTTATTAATTTTCAATCGGTTGTGGTTTGTTAGATAAAATTATTTGTTGCAATTAAATGGTACTTGCTACTCCCTGTTTCGCGTAAATCAGGTAAGATAAAGATATTCAAAATCATTGAATATTTATAAATAATTAAATAACAGTAACTAATCAACTGGTTGAGTAGAGCGGATAACATGCAGTATGAAAAGTCGTTTCAGTTTGGTCCATATCAAGTGTTTATTGATGAACACTTGGTGGTACTGAATGGCGAAAAGGTCGCAGCTCAACCCAAAGTCATGGAGTTACTGCAAGTATTAGTAAGTCGATACCCTGATGTCGTTAGCCGCAATGAGTTAATTGATGAAGTTTGGCAAGGTAATGAAATGGTGGGTGAAAAGGCTCTGACCAATACTATCTGGCAACTTAGACAATTATTTGCTCACCCAAGTCACCCCATTGATGTGGTCGAAACGATCCGTAAAAAAGGTTATAAGTTAACGCAAGCGCCGCAGCTTATTGTGCAATCTACCCATCACCATGATTTTTCTGAATTACAAAGTAAAAAAACACTCAAACCGCTTATTTTAGCTGGGGTGATTGTGAGCGTTTGTGTTTTACTTTCACTTGTTTGGATGCACTTCAATACACATTCAAACATGCCAACCCAGCAACATGGGCAAATTGACGAAATTACCAAAATGCCCGGCAGTGAATTGCGCCCAAGCCCTTCGCCTGATGGTAAAAAGCTGGCATTTATTTGGCAACAAGGGCAAGAAACTCAGCTGCACTTAAAAGATTTAACGCATCCAAATGTTGCGATCACGCAACTGACCTTTTCTGACAAAAGGCCTTGGAAAGCGGTTTGGAGCCCCGATCAACAGTTTTTGTATTTCGCCCAAAAGAATCATCAACAGTGTGAGATTGTCCGTCTCTCATTGGCTGATTTACAACAAGTTGTTTTGACCAGCTGTCCTCTTGATTCGGGTTACAACTATATTGCGATTAGCCCTGACGGTAAAACACTGGCATTCAATGGCAAGGCTCCTTTGGCTTCAAAAGATGGTATTTATTTACTCGATTTAACCGCAGGCAACGCAGTACCGGAGCGTTTAAGTTGTGACTCAGAATGTGAGTTACGAGATAGAGATGTGGCTTTTTCACCTGATGGCCGGTATTTGGCTATCACACAGCGCAAAAGTACCTCTGAAGAATGGCTGAGTTTGTATGATTTGACCACTCAGCAATATCAAGTGCTCAACTCAAGTCATGCTGATATCGTGGGAATGAGCTTTCACCCCAATGGTCAATATTTAGTGTATGGGGCGCAGACCGCGGATAAGCGACGCGGCTATGTCATTGATCTTGAAACCAAACAACAAAACAAATTGGCCCCGAGAGGATTTAGCTATCCACACTTTGATATGCAGGGAAATTTGTATTATCAAAAGCGTCGTGAGAACTATTTTATTGCGAGCTTCTCAACAGATAGCGAGGTGGCTTCTATGCCATCCCCTTTGATTGAATCACACTATTCAAACCAATACCCAAGCTTATCTCAAGCCCATAAAAAGCTGGCATTTTTATCAAATGAGTCGGGTCACTATGAACTCTGGTTAGCGAATTTAAATGGTACCGAACGAGAGCAAATTACCCATTTAAACCGTAATTTGCGTTATCCAAGTTGGTCGCTCAAGGGTGATAAGTTATTAGTTGTGAGCTCAGATGAGGCCGATGGTCATGATAAATTATATGTGTTTGACTACGCTTCAAAGCAGCTTCGTCGTGTTGATTTAAGGTTTGGCAAAATTGGCAGACCTTTTTGGCATGGTAATGGCCAAGATATCGTACTTCGACAGTCAACAGACACAGGGTGGCAGCTGTTTAGTTTGCACATTGAGTCTATGGTGTTAACGCCATTATTAGAAACAACGGCACGTTTTGGGCAATATATTTCAGCAAACGAATTGTTGTTCGTAAATAATAAAGGGTTATGGCGACAACAAGGTGAAAGCACTGAGTTATTGATCGCAAGGGAACAATTCAATACACGCTATGCCTGGTATGCCACAAAAGATCAGGTTTTTTATAAACATTTGGGTAAAGAATATAACTATATCCATGCTTATAACTTACAGAATAAAACTGAAAACAAGTTTATTCGTTTGCCAAAGGCAAGCTTCAGTAAAGCCGCACCTTTTGTTTATGATGATGCGCAGCAAACGTTATTGTTTACGCAAAGCTTAACGCCACAATCAGATATTAACCGTTTAAGACAAGTTGTAGATGGTGAATAGCCAAAAGAGGGGCGAATGCCCCTCCTTATAATGCTTATTTACAGCTTGGATCTGAACCAACTTCTTTCCAAACTTGCGCACTACTAGGTCTTTCACCTTGAGTCCACCAACGCGCTTCATAAATCTTACCTTGGTAAGTCACGCGATCAGGGCTGCGATATACGGTATTTTCATCCCAAGATCCCGCACACACAGGTGTGCTCGATGCTTTGGCAGAGACAGTGCCGATGTGGCGAGTTGTGCTGCCTGCTTCGGTGAATTCAAAAGTCACACTTGCTGTGCCTGCAGCTTGCGCAGTGAACTCAACATTAACACTACAGCTAGCATTGCTGTTAAGTGTTGTATTGCTACAGTTATTTGCAGTCACCACAAGGCCGCTTGTTGCACCGCTACCTGAAACCGAGACTGTATTTAGCGCTGCGGCTTGATTACCAGTGTTGCGAATAGTAAAGCGATGCGACACTACTTCGTATAAGCTGAAATCTGCGAGAGTTTGGTTTTGTTGATAGACTAAGTTTGAGCTACCACCACCAAATTTAATTTCATCTATCCAGCCACTTAAAGCTGCTACATCGGCGTAAACGCCATATTGATTAGGTCGCGCACAGCCAATCCCCCAACTCACAGTACCTAGCTGTACAATCTCGCCACCACGGTTGATAACGATAGGACCACCACTGTCGCCGCTGCATGAATCTTTTTGTCCTTGCGGGTAGCCTGCACAAAACGCCACGCTGCCAACATTGGCATAGTTTCCACCTGATTGGTTACAGACCGCATCAGATACAAGTGGTACGTCGACTTCTTGGATGAATGAAGGACGACTACCACCTTCTGATAAACGGCCTAATCCAGCAACCGATAATAAGTCGCCACTGCGCGCATATTGGCTTAAAGAGCCTGAAGCGAGACGAACTGCTTGCCCTTGTGTTGGCGCACGTTCAAGCTTTAATAGCGCGATGTCGTAATTCAATGTGCTGCGGTTATATTGTGGGTGCACATATTTTTCAACAACGCCAATGCGGTCGCCATCTGTGCCACCCAATCTGAAGCCAGCAACTTTTACATCAATAAAACGTGCAGACTTACTGCTGACACAGTGCGCGGCAGTTAGTACATAGCCGTCACCAATATAACTACCGCCACAAAAAGCGGTTGTGCCATTTGAGTTCAAGATTTGTGTATAGAACTGCCAGTTTGCAGTATTCGCAGGACCACCACCGACAATTTGCGGGGTGATCTCACCACCAAATTGTTCTGGAATAAAGGGGAGAGCTTCACTTTGAGCATGGGCGCTAAAGGCGCAAGAAAGCGCAATGGCTAAACTGCTTGTAAGTGTATTGAGTTTTTTCACAACGAGTATCCTTGTTGATTTTTTAAACGAGGTTGTGATTATGGGTACGAAATTTTTAAATGCAAATGTAATGTTAATGAAATATTTTCATGCTTAGTGTGAAATCCTAGCTCAAGGCTTAGTTTATATAGGGTATAGAGGAGGACGGTGTGAAAGCGCTCAACAGGTCTGATTTCACTTTGATTCACATTTTGATAACGAAAAAGATGGAAGGGGGTTTCTACATCCATGTAGAGGGAGAATCCTTTAAGCTATTTTGCGTATTGGAATGACTAAACCCAATTACTTTTCTGAGTCGAGCGCTTTAAACTCTTTTTGCGAGATTTTACCGTCGCCATCAGCGTCTAGGCGGTCAAAAAGTTGCGTTAAGGTGTTTGATACTTTTGCTTCTTTTTGACTGATATAGCCATCACTATCTGTATCAAAGTCACTGAAAGAAGCGGCGAATGCTTGTGCACTGATTAAAGTTGCAGCAGCGATAATAGATAAATTAATCATAGTTTTCATAGTCTTGATCCTTAATGTGATTATTGCTTAAAGTTTTTGAATTCAGCTTCAGAAAGCTCGCCGTTTTTGTTCTCATCAAGTTGATAGAACTGTGCAGCCACTTTTGGAACCGCCTTCGCTTCAGTTTGCGAAATAACGCCATCATTGTTGGCATCGACGCTTGAGAATTGCACGTCGCTTGCAAGTGCAAAGGCACTGATGAAAAGTGAAGTTGTCATAAGTAATGTTTTTGAAAGCGTCATAATGAGCTCCTAATTTTTAAAAATGTAAGAAAAGGGTGATAAAGCTAAAGTGAATTAGCCTTCAAATTTACCGAACTCTGCTTTACTCAGCTCGCCGTTACCATCGCTATCTAATTTCTTGAATTGGTCGTTAAGGCGCGGATCTGCACTTGCTTCAGTTTTGCTGATGCTGCCGTTACCATCTTTGTCGAACTGCTCAAAAGTGGTTGTCGCTAATGCACTGAAGCTGCTACCTACTAATGCGATGCTCGTTACAAGTAGTGCTGAATTAATATGTTTTTTCATCTTCATTTCCTTCTTTTGGACCACCTCGTTATTGAGTGTGGTGTTCGTCAATGTCGAAGTAGATAACTCAAAAACGGTGCCAAAAATAAAAAGTTATTAACTATCATGTAGTTAGGTTTTTTGGTGAGGTTTTATTCAGAAATGATTCAGTTGCGGTGTTGCTAAATAGCAACACTTAAACGAGTTAGCTTTTTATTTGTCATTTAAAATCATGTATTTAGCTTGTTGCTTTTTAGCGACAAGTGAACTTTCGAAGGACGAGCACAATGGCTTCAGGGTTAAAAACTAGGTTCAGAGCGTGGCGCGTAATTTTTAAAAAATTAAAAATTTCTAGTTCTTTTGTGCACCAGGCTGTTTTCGCTGTTGTCTTATCGACTTTACCGCTGATTGCATTGACCTTGTGGTTCTCGTCTTCTCTGCAGCAGTCTTCTTCACAAATGCGCGACTTTTATAAGCTATCTCAACAGGTTGAACGAGATTTTAAGGCTGTTTCACAAGCCCTTAAAGCGCTACAAGACGCCGAGCAAAATAACCAAATATTAAAAGATAGCCAGTTAACTCAAACCCTCGAAAATAAGTGGTTGGAAGTTGAAAATATGGCGGTGGCATTAAAAAAATATGCCCGCTCAGAGGGCTTTGTTGCCGATTTGCAACAGCTGCAACAGACCATGCAATTGCACACTAAATCAGACGATACTTTTGCCAGGATTTGGCGAGATTATTATCAACTGACCGACACGCTAAAGGCCGATTTAGCGCAAACGCAACAGCAACTCGATGAACATATTGCTCAGCAACAATGGTTGTTTTTTATTGGCTTGAGTGTATTGGTGCCCTTGTTGGCAGCGGTGAGTATTCGTTTATTAGTGAAAATTCGCAGCAAGTTATCGGCCATAGAAAAAGCCACAGATCAGCTAGGGGTCGGTGAATGGGATAAACCTATTGCATTATCGGGCAGCGCCGAGTTGGCTAAATTAGGCGCGCGCCTAAACTGGTTAAGGTTGAGTTTAAAAAGCCAACATGAAGAGCAAGATACCTTTTTGCGTCATGTCAGTCATGAGCTTAAAACTCCCCTAGCGTCCATGGTTGAAGGTACATCATTACTGAACGAACAAGTGCTCGGGGCATTAAATGCGCAGCAAACTAGGGTGTTATCAATTATGGATAAAAGCGCTATGCAGCTTAAAGCATTGATTGAAGACCTATTGTTATTTAGCGGTACCGCTAAGCTGACCCAGCTAGAACAAAACAAACTCTGCGGCGAATTAAAAACTGAGTTGCAACAGTATTTTGCTGATTTACCTATGGCACAACATAAGCAACTGAGCTGGCAATTAGACGATTTAGAGCAGTTAAGTGTGCCGTTTTTACCTTGCAAATTGGCACTGACACAAGTGATCAGTAATGCTCTGCGATTTGCTAAACACCATGTTGAAGTGTGCTTTAGCAAAGCTGCGGACGGTTATCAGTTTGTGGTAACCGATGACGGGCAAGGTTTTAATGAAGAGGCGGCCAGTCGAGCACTAGAACCATTTTATAAAGGCGCCGATCAGCAACATAACAACGAGGCACATATGCACAGTGGTTTAGGTTTATCAATTGCGCATGAATGCTGTAAAGCGATGTCAGGTGCGCTGATCATTCGCGCTCAACAAGGTGGTCATGTCACCATTAAATTTGGCCTAGGAGCGGCTTAATATGAAACGATTAGTTTGGTTTATTTGTCCTTGGTTACTGACCGGTTGCGTATTGAGTAGTGATCCAAGCCCCATTGAGCCTACAGTGCCAGTGGTGCAACTGCCTAGTTATGCGCCCGTATCGGTATTGATGTCTTGGTACTTAGTAGCTTGTGAGAAGCAGTCCTTTCAGCGCAACGACAGTTATTTGCACGAGTCGTATTTACATGACTTTTTTAACCGCTATTGCCGAGCAAAAAGTAGCACGAGCCGTTTGGCTGCGCTAAAGCGTGTGCAAAAACAAGCGCCTTGGCCAGAATCGTATCAACACTTTTTTGCGTTACTGAAAAGAGAGAACCAACACACTCAAAAGCTTGCTGGCGCATTGCATGTTCAGCAAAAAGCTGTAAAACGCTTAACCACAGAATTGAACGAAGTGACAACTCAATTAGATACCTTAAAAGCACAGCTCGCGCAGTTGCAACGCAAGCGTTTAGAGCAAAGCCTACAACCCTTAAACGATGAGGAGTAGATGATGGCGAATATAAATTTATTGATTGTTGACGATGATGTGCACTTTGCAGAGTTGCTTTCATTACGCTTAGAAAGCTTAGGGTATCAAGTGCATTTAGCGCATCGTGCCACCCTTGCTCTGTCTATTTTGCAAAAGCACGCCATTGATGTGGTGCTCACCGATCTACGTATGGAGCACATGGATGGGCTGGCACTATTTAATGAAATCAATAAGCGCTTTAGTGCCTTACCTGTGATCATCATGACCGCCCATGGCTCAATTGAAGAAGCCATCAAAGCGACCGAATCGGGCGTATCGGGTTTTTTAACTAAGCCAATCGACATCGCAGCGTTAGAGCGCTTATTAGACGGGGTGTTAGAGCGGCGTTCAAGTGCTGAGAAAAAGGTCGGTGAGTTTCATGGTTTATTCTATGAAAGTGATTTAATGCACACACTAGCCTATAAGTTAGAGGCGATTTCTTGCAGTCAGGCCAATATATTAATTCAAGGTGAAAGTGGCACGGGTAAAGAAGTTACCGCTCAGGCAATTCATAAAGCCAGTGCAGTGAGTGAGGGCCCGTTTATCGCCATTAACTGTGGCGCGATGCCCGCTAATTTGTTGGAGTCAGAACTATTCGGTCATCAAAAAGGGGCTTTCACTGGCGCCACCAAAGATAAAGTGGGTTTGGCGCAATTGGCTGATAATGGCACCTTATTTCTAGATGAAATTGCCGATATGCCGTTGGATTTGCAAGTGAAGCTTTTACGCGTATTACAAGAGCGCAAGATCAGACCGGTTGGTGCAGAGTTTGAAATTCCCATTAATGTGCGAATTTTAAGTGCCAGCCACAAAGATTTAAAAAAAGCGGTAGAAGCAGGCACATTTCGTGAAGATCTATATTATCGCCTTAATGTTATTTCTATTACCTTGCCAAGTTTAAAAGAGCGGCCAGAAGATATCCCTCTGTTAGCGAATCACTTTTTGGCAAAATTTGCCGACAAGTCATTTAGCCGCGATGCGATAGCCAGATTAGTGCAATACCCTTGGCCGGGTAATATTCGACAATTACATAATGTGGTTGAGTATGCGGTGGCACTCACGCCGGGCAAGCTTATTTCGCTGCAAACGATTAATGAGGCTTTACCCGAAGAAACAGATGCCCCATTTATTGGTTTAAACGAAGCAAAAGTGCAGTTTGAGTACGAGTACTTGCAAAAAGCGCTCGCGATCACCCGAGGCAATGTAGCTGAGGCCGCGAAAATTGCTAAGCGCAATCGATCAGATTTTTATAAATTACTTAAAAAGCACAACATAGAGCCAAGTGCGGTTTGAGTAATACCAACCCGCTTAAGTAAGTGATCTATTTTGAGGCAAGAAAACCTCGATGGTAGCAAGGCAAATATTTCGTTATTTAGTTGTTCTAAATGAGAAATCTTTAACGCCGCTATCATCAGGTTTAATCCCTCAAAATGATTAAGTGTTATTGCGGATTGGTATTAGTTGTTCTAATTTATAAATTTTCAACGTGGTTAGCGTCGGTTTTAAACCTCAACATGCTCGAGCATAATTAATAACTGCTATTATTCATTCCAACCATCAACAACAGTTTTTAGCTCTCTTTGTCCAGCTTCAAGCAGCCCATACAATTCGTCTAACCAAGTTTGAGCGACTTCGGCTCCAACCTCAGCCACTTCTTTTTCCATCTTTTTGGCGTGTTCTTGAACTTGCTTCAAGCCTACTGAACCAGATGCGCCTTTAAGTTTATGAGCCACAGAACTGTATTCATCGAAGTCACTGTTATCAATAGATTGCTGTAATTCTTCACAATATTTCGGACTTAATTTAGCAAATAAATCTGAACTTCGTTTAAATACATCTACTCCCATTGAATCGATAAAATCACAGATAGTTTCCATTTCAAGCAAAGTAAATTCAGCTTGCTTATCTGAGCAGTTAGCTTTTGTTTCAATAAGTTTTGGCTTAGTTGCTCTGGCATTAATACCAAATAATTCTGCCAGCATTTTATCAAGCTTAATGGTGTTGATTGGCTTAGCTAATGCACCTTGAATACTTATGCCTTCTAGCTCTTCTTCTGCACTTCGCACATTAGCCGTTAAAGCAACGATAGGTAATTTATCAAAATGGCTGTCAGCCCTTATTTCTCGAGCTACCTCGTCACCATTAATATCAGGTAGTTGCATATCGAGTAAGACTAAATCAAGGTCATCTTCGGTTGCGACAAACGAGAGTGCGTCTTCACCGGTTTCAGCCCAGATGACTTCATGTCCTCGCTGCTCAAGTAAGTTAGTCGCGATTTCTGCATTCAAAGGCACATCTTCAACTAACAGAATATAAAGGCTACGACCAGCATAGCTTTGCTCTTTAGGTGCAGCGGTCAGAGTTAGTGGAATTTCAACCTCAAAGCGACTTCCTTGACCAACAATACTGCTCACTTGAATACTGCCCTGCATTGCTTCAACAAGCGCTTTAGTCACTGCTAGCCCAATGCCTGAACCTATGGCATTCGAACCGTTTGCACTTGGCGCTTTGTAATACATTTCGAAGATTCGAGCGAGTTGATCTTGTGCAATGCCGGAGCCGGTATCAGTAATACTCATAACGAGCCACACTTCACCGTCACGATTTTCACGCTTACAATCAAGTGTCACACTACCTCTGTGGGTGAATTTCACGGCATTATTAATTAAATTCCAAAGCACTTGTCTTAAGCGAGTGGGGTCTAATAAAGCGTAGACATCTAAGATCCCTTGTCTATTAATATTGAACTCTAAGCCCTTTTGCTCTGCGATAAG
>ENA-OWNT01003728-OWNT01003728.1-seawater-metagenome-genome-assembly--contig:-NODE-3728-length-14090-cov-3.876971_pt1 | contig 14090 bp, 14 predicted proteins | sample MGYA00238136_ERZ651165 | MGnify/ENA primary metagenome ERZ651165 (study PRJEB26861, sample SAMN08777766) | seawater metagenome | isolation source: coastal seawater | place: USA: Florida | collected...
GGAGACGGGCCACTGTCTCATTGAATTTGCGATTCCAGCGTAAATCGTCGCGCTCGCCGATTCGCAGGTATACCGGCAGGCCATCCAGATAGTTCTGTTGCAGGTCATCATCCAGTCGGCCAGGCGTGGCGACTACCCCCAGGTAATTGTCCGGTGCGATTGCCGCAATCTCCAGCGCAGCGCTGCCTCCCATGGAAATTCCCACCAACAAAGGCTTGCGCTCACTCAGTCCGTGCAACTCCTGAACCTTGGCGATAATGTTGGGGAATTCTGTCGCGTGTTCGACGAAGAAATGACGACCCTCAGGAGCAATAGGGATCGCGACGGCCCAGCCACGATCAATTAACTCCTTGACCAGCCAGAATTGTGCCCGCGCCATGAATTCATTGGAGCGACCTCCGGATACCATCACGGCGAAGGGTGGCGTTGCAGTAATTTCTTCCTTGGGCTCGAAGTAGAGTACGCTGATCGCCTGACCATCGGACATCACTACGGTGTCTTCACCGGCCTGCAGAAGAGCAGGGCTCGATGCCAACAGTAGCATGCAGAGCAGAGTTTTAAGGGCGGTCAGGCGCATAGTCTGGTGTATCTCTTGCTTAAACAGCTATTTAAGTAGCTGCTTGAACAGCAGTTGAAGCTGTTTAAACAGTTGCCAAAGCAGTTAAATCTTTCGTTAGGACGTCGGTCAATCTATCCTGTTGTCGTGCAATCGGATGTAGGCAACACTGCCCCTGATCCGATGGGCGAAGTATAGCAATCGGACCCTTGCTGTCGCGACGGCATGAGATAAAAATGCTGATTTCACCGTTGGTTACCCATATTTCATCGGCTGAACAGGCCGAATCCTGCGGGTTGTAACTTTCTTACCCATCTTACGTCTTTCCCCCCAAATGCTTAATGAATATCAACAAGTGGTTGAGCGGCACCGGCACAGGGTCTATTCCTTTGCTCACTATAGCTTGCGCGCTCGCGAAGATGCTGAAGATGTGACCCAGGAGGTCTTCATCAAGCTGTGGCAGCACTGGCGCAAAATTGATCAAGAGAAGATTGGTGGCTGGCTGATGCGCGTAGCCCACAACGCAGTGATCGACAAGGTGCGCAAAGGTAAGAGCAGCAAGAATGGCGATTCTCAGCAGGATGCCTACGCCGAGGTGGAAGATCAGGGTCAGGTTGATGACCCAGGCGCGGAGATTGATCGCGAGGAATTCCGACTGCAACTACAGCGTGCCATCCAGGGATTGGAAGAGCCTTTTCGCAGCATCGTGATTTTGCGTGATATTCAGGGGCTCAGCTATGTGGATATCCAGGAATGTCTGGGAATGAGCGAAAGTCAGGTCAAGGTGTATCTGCATCGCAGTCGCCGCAAGCTGAGGGAGAACGCAGAATTGCGTGCCCTGTTCGAATCGGCTCGTAATCGGAGTACGGCCAGCAACAAGAATCAGGAAAGTAATGACAGCGCCGAATCAGCGGCGAATACAGAGTAAACGGGACACATCATGACGACGCACAGTAAGAGTACAGCAGCGACAGGCAAGCACGGATCCGGCGGTGGTCAGGATTCGCAGTGCTACTTCGTGCAATTGCAAATCGATAGTTTTCTGGATGGTGATCTGGGTTCGGCACAACAAGATGCGCTGCTGGGCCATATAAAGGAGTGTGCTGATTGCAGCTCGGAGTTGCAGTTTGCTCGACTGGTGCATGATGCAGTCCTCGATCTACCGTTGTTGAATTGTCCCGACGGAGCACTGGAGCCGATCAACCGCCTGCACAATGAGCGCTCAGTGCAATCCAGCCCCTGGTGGCAGGGCTTGAGTGACTGGTTTGAGCAGCTGCCTCGTTCAGTTCGCTACGCGTTTCCTGCCGTGCTGGCGGTAGCAGTGACCTTGTGGGTGCTTCCTGCAGATCAACAACCCGCACAACCGGTGAACCTGATTGCGGAACAAGTGCCCCCCGCAGCGCCTGACTACACCCAGGCGGATGTGCTGGAAGCATTGGCAGATTTGAATACTGCCATCACTTATCTGAATGAGGTTAGTCAGCGTACAGAGACCATGATCGGTGGGCGCTTTGTGGTGATGCCGCTGCAAGAATCGCTGAATGCTTCCTTTCAGCGCTTGCAGGATGAGGAGAGTGATCATCTGTCAGATGATCCGATCTAAACACAGAACACAGAACACAGAACACAGAACACAGAACACAGAACACAGAACACAGCAAGCAAGCAAGCAAACGCGGACGGACAGACAGACAGACAGACAGACAGACCACAACGACGCGACGACAGCGCGAGCGGGCCAGTGCGTGTGAGTGAGTGAGTGGGGGGGCAGGCAGGCAGTGTGGACGCAGTGGCCATCACAGGGCACCGAGCAGCGTGGTGTGTGTGGCCAAACGAAGCAAACGACGAGGAGAAGAAGCAAGATGGCGGCTGCACTCAACTGAGTGAGTGACTGTGAGTGACTGTGAGTGAGTGAGTGAGTGAGCGACTGTGAGTGAGGGAGGGTAGCGCGGCCAAGTGGCCACTGACTCACTGACTCACCCACCCACTCACTCACTCTCACTCACTCACTCACTCACTCACCGCCCATCCACCTACAGTAATCTCCCACTCACCCACTCAGTGGCAGTGTACGTGACTGACTGCCGCTGGCTGGCTGAGTCCGGCTGAAACAATAACGATATTACCACAAATCATCATTTGATGTGAATGCATTGCGACGCACTACAATATCAAAGGATAAACGATGGTTGCGTGGTTCCGAGTGTCTGTCTGGGTGGCTGGCTGGACTCTCACTCACTCACTCACTCACTCACTGCCACTACAATTCTCGCGACGACGACAACGACGACGACAGACGACGAGCGAGGAAACAAATGGGAAATCACCAAATTAGTGGAAAAGGATAAATCAACTCAGTTCAAATACACTTTGTAGAATGTACCGCTATATAGGATTTCAACGAAAACGCCAACGCGGCACATCCACCACTCACTGGCACCACGAACGAAGAAGCGGGCAACTTTTTACTTCACACAACACACAACCACCAACACACCAACACACCAACACACCAACGCACCAACACACCAACACACCAACCACCACCAGCACCTTTGTGGGTGGCTAATGTCGCTCCGAGCTGGGACGACACGACGAAACGACGCTTTGTTGAGCTCTTTACGGTGTGTCGGAGTGTGTTATGGCTCCACGAGTGCGAGTGAGGTTGGTGGAAAGGGACAACCGAATCTCTTGAAGGCGAACGCAGACGAGGAACGGTGACCTGAAAATGATGGAGTGGGCACAGTACACTTGCACGTGTTTGACGTCTGACCGGTGCTGCCAACTTCTTGTTGACAGCTCGTTCGTCATGGTAGAGAGATGGATACATGGATGGAGGCATTGTATAGAGAGATAGACAGACGGAGTGCGTACCTGGATGGCAAAGGCGATCTACCTTCGTTGAAGTGATGGTACGAGGTGGCCGCCGCCCTGACTGAACCTGGCACACTGCGTTTTAGCGGACGGATATTTTTTTGCATTCGAAGAAACTCCCGCCCGTCAGCACTGCAGCAAGGTCACACATTTCGTCTGCCAATTTCAGCTATGTCCACTACCACCGAAGTCGTGGACGGCTTGCTCAAGAAGCACAATGTCGAAATGGCAAGTGTGTGTGTGATGCATGGCAATGGAAACTTTGAGCGTATCACGCGCGGAGGTGCGCCAAAATACAACGAGTACAGCAAGCTGCAAATTGCTTCTTTGTCCAAGACCATTGGGACTGCCTTCGCCATGGAATTTTTCAAATCGAAGGGAATTCCAATGACTTCTGAAGTCAATGAAATCCTCGCTAAATACACCAAGTCGTCGTGGCGTGCTCGAGTGAATCCTTCGTTGGCAGCGGACCGGCGCACGGCCAGTTGGCCCAAGAAACTCATCCTCGAACATCTTGTTTCTCATTGTGGAGGACTTGGCTTGCACTACGTCAACGGAATTCCAGGAGGAGCTGGGCGGCCTATGCCCTCTCCGGAGAGCTTGTTGCGGGGAGAGCACGAAAAAGATTTTGGTTACCCGGAAATTGTGATTTCCACGGAGCCGGGGACTACATTTGCCTACTCAGGCGCCGGGTTCTTAGTGCTTCAACTTATTTTGGAGGAAATGCATGGCCAAAAGCCGGTCCACGAAATTATGCGTGATTTTGTGGCTGCCACTGCAGGTGATGGCGGTGTCGCTTTTGATTACCCGGACCCGAAGACATCGCCGCATGGATCTGTCGTGCAGGGCCGCAGGGAAGATGGAAGCATTGTGGACCCGTTCCTGCGCTTTCCCGCTTTCGCTGCAGGCGGTGTGGGTACATCACTCGGTGTGTGCAAGTTCCTTGACGCTCTGATCAACGCATACTGGAGTCTAGACGGATACGGGCCAATTTCGCATTCGACAGCGATTCAAATGCTGCATTCTGTGGACAAAGGTAGCGTCAAGTTTATTGGAGCGGGCATGGGACTTGGAGTTTTCGTCACTTGGGCCGGAGAAAACGGCATTATTTTGCACCAAGCTGCCAATGACGGTTTCCGTGGCGTGTTCGTCGCTTGCTTTCGCGGCCCTGACGTTGGCAAGGGATTTTGTGTTTTGAACAACGGCGACAACAACGGGACTTGGCTAAACTCAGAGCTGTTGCAGCACCTCTTTGTGCACCACAAGTGGAGCCATGTCGACTTTTCGAAGTTTCGGACAGGTGTCGGTGGGAAAGATGTCCCTCAAGAAGAAATTGTCAATGACGTTTTGCGCTCATGCGTCTTCGAAGCTTTTGAGGCACATCTTCCAGAATCGTTAGGGACCGCGTCGTATGAACTCGGCGGCCGCGACTTTCAGTCGTTTTTTGCTGCGGTTGATTCGGATGGAAACGGCGCAATCGACTTTCGTGAATTTTTGCACCTGTCACGGTCTGTCGTGGGCATTAGACCATCACAAGTATCAAACCAGCAGCTGCGACGCATCTTCTACACTCTCGACAAAGACGCTTCGGGTGAGCTCAGTATTCAAGAATTCCTGGATTGGTTCAATGATAAAAGTGCTGGTGAGGGTTCTGACGCAAGAAAGGTGTTCGAGTCCGTTGCATCGAGTGCTGCGTCCGGCTTAAAGCGCTGCCAAGTGTTCGGGTCTGGTGAAAATTTGATGCGTGAGGCGGCAGTGGTCGAGTGCACAGACCAGGTACGCTCGGAAGCTGGTGCTACACAATATTGTTGGCTCTGTGGCCTCACTTTTTGCTGGTGCTTGTGCTTGTGTTTATATTTGTGTGTTCTTGGCGACGCGCTCTGTAGGGTTTTGCTCGCGCAGAAAATTTGGTGTCACCTTATGTTCCGCGGTTTGACCCAACGCTATTCGGTCGGCAAGGAAAAGTAATGGACAGTTGGGAGAGCGTGCGCCACAACACGCGCGAATTTGATGCCGCCGTCTTCGAGTTGCCAATTCCGACTTCTGAAATCGGTTTGGTCGTCGTTTCCACGGAGTACCACGACGGAAACCATGGCGAATTTGTCGGGATTGATGTTCGCGACTCCGCCGACAGTGAATGGCACATTCTACTTCCGAAACGTCAACTGGCAGGACACTCGATGCACTACTTTGCAGTTCAATCTCCTTTGGAAAATGTTACTCACGTCCGTGTGAGGAATTATCCAGACGGTGGCATCACTAGAGTGGGGCTCTTCTCCAAGCGCCACCATCATGTGTACGTCACAATTGTTCCGAACCACCTCAACTGCTTTGTGCCCCCGTCACACCACTGTTGTACGCGTTGTCGACAGACACGGTCCGGACGACGCAGTGCGGCGGTGTGCAAGCACGATTCCGCATGTGCAACCGTCCGCCCGCGTTAACACAGTGTGGACACCTTCCCGCACTGTCCAAGACCTCAGCATCGCTCGCTCTTCCATTAATGTTTTCAGCCGCGCCGCTGGTGCACGCATTGGAGGATGTTCCAACGAGCGCTTCGGTCCGTGCAACACGATGCCGATTATGTCACTGTGCGTGATGGTAATTGTAATTGTATGTTGTGTGTGTGTGTGTGTGTGTGTGTGTGTGTGTTGTGTGTGTGCGTTCGCATGGAAACAGGTCCGGCTGATGCATGCATCAGCGACGACCCTCCCGCAGGCATGTTCGATGGCTGTGAGACCGCCCGAAGTCGCGGCGCCAACCACCACGACTGGGTTGTGATTGAGACGAGCGATGCGTGGGAAGTGGCCGAGATGCGGTTTCTGGTTGTCGACTTCACGTTTTTCCGCAACAATAATCCAGTCGACATGGAATTCTACGGTTGGGACGAGAGTTCCGGACGCTGGACGCTGCTCATTGAGAGATTCGCTGTGAAGGCATTTGCTGGAAATACCATCAGTGTACCCGTGCCTCAGAACTCCGATGGTTCCGGCACTCGATTCCGCAAATTTAAGGTCGCACAGTATCCGGACGGCGGTTTCAACCGCGTGCGTTTGTTGTGCAAACCCAAACGAGCACAATCTCGACTCTAATCGTAACAACATCAAGTTGTCGCCAAGCAAACGTTGGTATCTCACCTGAACAGCACTTGTCGCGCAAAACTAGGGATCGAGGGACGCCGGTCATGTGGGAAGAATGTGGTAAGGTGTTTAGATGGGAGCCGAGGTGTGGGCTCAATGACTATGTACAAGCTGCGTTGGCTGTTGCAATCTATCCGCCAATGATGATCTGCGGTCAAACACTTGCATTGAGTTCTCTGCACACAACTGAACAAACATTGAACACAAGTGGGCGCCTACCTGGTTGATCGGGATGTGCACGAGCTTGACGAAGAAACCAATGAATCCCATCATGAGGAATCCAACACCAGTGGCGAATGCCACTTTATGGAACTCTGCTCTGTCGGGCTTCTTGCATTTTGTAATGAAGTGTGCGCTGTTCTTGTAGAACTCCCTGTCAAGAAGATACACAACGCCGTGAGTGGTTCAATCATCGCCGAATTCCACAAAAAATCAGTTCGACACTTACTTGAGCGGCTTGACCACGCTCTCGCTGATGACGTTGCTATCGGCGTCTGAAGACATGTTGAAACAACTGAACGACAATGAAGTCCTTCCCCAAAATAAAGAAAAAAAGTTGTCAAAAAGTGTGAAATGTTGGCAACTTGTAAAGCATTTCGTAAACGTTCGGCACGGTGTGAGCAGGCTCTGTGCGTCCCCGTCCCAAACCTGCACGTCTCTCCAACAACCACATTATCGCACTCGAGCATTGAACCCTTTGGCACAGTGTTGTCTCAACCTTACGTCCACCGCCGCAGCTGCGCCAAAGCAACACTTTCAACGCCGCACATTTCATTGAGCAAGGACCGACAGGCCCAAACCAGTCTAATTCAAGCAACAAACACACCAACAACGTTTCTCGACCAAGCAACAAGCAGGGAGGCAGGCAAAGAGGCAGGCAGAGCGACCAACGACAACGACAACGACGACGACGACAACGACGACGACGCCAGACGACGACAGTCGAGGAGCACAAAACAAAGTTCGTTCGTTGTTGTTCGTTGTCCGAGGTGAATGAGTGAAGTGAAGTGAAGTGAAGTGAAGCGAAGTGAAGTGAGGGGCAGTCAGTCAGTCAACGTCGACCACAGTGAGTGAGTGAGTGAGTGAGTGAGTGGGTGGGTGTGTGAGTGAAGCTGTTTGTTGGCAGGCCACTCATTCACTCACTCACTCACTCTCTCACTCACTCACTCACTCACAGTGCACTAGCTCACTCACAGCCCGCCGCATACATACATCGAACACGATCGGGACTGTTGTTGATTGGCTGCCTCCCACTCACTCACCCACCCACTCACAGCCACTGTGCTGCGGTCACATGTATGTATGTGCATCCACTCACTCACTCACAGCCACAGTCAGTCACTCACAGCCACAGTCAACGAACGCCTTTCCTCACTCACTCACTCACTCACTCACTCACTCACTCACAACGACCGATGGACGGCGACGACAGCACAACAGTCAGGCAGTCAGTCAGTCACTGCTCACTCACTCACTGTCCCACTCCCACTCCCACTCCCACGTCGTCACTGAGGGTATAATACCCGCCCCCAGCGCCCACTCACTCACTCACTCACTCACTCACTCACTCACTGTCCACTCCCCGTCCCCGCTCACTCACTCACTCACTCACTCACTCACTCACTCACTCACTCACTGCCCACTCACTGCCCACTGCCTTTTGTGAATTGGAGTTTTGAGTTTTTCAGTTTTTTCGTTTTTACAATTTTGTGATTTTTGTGATTTTTGTGATTTTTTTACCGGTGGACGGGGGAATGACATAGCCTGTGAAGAAGTGGTGGCGGCGTGGTCGGACGGACGGACTGGACGGACGGACGGACGGATGGATGGATGACAACACGCGGCATCGATTGCGGCATTGCGGCCGACGCGACGGCTGCGTGGTCAAAAGTTTTGTTGTTTGGTGTGTTGTATCACTCTCGTTGTCGTCTTCGTTGCTGGACTTTGAGGTTGAATGCTGCTGCACGCACCGGCTGCGGCCCAATCACATCAGTTTCTTCATTTTGAATGGAAGTGCGTGTGCGTGCGTGCGTGCGTGCGTGAGAGTTGTGAAAGTGGGAAGATGGGTTGGTGGTCAATGGGTGAGAGATTGGGTGACTGGGCCAGTGGCTTCCAGAAGTAGCGTTGCGATGATAGTTCGCCATTGCTGCAGCAAACACAGACTGACGGCGTAGTCTATCACGGTTTGTTCTGTTCCAAACGGAACAAGGGCAAGATTTTCCTGAATTTCTTCGAAAGAGCTCCAGTGTACCAGCCTCTGACAACGTGTCGCTGGAGCATTCCAATCCAGTGATGAAGTCCATTGCAGCATCGCGGTTTTCACCAACCCCAAAACTCGTGACCGCATTGTAGTTTCCTGCACACTGATTGGTATCCCAAAGTCACGATGTATAATGGTCGATCCGTATTCCTTGGTCGATTGCGGGGCCACATTTTGGGACGCGGCACGGCAGTGAATGTCGGACGCATGTTGCGCCATCGACAGATCATGGGTGTGGCAGCTCCAGCAACACGACAATGCAGTTGTCTCAGCTTGCCACGACTTTCTGCACATCAATTCGAGCAGAACAAGGACAGGTTGCGCCGGATGTTCAGTTCGGTACAACCAGATGTGCCGACAACTGATGTGTCTGGGCCACGAGACGAAATCCAGTTGTCTTCAACGGAGAAGAAAGTGACGCGGTTTCTCCTCGATGTTCTCCAGTATCACTCAAGCGATGCCACTCTCCGTATCGCAGGAGGGTGGGTTCGAAACAAGCTTTTAGGGCTGGATTCCGATGATCTGGACATTGTAACGGACACTATATCTGGTGAAACCCTAGCGAACTTAATTGTTGAGTACCAGGCGCACACAGGACGGAGGAAGTCGGCGTTTGGCATCATTAGCCGCAATCCTGACCAGTCCAAGCATTTAGAAACTGTAACGATTCGCTTGTTTGGACTTGACATTGACATCAATCAGCTGCGTTCCGAAACGTATGCGTCGGGATCCCGCATCCCCACGGTAAACACGAAATTCGCATTCGTTCCGAATTTTTTTCGCATCTCACATTTTTTTCTTCTATTCCGCACAGGTTGAAGTCGCCGAACCAGTCGAAGATGCACTTCGACGAGATTTCACACTCAATGCATTGTTTTACAACATCGGTACACGTTGTGTCGAGGATTTCACGCACCTTGGCCGGCAAGATCTTGCTGATGGAATCCTTCGGACCCCAATGGACCCGGTCATTACTTTACGTGATGATCCACTTCGAATGTTGCGTGGTCTCCGGTTCATGGCAACCTACAACTTTTCATTGGATGCAGATTTTGTTGCTGCGTGTGGAGCTGTCCGAGCCCGCGAACAGCTGGAGCAAAAAGTCAGTCGCGAGCGAATGGGCATCGAAGTCCAGAAAATGTTCGGATCTATGGGCTTCGTCAGAGCGGCTGACAAGATTGCTGAGTTTAAATTGGAGCAAGTGCTAGTGGGGAGCGACGCTGGCAAGAGTATACAACAGAGCCCGATTACGAAGACCAGCTTAGAGGCCATGCATCTCGTGATGTCATCTCCCACTTCTCCAAAGCCAACCCCCTGCTTGAACACACCCATTGATCCGGCGTTGCCAATGGCTGCGTATTTTTTGGCGATGCACCCACTTGCGGGAGCGTTGAGTTCCACCAACCAGTCATCCACTGAAGTGGACGCACTCTTTGGAGCCGTCGAACAGCTGCGAGACTGCAGTTGGACTTCCGTGGTCCTTGATGTCAGCAGTGACCAGACACCGAAAAGTTTCGGGGACTTACTCAACACGCAGTCATTTGCAGCTGCGCAAGATTTTGGGATTGCTCTGCAGCGATTGCTAATACTTGCGGAAGACAATCTCGATGAGGCGGTGTGTCGGCAACTCAAATTGCCGAAGAAGTTAATGAAACAAATTGCTCGTCTGCAAACGGCAGGAATCGCATTTGCGGTCGCGAGGCCAAGTCCCGCACTCCACGACGGCGGCTCTTCTGACATCGCGCTTGAAGCATTTACGGCACTGTGGGCGCAGTGGACTGGAGTAAAGCACTGTGATTCCGCCCTCAGCGTTGCCACTGTAGCTGCCGCAGTAAGTCAACTTGTACAAGACAGCGCCAGCGGATATGCGCCGGGGATCGAAGATATAAGATCCGCGGTTGCGACGTGTAAGTTCCCCGCAATCAACCCCACGATCATCGACATAGCTTCCAGACCTCCAATTGTGAATGGAGGAGATGCTATTCATGCCGGTGTTCCGACAGGCAAGGCAGTTGGAACATTTCTTTCGGCTGCTAAAGTGCTCGAAGTTGCAGCAAAGGATCGCCCCCTTCCGCTTCGGGAAACAATACTTGCTTGGATCAGTTCAAGTGCGAGTGTATGAGCCTTGCAATTGGAAGCAACACACCTACTAAGCGCTCAATTTTGCAAATATTTCAATAAAATTAAAGTTGCCACTGTTGCTATGGCATGCATGTTGGATCCATGTGAGTGTCCTCTGACGGCGGGAGCTTCTTGGCTGTTGCAGGTGTCACCTGCGGCTGGCACCTTTGCTGGACTTGGAAGACCTACCTTTTTTTGGTTTCTTGTGAAAGATGCACTTGAATACGTTTTTCGCGGATCCAGCTCTTCCGCCCTCATCGCGAGCAGGGGCGTTCGACTTGCTGTTAGTGCCCTTCTGTTTGTGGAATTGCAACGACGACATTTTCTTAAGTCCGTTGAATCCATCGAATTTCGACTCATCATGGTCGTTTTTGCGGTCGTGCCATTTGTAGGCCGGCATGACCTTTCTCCACAAATAGAACATGTGTCCTGCGAAGCAATTGCGTTCACATTTGGTAAGTCAATTGTGAGGGTGGCAGAGACCGCGCCATGGCAATACAAGAGCTCACCGCCGTTTGTGGGCGACCATGACGTTGGGAACCGAGCGTTTCGAGCAAAGCTAGCAAACGGGAATGGGAAGAAGTCACAGTCCCATATTTTGTGGAAATTGAGATACCTGAAAGTCACAAATCCAAGCACCAAAGCACGAAGATAAAATTGTTGCGACGTTGTACGTGCACTTGGCACCAATATGTGCACTCAAAACTATGGGTTGCTTACGATAGCACTCGGGTTCCTCTCCGAAATCTTGACGCCATGTTACAAAGGGAATCGTGCACCTGGACAGGGAAGTCCGTCTGTAAAATGATAATGTCGGCCACAATGGCGTCGAAAGACTTGAAGAGGTCTTCTCGGCGGAACTCGAGGACCCGGCGTTGTGCCTGTGGCGCGAAGTCACCCGTTTTTGGGTCCAGAGTCGCAACGGCGATAAGAGTGCCTTTGGTCCACTTCAGGAGCTTGAATTTCTTGGGGTACTTCGCAACAAGGTTCACGGCAGCACGTTCTGCAATATTGTACCGTGAAAACGCTATTTCTACACCAACAACGTGCTTCAGATTGGGATGCTCGAAGAAAGCTTGCACTGCGAGTTTTCCAGTGCCCATGCCCAAGTCATACAAAATATCCGAGTTGCCGGCTGCAAGGAACTGTGACGATAGCATTTTGGAGACACCTTCAAAGAGCACTTCGCCATACAACAAACTCGCGCCAAGATGTAATGCCTCTTGTTTGTCAGCGTTGTGGACACACACGTGCCCATCGGTCTGATACCCGACTTGTTGCGTGTGGGACTCATACAGTTCGTCCATCAAGTTCTTGATTGACTGCTTTTGTCGATACGAAACGTCCACGTCGACATCGCCCGGTGCTATCTCGCTGGAAGGGACGTCGCGTTTGCTGGTAACGGCCTTCGCCATGGAGCCATTCGAGCTGCGACGTGGGTCGCGGCTCCCGCTTCTGTGCGCAGGGGTTCGCGATTTCACGACTGCGCCGCGGGTTGACTCGGCGTGGACGTACGAATCCTCGTCGGAGTGGCCATCCGTACCCAGGTGATGCTCCGAGGTGGCACGCACCGACATCGAGTCGCACTCTAACACAGAACGTGCGACTGTGCGGCTGGTGTAGTGTTGGACAAAAAAACTATTGAGAGCCCCAGCAATGTTCACATCATTGCAGGTGGCTCGATTTCGTCGAGGTACGCAACTGCCTCAACAACGCTCTTGGTAAAAAGTATCCCTCTACGAGAAGTGTGCGACCGCGACAAGCGCGGTGGTGGAACGCATGGCGCGCCGGTGTACCACCAGACGCAACGTACGCACGGACGTGTGCTTCTGCAGGCAGCCGCCTCCTCACTGTCCCACTTGCACGAAAAAACTATCCGTCTCAAACGAACTTTTGTCCTTTTCTCTGGCGCGAGAAGTTCCTTGCCTATCCCTACTAGATAACGGCAGCACTCCTAATGACCCATTGCGTTGCTCGCGCTGGTTGTCATCCATTTCAACGACAGCGGTCCTTGCGTGTTACCCACGTCAATCTCGTCGCTCCTTCGTCGTCCCCGCCGCTACTAACGCCCTCTGGGCTGGTCACATAGAAGAAGAGAACCCGATATGCGGTGGAGCAGCACCAGGGACGGAAAGAGCAGGCAAGGCACGCATCCACCCATCGTCATCCTCTCTGTCAGCGAGATAGACACGCTGCACCACAAAACACCACAAGACACACACGCAGGCTGCATTTGTATCCACACCAGCAAACAACTGCAACCCACAGCAAACACGCAGCAGCAGCAACAACACGGACAGCAACAGCAACAACAACAACCAGCAACTACAGCCTGACGACAGACGAGACAACAACCAACGAAGATGATAGAGAAGAAAGAAGGAGGAAGAGGAGACGTGTGAGTGCCGTGTGCCTGCAAGCAGCAAGCAGCAAGAAGCAACCAAACCAATCACCCAACCAATTCGCAACGAACGAACGAACGAACGAACGAAAGCAACGAACGAACGAACGAAAACAACGAACGAACGAAAGCAACGAACGAACGAAAGCAACGAACGAACGAAAGTAACGAACGAACGAAAGCAACGAAAGCAACGAACGAACGAAAAAAGCAACGAATGCATTGAACGCAGCAACGAACGCAGCAGCGCAGCAGCGAAGCGCAGAAGGACGCAATGGAAGGAAGAAGAAGCAGCAACCAACCAACCAACGAACGACGCAGCAACCAACCAACCAACCAACCAACCAGTGCACTCACTCACTCAGTTACTCACTCAGTTACTCACTCAGTTACTCACTCAGTTACTCAGTTACTCAGTTACTGATCAGTGACGTACAGTCAGTGACAATCAATCAATCATCGAGCGACAGTCAGTCAGCAATTGAGTGAGTGAGTGAGTTAGTGAGTGAGTGAGTGGGTGAGTGAGTGAGTGAGTGAGTGGGCGAGCGAGCCCAGCGGACGGAGCAAAGCGGCGGAAACTGTCTGCATTGGGTGAGGTGGGTGCCAGTGCCAGTCAGTCAGTCAGTCAGGCAGTCAGTGGTCAGTGAGTGGGTGACTGACTGACTGACTGACTGACTGACTGACTGACGTGCGTGTGCGTGTGCGTGTGCGTGTGCGTGTGCGTGTGCGTGTGCGTGT
>ENA-OWNT01003729-OWNT01003729.1-seawater-metagenome-genome-assembly--contig:-NODE-3729-length-14077-cov-3.631714_pt1 | contig 14077 bp, 10 predicted proteins | sample MGYA00238136_ERZ651165 | MGnify/ENA primary metagenome ERZ651165 (study PRJEB26861, sample SAMN08777766) | seawater metagenome | isolation source: coastal seawater | place: USA: Florida | collected...
GGGTATGACGAGCCAGCAGCGGCAAAGCATGTTCAAGCACCACCACACGCCGAAGGGCGGCTTTCGGCATGCCAAGAGGCGACCCCCACGTCTGCAACATCTTGGTTCGGACAAAGTCGCCCATGCTGCGGTAGCAGCGGCTGCAGAGGCGGCCGCAAAGCACAAAGGAGTCAAGCGAAAGAAAAGTCGCAGCCGAAAGGGGAAGAGCCCAAGCGCGAAAGAGGAAGACAACGCGTGGTCCAACGTCCGCGCGATGGCGCATCGAAGACGGAATCATCAGGAAAGTGGCGCTGAAGGCCGTAAGGTATTTGGACGCGGACATCCACTGCATCACTCAGCGTCCGCTCAGGATGTTGAAATGTACCACATTATGAAGGACGCTGGACAGGAACATGGAAACTTCGAGGCTAATCCTCTCGAGGGCGTGAAAGAGCGACAGCTCGTCAGGAGCGGGAAGTCAGGTCGCTTCAAGATCGAGAAGACAGATATCGCAAAGCGAGCAAAAAGAGTAGTGGAAAGTATGATACGCACCAGAGAGTCACTGCGATGGAAGAGCTTGGAGTCCAAAATCAACCAAAGACGCGCAAAGAAACGCATCAGCAGCGCAGGTTCTCGTGCGAGCAAACCGAATTTTAGCGCATCCCAGCTGCTGGACAACACCTTTGGCGCGTACTCCAATGGCTACACCAAAAGCAGTGACGTTGACTCCGACTCCGATTCCACCAGCAGTGATGGAAACGACAGCAGGGCGACATTTGCGAGTGCGATTGTCGCGTCCCCCATCCGTGCTGCAGCAACAGCAGGTGAACCTGACAGTGCCACTGCTGAACACCATCTTCCTGCTATTACCAGCCCAATTTCGCGAAGGATAATGTCACACAATGGCAATTCACAGTCAACATTGCCATTAGAGCTTCAAACTGATGCCCAGAAGCGGCAGCAACAGCGGCAACACGCTTCCCTGCTGGCATCAATGCGTGGTGAGCGCTTCAGTGACAGCTACGCCTCCGGTTCTCTGCGAAAAGCCTCGGGGACTGCAACGAATTCGCCTTCGAAGCAGAGCCAATCTCGGAAAGCTGTGGCAGTGCCCGCATCTGTAGCACAAATGCGAAACTTTTTGTCGTTGCCCAGATCGGTACCGCATCCCGGCACCGAAGCGGCTGCTGCACGGCAGTATTTTGTACAAATCAAGCAGCAGGCTGCTGCGTTCGCAGAAGCATCCTCCAGAAGCTACTTCGGCGCGACCGCCGCCGCGGGCCATCCCACCGATGGTGCTCATGACGCACACGATGACGGTGCGGCTCTTGCTCACAGCGCCGCCAAAATTGACGAATGGGCGTGCAAGGTGTGCACCTTCATTAACCCGCATATAATGGAGATCTGTGAAATGTGCGAAACTCGGCGTGCTGACAATGTGCTGGGGTCGGCTGATGCCCCGCTGAATCATCAACGCAAAGTACATAGAGCTGCCAGCTTGGACTCTTCGTTGCCCTTGTTGGGAAGCTCAGCTTTGGCTAGCTTGGCGCACGATGCACCAACCTCACCGTCTCGAATCGGCAGGGTCGAATTGCATGGGGCAACCCCGACTTCTTTGTTCCTCATGTGGGACGCACCCGCAACCGATGGCGGAGCAGCAATTGTTGGTTTCGTGCTTGAATGCCGTAAAGGTGCTTCATCGGACGCGGCCAGCGGATCGCGGCAACGTTGGCAGCGAGTGTACTTTGGAATCGAGAGAAACTACTTGGCCACAAATCTCCTCTCTGAGAGCGCGTACGATTTTCGTGTGACATCTATCAATGCGGAAGGGTTGCAGGTTGGTCCTTGCATGTAGATGATCTTCTGTCGTCAACCTCAACTCTTCGTGCGTCACTTCTTTTGTGTTTCGAATCACAGGCGTCTTTCTCCGAGCCAACAACATACAGCACGTTGTACGATCCAACTGCAGAGCAAGGCTTTGAAATTCCGCCTTTGCGTGTTTGGGGACTGTGGGCGGAGTACTGGGACCCTCCATCTCACTGCTGCTACTATTTCAATCGCCAAACGCAAGCTAGTACGTGGGAAATGCCTGCAGGTATGCAAGCGGCGCTCGGAAATGAAGACCGCGAAGAAACTGCTCTTGGTTCTCACGCATCTTCGAAGGGCGGCCAAAACACTTCTTTCAAGATGAAGAGGTGAGCGGTGTGCCATGGATTCAGATTGTGGTTGGGGCGCTTCGTCATCTTTGAACTTGCTGTTGTCTGCACAGATACAGGGTACTCATGAATCTGCGTACTGACGAATTCCAAGGCTTCCACGAAGTTTCTATCCGTCGAGATCTACTTTTACAGGATTCATTTGCAACGTTGAATAAACTGACTCCAGAACAATGGCGCCGCAAGTTTAAAATTGTGTTCAAAAACGAAGCCGGCATGGACGCAGGAGGCTTGTCGAAGGACTGGTATGCCAATTGTTTTGATGGCTGTGCGAATGCATTCGTGGTTGAACGTCTAAGTTGCGACTCTTATCACTTGACGGTTGGTGTGATCGCGCTTGCATTCAGGTATCTGCAGCTTTCAAAAGCGGCCTGTGTTGACTCCAATGGATTGTTCCAACAAGGTTTGTGCTGACAAATTTAGTGATAATACGAGATATCTTCGGTTTAAATTTGTCTCATCTGTGTGGCTGACGCCAGGTCCGGCCGGTTTACTACTGCCAGCATCTGCTCACCCCTCGCACTTGCGTTCACAATGCCGACGGCTTGAGGTCTTTGGGCTGTTCATGGCCAAAGCCATCCGCGATAGACAAGTACGTTCCATGGTCTGACACATATGAGTTCTATTAATTTATCCGAGTTGACCGACTGATGCAATTTGTCCCGTAGGTGCTCGATATTCCACTCTGTCCATTTGTTTTAAAGCACATATTGGGCTTGCAAGATACATTTAGCGTAAAAGACATTGCCGACTTTGATCCACAGTTGTGTCAGAGCTTGATGTGGATGCAGAAGAACCCAGTGGCGGAGTTAGGTGTGTGACGCCTTGACGGAGCAATACGTGCGCACTACCTAGTTACTCATTCTGCTCGCTGCACAGGCCTAGACATGTTCTTTACAGTGACAGTCTCGCGGTCGAATCCGAAGTCAGGAGCAACGGAAATTCGTGAACAGGATTTGCTGCCGGGAGGTTCAGAGCGATTGGTGACGGAGCAGAACAAAAGCAGATACGTGCAGCTGCTCGTAGAGTGGTAAGCTTCCTGTCTATTAATGCTCGCACTCGAGTAACATACATAACGTCGTAACCACGGCTCTTGATACTGTGAAGGTACACCCAAAAAGCAATTCAAGTGCAACTGAAGTTCTTGTGCCGTGGATTTCATTCACTGCTGCCATTAGATGTGATCAAAGGTCCGAAAATTCTGCTGTGTTCGTGCACCGTTATTGGAATGCTCACGGTACTCGCATCTGCAACATTAGTGTTCAACGTTCAAGAGCTGCAGTTGTTGTTGAATTCGACGGTGTGTTTCGAATTTTTAACTGTCAATACCGACAATTTGTTCGCTTGTGCATTGGTGGTGACTACTGATGTCGCCACGTTGTGTGTTGTGTGTTGCGTGTTGTGTGTTGCTCGAAAGAACTCAATCGATGTTCGCAACGGATTGAAATCTGGAGCGGTCTATTCGGTACGCACTCAGCACGCTGGAAGGTTACGTGTGCGGTCAGATCATTGTCATGTGAACGTAACTGTTGCCAGGGTGGTCTGGAGGCATCATCACCTATCGTCAAGTGGTTCTGGGAGGTCATGGAAGAATTCTCCTCCGAAGACCAACACCTATGTCTGGCGTTCATTACTGGTTGCAATAAAGTTCCCCTTGATGGTTTCATGCCTCCGCTGAATATATGTGGAACCGAAAGCGGGTGAGCAAGATGTGCTTCGGCATGGGAGTGATGAAGCGTCATTGCGTGTCTTCACAAGAGTTCTCACGTTTGATGTGTCAATAGGCGTGATGCACTGCCGCGAGCACACACATGCTTCAATCAATTGATGCTGCCTGCTTACGAGTCAAAGCAGCAACTTCGCGAGAAGCTATCTTTTGCAATTCACAACACGCAAGGCTTTCAGTTCGCTTAGCGTCGGAAACTTTTGGTCTTTATCAAGTGTCGCTGCAGGAAATGGCGCTATGGACTCATTGCACCAAAATCGACTCTTACTCAGACGCGTTGCTTTTGCTAACACAAGTCAGATTACTTTACAGTTCACTGTCGCTGCTTCCGTCATCATCGTCGTCGTCGTCACCATTGTTACCTCCACTTTGGTGTCCCACTCCTCCTTTTTGTTGGTGTTCACTCCCACCTGAACTTTGGTTTCCTGTGCTATTTTTGCTCACATTTGTCTCAGTCTGAGTTTCGGCGCTGGCAACATATTGCACTGGTTGGGCAGCAATGCTGAGTGGGCTATCACCGTCTGTTTGGTTCGACAGGATTTGCCGGACCGCTGCGGACAGAGCTGCCTGCTGTTCACGTTTGCTGTTGTGAAGTGTGTACCAGTTGGGTGAGGCCTGTGTGCGCGAGCAAAAACAATTGTTGACATGCTATCAGAGCTCAACATTTGTGAATGCGTCCACGCACCTGGTCTCGTAGCCACTTGAAGTCTTTCACGTCCTTCCACTGAGACGACCTCAACAAACTCGCCTTCACAAAGTGATCGCGTATTCCTGGGTAACTAGAGCAAACATGAACGCATTTTGAGAAACTATACTCGATGATGTGTTTGGCATAATCAAAATGTCACTCACAGCAGCCCGTAAAAGGAGAAGCCAAGTCCATTGGAATCTTCTATGATGGGGCCACTCTGGGTGTGGACGCAAAACACACTGTTCTTCGTGTTGTGAATGCGCATTTGCTTGGCCGCTACAAAGAATGTGCAATCCGTGCACCGGTCCACGAATACGGACCCTGCTACTGGACCCTGCGCAAAGCATCATGGCGATATTTGAGGCGAGGAACACGACGTCGATGCGACCATGCATGTCAATGAAGAACCGTGTAAATGTGGCAGTTTCGTAAATTGTCGAAACGCATGCCTCCAACGACGTCACATATGACCACTGTGCATTCCGACATATCGGACAAGACGACATCCATCATAGTATCACTTTCTGAGGATGGTGCTTCAGTCTCAGCTTGGGCCCAGCATATTTCTGCAGAAGTCTGCCAACAAAGATACACGCCAAAGTCTTCAGCGAAACACCGATGTGAGCACACGGCCAATTGCAAACATACCTTCAATTGACCAGGACCGAGCAAGATAGTGCTACCTTTTCTGTCAGCAAATATTCTTTCGTTGGCATTCTGAGTCTGCAATGAACCAAAATATTAACCAACTTTGCTGGAACAACAAACATTTTGCAGACCACTTTTACGAACCCAAGATACGTCTGCATTCGTCGCAGCAGTGTGGCCGGCACGCTCGCCACGACCTGCACATTTAGCAATTTCCACAAGGGTGACTCGGAGGGTGTGAATGGTGTGACGACAAGAAAGCAAACTGACCACCGCTGACGCTTTGATCCTGACTTTCCTTGGCCTTCATTTGCGCAACTACGTCGGAAGCAACGGTTCCTTTCTCCTGCAAACAAATTGCGTTATGACTCTGCCCACCGTGACCGTGACCACGTCACATCAAAGACAAGAACCTTTCGGGCCACACGAGATCCAAACGAAAACTTTTGTCGCGGGAATATCGCAGCCCTACCTTGATCGAACTTTTCGAGTGTGGCGTCCACTTTTTCCTACACGAGACAAAAAGGTGCGAATTTTGATGGAGTTTACGGGCAACCTACGACGACAGTGTGCATTACTCACCTGAGCCGTGCGGCAGTCGTATTTTGGAAGAAAGCGAGAAGCATCAGCCAACAGTTCTGCAGCTTCACCAATTGTTTCTGCAAGCACGGAAAGAACGAGGTGATTGCATCGTCAATCATACAAGGACCGAGTGCAAGAACAAATTGCAGCATCAATATACCTGATATCGCCGATATTTCTTTTTTGGCTGCCGATCTTTTCAATTTTTTCGTGTGCGTTTCCACGCACGTTGTTATCATGGATTCAGCCTTTTCGAGTTTTGCATTGAATTCCGCCCAAAATACAGCTGGCTTTTCGGTCGGGTCAGCTTTTGCTTCTTCTGCTTGTTTGCGCGCCTCCGCTAACGCTCGGCGTTCTTCGTGTCTTTGCTGCAGTCGCGCAAAGGTTGCGGCCTTTCTCGCCTGCAACGTATCCGCACTTACTGTTGGAGCATTAGAGGCCTCTGCAATACGTTCTTCTAACCATTTTGCAGATACAGTCACGCTTGTCCCGTTCGAGTAGTCGACCTTGAACTTTTTGGTGGCCTCGTCGAAACTTGCGATTGTTCCATGAAGAACTACCTGGGCTTTGCGCTGCCACAGACCAACTTCGTCTCCAACGTTGAAGGAGGTAGGCGCAGCTACAGTGTTGTCACTTGTAGTGGAATTTGTCGTTGCTGTCGTGCTGGTTGTAGTCATTTTGCGCACAGCAACGTTGCTGGCCACAGCAGTGGCACAGCGGTTGGTGGCGGCGACTCGCCGAGGCTGAGCTCGGCAATCTACACGTGCGGTGTTCCTGGAGTTCGACTCGCGCAAAAATAATCGACAAGCAATTATTCCCATTCTTTTTCTCAGCTCACCACTTGGCTTGTGATTCCCCATGCGACTTCTTCGCAAACCACACCCCACAGTTCGAGCACAACAACGTCGCGACTTGACTTCCCTCCTCTGTGCGGCGGGTCGGTCACAACCACATTAAGTCGCACCACCGCACATCGCACACCTCGATGCAAAACGAGAGCAGCACACTCCCACATTCAGATGTTGACAATCGTGGTCGTGGTCGCATTGGCTGTAGTCGTGATGCTATCCATATGCTTTTGATGCCGACGAAAGCCAACTTCACAGTGCACCGCGCAAAGTGCAAAGTGCCAACTGCAGAGTTCGAACGTTCGAACGTTTTCGAAGTTCAAACGAAAACGTTCGAACGAACAACGAACGATCATTCGTTCGTTCGTTCGTTTCGTCGCAACGGCCGCCGCCGCTTCGCCGCCACTTCGCCGCTCTTCCAAACCAACACACTAAAAGTGCACATTAGTCATTTCTCCTAAATGTAAATGCACGGCGTTACTACATTACCACTCCGCCAGCCAAGCGGAGGGAAAGTGAACGGTCAGCTGGTCAATCAGTCAGATCTCAGGGCGGTCAGCGGGGTAACTCTGTGCTCACATGACGGCAAAACGTGGCATCCCGTCTCACTAATGTACTACTGAAGGTGAAAATCAATCAGAATTAGGCGCTCACTCAATCAGTCAGCGACGTTCACTGTTAAGTCATACATTAGAAGAGTCACTCTAGGGAAAGAGTGTAGAATGTCGTGACAGTGAGTGGGAGGCGGCGTGGCTTTGCGTGCAAGTGCTGAGGCGGTGGGTGAACTGGACGAGCGTAGTACAACGACGTCGGGACACTGCACTCACTGGCGGGTCACTCACTCACTCACTCACTCACTCACTCACTCACAGGCACTCACCGTCAGTCAGTCACCCACAGCCACCCACAGTCGGAGGCAGTTCACGCACCGTCGCCGTCACTCACTCACAGCCCCACTGTGCCCACTCTCAGTCAGTCAGTCAGTCAGTCAGTGAATGTTGTTGTCGTCGTTCGTTCGTTTGTTTTGTTATTCTTTCTTCATCGTTGTCGTTTGTTGTCGTCGTTCGTCGTCGTCGGTCGTTGCTTTTGTGTTGTCGGGCGGTCTTAGGTGTGGCCATCGCTGTGATGCCTTCATTGATGGTGGTTATCATGACGCGGAACAGCGTTCTTTGCTGAAAGAATGTCTGCTTTACGCTGCTTTTCACGCCAATGCGTTACGATGGCGATCGACTGTTCTGTTTGCGGTTGATGATGCACACAGCGTGCGTGGGCTGGGAGCTCGTTGTGAGGCTGTATGCTCATCACATTTCGGAGACGCCATGAAAAACTGCGGTGGTTGGTTCACAGATATTTTTTAGGCTTCTTTTTTCGAAATTTGATTCACAAACTCCGTTAAAAGAACCATGTCTGGATCAGCTCTCGCAAGTGTAAGTTGTGCTGGCTGTGCTGGTTGTGCTATTTTGTGGGTCGTTGGTGTCAAAAGTCGGGTCTCATTGCTTCGAATCTCATTATGACGTTTCTTTTGTCTTTTGTTTAGGTTGTGCGGATCGGCGCTGTCGTGTGCGGCGCCATCTACGGAGCCAAGCGCCTCGAGACCCTCAAGGCCATGGAGGCCAACGGCGAGCTTCCCCACCAGCAAGCTGGCGCCAGCCACCACGGTACGTGAATGACTTGCTCTGTTTTACGTTTGGATGCCGCGCCCGCCTCGATGCATCGCTGTCGCCCTGACTTTGGCTTCTTTCTGTCTGTTGTGGCTTTGTGTTGGATTGACTCACTTTTGTTGCATTAGCCCACTCTGTGGTCGAGCCCAAGATGTTCGCCCCGAAAGTTGCCGCCACCAAGGTTGAACGACAGTGAATGCACAGCTCGGGGACTTCGAGGCAGTGGCAACCCTAAGCTCTTGCCTCACTTTGTGCCCCCTGAACCTCTATCAGAGGAATCTGGAGAGGATCAACAAAACTCATAGTACAGTGATTGCACCGACCTTGTATTGTTTTATTGCAAAGCTGGAATGCAGAACAGCCCGTCAGTCGCGGTGGCACGAATTGTGCCAAGACGATCTCACGGTTAACTTAATACGCATTTTGTCGGGACGAGATGGCGTCAATTGGTTGGATTTAGGTTTCGGTGACGGAAAGCCACAGGGTTATTGTCGACCACTGACGGTGTGCTTGATTTCGGGTGCAACAGGTTTTGAACAGAGGATTGCCACAACTTCCACCTCCCCGCGCTCGGAGAAAGTGATCATTACTTGACCACGATCTTTGCTATCTTCAGGATGCTGGCGTTTCCACCAAATGAGCAGCGTGGAGCCTACAATATCACTGAGCTGCCACCAAAATGCTAGGATCGTCAAATTGATCATCAAGATACATCCCTGCGGCAGAGACAGCAGTCAGAAATGTAGACGGGGCGCCAGCACACCACAATTCGGTGCTTACGATGAGTAATCCTCGGCCATTGGCCAACGTGCACCATCCATCGTTGCCTTCGTCGACATCGACATCAAAAACTCAGTTCAAGTGACACGGATCAAGCATCCACTAACTGCGCCAGACGCACGAACCACACATTCCGTCAATAATCTGAGACCAAGGTTCCGTCGTAGAGACAAGTTGTTGATCTTCAAGAACAGTATTGGACAGCTGGAACAGAAATCCCTCTGTGTGGTCCAAGTAGAGTGTCGTCCCTTCCATGTTGCAAGTTTGAGTTTCTGGAAAGTCCACTCAGCCTCGCATTCTTCGTCGTGGACAACTTCTGGAAGCTCACACAGGACCAACAGCACACAATTGTCCCTAGCTCACACTGCAAAGATGAAACGGCAAATTCCAAAAAGGTATCGTGACAATTTCTCTTTCTCAGCATGCTGGGAGAAAAAATCGTGCTCCCCTTCGAGGTCCACCAATCCCAAGCGATTACACCATCAAAGGTAGGCTTACTTGACATGAGACCGAAGACCTTCTCCAAGCGAAGCGGAGCGACTACCTTAGATACAATGAAAGTATCTCTCGAACAAAGGTCAAATCTTCGTGGGTCGCAACATACATAAAACATATACAAACAGCGCCGTTGTCCGCGTTCGTAACAACTGCAACGACAACGGCAACGGCAACGACGACGACGACGACAACGGCAACGACAACGGCAACGGCAACCACGACGACGACGGCAACGGCGGCAACGGCGACAACGACGCTGTTGATGGCGCAGCAACGACGACACGCTCGTTCGCGCGTGACGCGCCACTTTTCATTGTTGGCGCTGTTTGTTGTTTGTGCTTCACATTCATCCGATCACTGTTCAATGTCTGTACAAAGATTCTGATTACTGATATACAGTACAAATCCAACACTTTATCAGCTCTCAAATACACTCAATAAACTCACAAAATTTGTTCTCTGTCCAGACACCTCCCAATGGTCTTCTCGAGTCGCACAGTTCGGCGGGCGGCCGTCCGCGTCTGCGATTCCAGGTGGAACGGAGAAGCTGCTGACTGCTGTGGGAGCAAAGCTCACGAACGCCGATCTCCACAACGTATTTTCCATAAACGATAAACGATGGTGACACTTTTTACTTACTTGTCGTGGAATCAATTCGTCAACGGAGTTTATAATCGGCTCCGGGCTGAGTGGTTTCCTTTCAGTCAATCACCAGAATAAAAATTATAAACTCTCGACGGCGGCTATACTGCTGTTCTCAACAACTCACGTCGAGTGTCGGTCGCGTGCGATACTGGTCAAGGGAATTGTCAAGTAAGTTCTGCAAACATCTTCGGCAAACAAACGACGTGAATTTGTCTGGATCGTGCTTCCAACACCACTGTTACAAAGTTTATCGAGATCTTGTTCACGGTGACGGGTTGAGGAAGCGAAAGGGAGAAAGGAATCTCGCTGTCGCATACCACCTGTTGTGCATCAAAATTACCCCAGGCACTATCCCCAGCGGCGACAATTACAGTCTTCCGAGTAGCGATGCAGCAACGGCTGGTAGCCACGAACCGAGCGGCAGCGACACTCGGAATCCTTGGCCTCGTGTGACGTCGAAAGCAGCGGCGCTGGAGCTGAAAGGGACAACTGCTCAGGAAATCTCCCCCCGTCAACAGGACTTCGCTGCCGAACCAGTGGAAACAGCATTAGTTGTTGACACCGACATTGATCGCGCAATTGAGTCGGACACGGAGAGTGCCGATACGGACGATGAATGGGTTGCCCCAAGACTTTTTTATTCTCCTACCGGTGACGATGGCGCCCGTCACTTTTCTCGTGTGACAATTGTCAATGCTTCATCCATCGACTACAATTCCCGGGCTCCGCGCCCAGCTCGCAAACCGCGGGGTTTGGCCTCGGCTGCACAATCGGCATCTGTAGCACCACGGAACGATGCACTCGCGGTCGCCGTGCGATATTCTGCTCGCCTCGTGCAGACCAATGAAGTGGCGATTCGCTCAGCACGACAAGCTGCGCTCGAGTACACCTTGGCCCGTGACATGCCCATGAAGACGCAATCTCCGGGATGGGGTCGAAGACCTGCACATGGCAAAACATACAGAGCAACTTATGTGCGCGAGTTTCAACGCGGGTGTCCGTCAGTCGACTGCTAAGATGGGACCTTCACAGATGCGGGACGAGTTGAAAAGAAATAATTCAGATCGATTTTCGATCCCCAGTTTTCTTGAACTTCGGTCAGCGATTACAACATTAGGGAATAAATCTAGACGCACTCAAGGTGGGGAAGTTCCTCTCTGCAGGAACGGAGAACGGTGTCCTGGCGATGTTCCAGTCGTTCAGGCACACTTACTTGCAGTCCGTCACGTAGTCCGTCACAGTCAGTCAGTGATCACAGTCAGTCAGTGATCACAGTCAGTCAGCGATCACAGTCAGTCAGTCACAGTCAGTCAGTCACAGCTCGTGCGCTTGCTTTGTTGCTTCGGGGTGCGCTGCCGCCAGGAAGGAAGGGGCGCCGAGAATCCCTCACCGGCTAATCAGTGTATTGTTGGAGTCAGTGTCATCGCCAGATAATACAACAGTGTGTTGGACAAGGTAACAAATCCGGTCGTGCACATGGGACAAATAAATGATCAAATGGCACGTGATAGTTTTGAAGTTTTGAAGGCATGCGGCTACGATTGCCGATCATGCGAGAAGAGTGTGTCGGAGATGCCTGATGTCTTGTTCAGTCCGTTGTCGCTTGTTGGCAAGTGTAGTGACATGGGTACTGAGCACTGGTGGTTAACGATGATTACACAATATTACCTGACTTGATTGTAATCAATGGTAATCATAATAGTTACGCATAGACAAGCTGTTGCCAATAAGCGTGTGCTTTCGATATGGTGTCATAAACGGGTTCCTGCAGCTATGGTCCCGTCTTGACGTAGAAGACCCGACACTAAGGCGTTGGGCACTCGCCCATCACGTCTTCTATCGATGCGATACTCGCTAGTAGTTCATGCTTCTTGATATAGAGCTTGTCGAGTGCATCCTTATTGGGTGCGTTGCACTTTTGTTCCTGCTGCACCGAGCACGTAAGTGATACACATTAATTCTTTTACAAGGGCGGCGTGGTTGTGTAACACTTTCAATGCACAAGGTGCAAAAGTACACAGCATCACATTCGAGAACGGAACCAAAAAGAACAGCAGCACTTACTGCCAGTGCTTCAACAACCTCCTGCAAGTGTTGCTGGAGCTGAGGCAACCGCTCTTTATACTCTGCTGGGTCGCCTGGGGACAGCAGACCACTCAACTCGTGAGCATCGCCACTCTTAGGTTGAGTCAGCCGCCGTCGTTCGTCAGCTTTGTTGACGCGTTCTAGTTCTTCGCGTCGCTGTGTTTCACGTGCCTCTTGCTCGGCTGGGAAGTTGGGATGGCCTAGTTTGCGACACTCCTGCGCCCAATCTGTTGTGCATTGTTTTGCGTTATGAGCAAACGTGCACAACGATCTACGCTCGCAGTAGCCCTTGTTTTGCACAAAGTGTCTGCAGGCTTTGGAATTCTCGTTCAGTGCTATGCGCAAGCGGTTCTTCTCTTCAGCCTGAAGTTTGATGCCGATTGATCCAAGAAAGCCCACCGCCGCGTGTTGAGCTGCGTGCCAGCTGGGGTAGGTGCCCATCTCAAACTCATCGTTATCATGTGCATCGCGACAACCTTCAACTGGACAGTTCTTCCGTATGAGTTGAAAACAGCACGCGCGCTGACGTGGTTTTGCATTGGCCAAGCGACGCTCCAGGGCGACGCTCTTCGCTCTTTCCCAGGTCCACAAATGGTGGGGGCCGATGAGTGATCCAAAGTCCGGATTCCATTCTTTTTCTGAGTGTGCAAATGTACAATTCTTATTGGGACATACCGGGTACGCCTTCGGGTCTGCCACTGAGAAGCATGGCAGAGTTCGCAGAGTTCGCATTGAGGATGGAATACTATTGGTGCTGGTCACTTGTGGTGTGCGCCACCACTGTGATGTCTCTGCTGCAGAAGGAGCTACGAATGCTGGCGGACGCCGAATACTCTCTGTCGGTCGTCGATGACTGGCAGCACAATCTTCCACAACTACGCAACTACTGCTGTAAGTAGGGCCATCCTTGTCATGGTCATCACAAGCATTTTCACCATCGCTTTTGGCACAGCCGGCTTTGCAACCTTCACCCGCATTGGTGCTGCGTCCGCTACCGTCATCGCCGCCGACAGCAGCACCGCTGGTGAGCAAGCGGCTATCCCCCTCAAGGCTCTCGTCCGGTCCAGAATGCCTTCTCTGCTGGCACTTTTCACAGTTGTTAAGCATTTTGTCTAGCTTGCGTCGCAACTGCTCCTCCTGCTGCTTCGCGTCGGCCGTTTCATCCGCGAACTTTTGCTTGCACACGTCGCTGACACCCGCCCGGGGCTTCCACCACTCCGTTGCCGTCTTTGGCAATTTGGCCCGCCCTTGGTGGTTTGCCAGGTCTGCATGAGCCATGCGTTCTCCACAATAGAGGCACATACAGTTTAAGCAGCCGTGGTCGTTGCAGCACTTGTCGCAGTGCATCCGCCGGTTCTTCTTGCGATTCACTTTCTCCGCTTCCTCGCCAATGAGTGGTTCGTTATGCTGTGGTTTGGCTAATCGGTGCAAAACGCAGCGGCGCATACATGCGAACAGTGCCTCGACATATGCCTCACAAAAATTCACCATGTTAACGACAGAACGCACATCTATTTCTGTGTCACGCCCATGCTCATCCACTTCTGCCAGCAACAGTCGAACGTCCTGTTGAATAGTGCGAGCTGTGTTCTCGTCCAGCAGATCTTTGTGCTTGAGCTTGTCAGCAGAAAAGTTACCAAGCGATCGAAGCGCGTTTAGAACCCCCATTTTGACGGTTTGGTCCGGATCACCATGCGCAAACACGCATCTGAGGCCGTAAT
>ENA-OWNT01003731-OWNT01003731.1-seawater-metagenome-genome-assembly--contig:-NODE-3731-length-14071-cov-7.747320_pt1 | contig 14071 bp, 10 predicted proteins | sample MGYA00238136_ERZ651165 | MGnify/ENA primary metagenome ERZ651165 (study PRJEB26861, sample SAMN08777766) | seawater metagenome | isolation source: coastal seawater | place: USA: Florida | collected...
TTGCGGAAAGCATCCTCCCAGGGGCGCCGGAAAATACAGAGTCGCCGGGGTGCTGTCAACGATCGTCTGTCCGTGCCTCGGCGGGCCCGGGTCCCTCCCGTCGCTCGAAGGTATGCTCGCGGCGATGAGGGGTTCTCTGTTTACACGCGCGCACGTGAGCGTGCTCCTGGCGCTGCTCTTCCTGGGCGGCTGCCGTGGCCGGATCGAGTTCTGGGGGGACCTCTGGCCCCTCGACGACGATGACTCCGCGGACGACGACGACTCGGCAGTCGGCGACGACGACGACGACAGCACCGTGGGCGACGACGACGACAGCACCGTGGGTGACGACGACGACGACGACAGCACCGTGGGTGACGACGACGACGACGTGACCGGTCCGGGTGGGCCCGTCACCTGCGGCCCGACCGTCGATCCCGGGGTCACGCCGGGCGCCGAGCTCGCGGCCTACACCGGCGACGCCAGCATCGAGCTCGAGCACGGGCTGCGCGGCGGGTTCTTCGAGGGGGACTGGACGGGCTGCGAGGCCAAGCACTTCTTCGACGCTGGCGGCAGCTACGTCTGCGGCATCAAGTGGAACGTCTCCGGACCCACCTACGGCGAGCAGTACCAGACGACCCGGCTCGTCACGCGGTTCACGTTGAGCTTCGCGCTCGCGGAGAACACCTGCTCGCCCATCCACCCCGACGTCTTCCGGCCCACGACGTACTACCGGATGACCGTGCCCTACGACAGCGGGACGCTCGAGGTGACCTGGTCCGAGGACGAGGGGGCGTTTCCGAACGACATGAACGACTGGGTCTCGCTTCCCTGGGACGGCGACGGGGAGGACGAGCCCGAGGAGATCGACTTCGTGTACACCACGGAGTTCGCAGCCGGGTCGGCGGGACAGTGACCTTGTTGTGCCCGGGCCTGTGAGCCCAGGCAGATCCACGCTGTTCCAGGCTTGTGACGACAAAAGGGGTGGCGCCGTGACACCGCCTCATGTACATCGCCGCCACTCGTCAACCGCGGGGCCGGGGAGGCCACCGCGGACGGAGGTAGAGAGATGCGTAAGAAGCTCGTTCGTCGTTGGTGGCGTCGACTCCCGGCCCTGGTCTTTGGCATGGCGGCGCTCGCCGCATGCGAGGGCACGCCGGAGGCCGGCCCCCAGGTTCGTCCCGGATGGACCTCCAACCAGGAGTTCCACCTGGAGACCCGCTACAACAAGGTCCCCATGAAGACCGAGCGCGGTGATCATGGGCACGACATGGCCGCCGACAACGGCATGGAGACCATGGACCTGGACGACTCCTGGTCCGACTCCGTGTACTGGCGCTACCAGGTCATCCGCACGAACTACACGCCCGCCGAGGGCGAGGACCTGTACGAGTACAGCGTCAAGGGCGGCAGCGAGAGCGCGCTCACGGTCATCAAGGCGTCGCTGGACGCCGAGCTCAACATCGATCACGAGCTCGCCGAGACCGACCCGAAGATCTACATGGTCGTGCGTGAGGATCGCCTCCGCCTGGCCGGCCTCGTCTACTTCTACACGCTCAACGGCGAGCGCATCGAAGAGGCCCTGACGGTCGACGATGACGAGATGAACCGCTCGTACAACCGCTTGTCGCAGATGAACCTGACGCTCATCCCGTCGTTCATCCCGCCCTTCCCCATCGCGTCCGAGAACAAGGACATGGTGCTCGAGGACGGCCAGATGGTGAGCTTCACCAACGCGACCGGCACCGGCGTCGACGTCGTCTACGAGAACGCGATGGACGACACGCTCATCGCCGAGACGTGGGAAGACGGCCAGCCCTGGGCCACGTGGTCCATCACGCCGACGGTCGAGTCCCGCCTCATGGACGTGGACGAGGTCACCGAGCTCAAGGGTGGTATCGACGGAACGTTCAGCAGCCACGACGACCCGGACGACGAGTCCTTCACGGACCTGCTCCGCGCGCCGCTCAACCTGAACGACTCGCTCTACATCACCGACGACATGATCGGCACCAACGAGTACTCCGTGTCCGAGGGCCGCAAGCCCTGGGCCGGCAACTGGTGGCCGCAGGCCAAGGGTGGCCTGACCTTCGGTATCGAGGACACGGGCGCGGACTTCACGGGCGTCATCACGCTCTCGCACCTCGCGAAGGCGAAGTTCGTCGAGCCCGCCACCAACGTGCAGAACATCGGTGACGAGCTCCGCGACATCCGCAAGAACGAGGGCGCGGACAGCGAGGCCTACACGACCAAGGTCGAGGAGTACCGCGAGAACCAGACCACGCTCGTGAACGAGCTGGTGCGGTTCTACAACGCGGTCCGCGACGGCATCAACGGCGGCCAGATCACGCTCGAGAACGTCAACGGGACGATGCGCCTGAAGGGCGAGGAGAACTGGAACGGCGCGAGCGAGGACGACGACAAGTACCCCGCCTTCGACCTCGAGGTGGACCGCCTGTCCCCCATGGACAAGTTCGCGCTGCTGCAGCACCTCGAGGGGCGCACCCACGGCACGAACCCCTGGTACGCCCCCGCCTGGGAGCTGCTGAACCACTGGAGCCCCGCCGGGTCGAGCTGGTTCGGTCACTGCAACGGTTGGGCCGCCGCGGCCATCATCAACCGCGAGCCCCGCGAGGACATCACCTTCGACACCGAGTGGACGTCGAGCGTGGCCGGCCAGGGCGACCGCAACCTGACGATGGAGCTGAGCGTCGCGGACCAGAAGGGTCTCCTCTCGGAGACGAACTACTCCGGGCTGAGCAACTTCTTCGGCGCGCGCTACAACGACGAGGACGACGACCCGTCGGATCTCACGCCGAAGGCCATCCTCCACATCCTGTCGACCTACATCAAGCAGCGCCAGGTGCCGCTGGTGTTCGACACGACGGCCACCGAGCAGGTCTGGAACTTCCCCGCCTGGGGCTACGAGCTGCGGCTCGAGGAGACCACCACGGGGAACGTCGGTGACGGCGCCACCGGGCTCATCAACATCAACACCGCCGGCCAGGAGCAGCTCGAGACCCTCTGGGGCATCAGCACCGTGCGTGGCCAGCGCATCATCCAGTACCGCCAGGAGAACGGTCCCTTCCAGACGACGGAAGAGATCATCGACGTGCGCGGCATCGGTCGCGGTCTCTACAACCGCATCAAGGACAACATCACCGTCACGCAGAACACGCAGCTCCGCACGTTCGACGGCACCTTCCGCGTTCGCTTCACCACGGACGGCGTCTCCGCCTCCCACGTGGACACGAACGAGGAGGATCCGCAGGGCTTCTGGGAGACGTGGGAGTTCACGATGGAGGCCAGCCCCAACGGCGAGATCATCTCGTCCACCTGGGACGACGTGGAGAAGCACCCGGACTTCGCCTGGGTCCCCTACGCGAACACGGTGCGCTCGGGCTCCTCGGAGAACCCGTACCTGCACTGGCTGAACCTGCTCGACTACCTGCCCGAGGACATCGTCCGCGAGTAGCTGGTCGCTTCGACTGACGCGAAGCCCCGTCGGCCCTGCCGGCGGGGCTTCGCTCCTTGGCACGCCCGGGGAAACTCCCGGGAACAGGCAAGCGACGGCACTTCAAACGCCGCGCGCGATCCCTACAATGGGCTCTCGATGAGATCCGGACTCGCCATCATCACGCTCGCGCTCGCCCTGTCGGGGCCGGCCTGCCAGACGGTCTGGGAAGACCCGAACGGCGGCGGAGGCGGTGGTGGTGGCACGCTCGGCCCGGCGCTCGTCGGGATCGGGCTCAGCCCCGTGAACCCGAAGGTCACCCTCGGCGAAGAGATCCAGTTCACCGCCACCGGCTTCTACGACAACCAGACGACGGTCGAGATCACCGACACCGTCGAGTGGGCGTCGTCGGACAGCGGAGTCCTGACCGTGTCGGGCGCGCTGGACGCGGAGGGGCTCGGGGCCACGGTCGCTGCCGGCAAGTCACAGGTCCGGGCGAACTTCTTCGACATCGAGTCCAACGTGATCACCGTCACGGTGACCGAGGCCCTCATCGAGGAGCTGACCGTCACGCCTGGGCAGGGGCAGATCCACACGGACGACACGCTGCAGCTGACCGCCGAGGCGTCGTTCTCCGACGGTACCCGCGGCAACGTCAACGGCTCCGTTCTTTGGCGGACCGACGACCCCGCCGTCGCCACGGTGGAACCCACGGGCAAGGTCACCGGCAAGGGGCCCGGCGCCACCACGATCAGCGCCCAGTACGAACAGGGCGACCAGGCGGTCACGGCCGACCCGGTGAGCATCGAGGTCGTGGGCGACGAGGTGACCATCGACGAAGCCGACGTCCGCATCATCGGCTTCTCGGCCGTCAGCACGGAGACGGGGCTGACCTACACGCTCGACGTCAAGAACTCCGGGGGCGCGACGGCGACCGGGTTCTGGGTCGACGTCTGGCTGAACCGCACCGCGCAGCCCGATCCGCCGCCCACGAGCGGGGACGCCTACGAGTACGTGGAGGCCCTGGAGCCGTCCGACGTCGTGTCTCTCGCCATCGACGTCGAGGCGAGCCCCGGCAACTACCAGTCCTACGCCATGGTCGACAGCTTCGCGAACGTGCTGGAGGGGAGCCTGGGCGAGAACAACAACGTCTGGGGCCCCGAGCCCGTGACCATGAGCAGCGGCGGCGGACCCATCGGACCGGACGTGGGGATCACGTACCTGCAGGCGTTCGTCCAGTCGGACAAGGTGCTCTACATCGTGGACGTGACGAACACCGGCGACGAGGAAGCCACCAACTTCCACGTGGGCGTGTTCAGCAACCCGGGCTTCCCGCCGGCGGCGGGCGGAACGGCGGACGAGGTCGCCGAGATCACCTCGCTCCTGCCAGGCGACACGGCCACCCGCACCATCGAGCTGCGCACCCTTCCCGAGTCCCCCTGGCAGAGCTACGTGCTCGCCGACGTGGACGGCGTCGTCACCGAGCCCAACGAGGACAACAACGTGTCCGGCTTCCTGGTGTTCCCGTGAGGGCGCTGCGGACGCGGCGCGTCGACTCCCGCCACGGCGGAGCGATGCTGGAGTACGTGATCCTGCTGCTCGCGATCGCGATCTTCGGACTCACGATCGTGGTGGAGTACGGCGACTCCGTGGAAGCCGAGTGGGCCAACACGGACGAGAACCCCGCCTGGGACAGCATCTCCGAGAACCTGGAGGGCGGCGCCACCGGGGACGGGGCCGACGCGCCGTGTCCGTACTACTACAACGCCGCCACCGGGCGGTGGCACGACCCGGACACGCACCTGTTCGTCTCCTTCGACGAGGCAGGGGGAGCTGGCTGCTCCTGACGGGCGGGATGGGCTATAAGGCCGCGCCATGGCCGATCCCAGCTTGACCCCGACCTTCCCGCCGAACATCGACGCCGACTCCCACGTGGTGGTCGCGTTCTCCGGCGGTCTCGACACCTCCTTCACCGTCCTCTACCTGCGCCGCGAGTACGGCTGCACGGTCACGACGGTCACGGTCGACACCGGCGGGTTCGATGCGGAGGAGACCGAACAGATCGCTGCACGATCGGCGGAGCTGGGGGCTGTCGGCCACCACCACGTGGACGGGCGCCAGGCCGTCTACGACGAGCACCTCAGCTGGCTCATCCGCGGGAACATCCTGCGGGGCGCCGTCTACCCGCTGTGCGTCGGCGCCGAGCGCGTCGTCCAGGCCCGCGAGGTCGCCCGGGTGGCCAACGAGGTCGGCGCCTCCTGCATCGTCCACGGCAGCACCGGCGCCGGGAACGACCAGGTCCGCTTCGAGGTGGCCATCGCCGCCCTCGCGCCCGAGATCGACACCTGGGCGCCCATCCGCGACATGAACGTGCGGCGGGCGCAGTCCGCGGCGTACCTGGGCGAGCATGGCTTCCCGGTCGACGCGTCGGTGAAGGACTACTCCATCAACGCGGGCCTCTGGGGCGTGACGATCGGCGGCAAGGAGACGCACAACCCCTGGCAGTACCCGCCCGAGAAGGCGTGGCCCACGACGGTGAACCCAGCGGAGGCGCCCGCTGAGGGGACGGAGGTGGTCATCGGGTTCGAACAGGGCCTGCCGATCACGCTGAACGGACAGGCGCTGCCGCCGCTGGAGCTCCTCGAGTCCGCGCGGGCCATCGCGGCGGCTCATGGCGTCGGACGCGGCATGCACCTGGGCGACACGATCCTCGGGATCAAGGGCCGCATCGCGTTCGAGGCGAGCGCCGCGGCGGTCATCGTCCCCGCCCACCGGGAGCTCGAGAAGCTCGTGCTCAGCCGGGCGCAGCTCTTCCACAAGCAGCACCTCGCGGACCTGTACGGCGCGTTCCTGCACGAGGCGAAGCACTTCGATCCGCTGATGCGCGACATCGAGGCGTTCCTGCTGTCCAGCCAGTCGCGCGTGCGCGGAGAGGCGAGGCTGCTGCTCCGGCAGGGCGCGGTCTCCGTGCTGGGCGTGCGGTCGAAGTACTCGATGCTGGCCCCCGGTCTGGCGCGCTACGGCGAGGAGAACGCGCTGTGGGATGGCCGGGACGCCGAGGGCTTCTCCACCATCTACGGGACCCAGCAGCTCCTCACGGGCCTGGCGGGCCGGCGGGGTGACGCATGAGCCTTCCCAAGGGTGTCGCCCACGCGTTGGCCGCCGTTCCCACGTGGGATGGCCACTTCCTGACCGGTCTCGAGCCCGGCGACTCCGGGTCCCTGCTGGACCTGGCCGCCGCGGTGCGCGCGCACCAGGACGAGCTGGCGCGGCTGCGTCCGCTGGCCGGCAAGGTGTTCGCGGGCATGTTCTTCGACCCGTCGCTGCGTACGCGGACGTCCATGGACGTGGCCTGCGCGAAGCTGGGCGCCCACTTCGTGGACCTGCAGCCGGGCAACTCGCTGTGGACGCTGGAGTTCGCGGACGAGGTCGTGATGGACGGGGGCTCCGCCGAGCACGTGCGGGAGGCCGCGGCGGTGCTCGGGCGCTACGCCGACGCCCTGGGCCTGCGGGCCTTCCCCACGCGGGGGCAGTGGAAGCGGGAGCGCACGCAGCCGGTGCACACCGCGTTTGCCGCGCACGCTGGCGTGCCGGTGGTGAACCTGGAGGGTCCGTTCGCGCATCCGTGTCAGGGCCTCGCAGACGCGCTGACCATGCGGGACCTGCTCGGCGAGCCGAAGGGCCGCAAGATGGTGTTCACCTGGGCGCCGCACCCGAAGCAGCTGCCGATGGCGGTGGTGAACTCGGGGATCTGGGCCGGCGCCGGCCTCGGCATGGACGTCGTCCTGGCGCACCCGGAGGGCTTCGAGCTCGACGACGACGCGCTGACCTCGGCGGCGACCCTCGCGCAGGCAAGCGGCGGCTCGTTCTCCGTGACCAACGATCGCGAGGCTGCGCTCGACGGAGCGGAGATCGTGTACGCAAAGGCCTGGGGCGCCGTCGCGGGCCACGCGGCGAGCGTCGGTGGGCATGCGGACGCCTTCGCCGAGCTCAAGTCGAAGTGGCTCGTCACCGAGGCGGACCTGGCCAAGGGGGCGCCCGCGCGCTTCATGCACTGCCTGCCGGTGCGCCGGAACGTGGTGGTCACGGACGGGGTGCTCGACGGGCCCCAGAGCGCCGTGCTCGACCAGGCCGCGAACCGCGTCTGGGGCCAGGCCGCCTTGCTCCTCTCTCTGCTGGGGCGCTGAGGTGGGGCGCCTCTGGGACAAGGGGCAGCCGCTCGACGCCTTGATCGAGGCCTACACGGTCGGGGACGACCCGGTGCTCGACATGCGCCTCCTGCCCTACGACGTGGCGGGCAGCCGGGCCCAGGCGCGCATGCTCCGCAGCATCGACGTGCTCGACGACGACGAGCTCGCTGCCCTGCTCGGTGCCCTGGACGAGGCGGAGGAGGCCTGGCGCGCAGGCACCTTCCGCATCACGCAGGCGCAGGAGGACGTGCACACCGCGCTGGAGCAGTTCCTCGTGGACCGCGTCGGGGACGCCGGGAAGAAGATCCACACCGGCCGGTCCCGCAACGACCAGGTGCTCGTGGACCTGAGGCTCTGGCAGAGGGACGCCGCGACCGACGCGCAGGCCGCGATCGATCGCACGGTCGCCGCGTTCGAGGCCTTCGCGGCCCAGCACGCGGATGTCGAGATCCCGGGATACACCCACCTCCAGCGGGCGATGCCCTCCAGCGTTCCGCGCTGGGCGGGCGCCTACGCGACGCTGCTCAAGCAGGACCGGGTGCTGCTGGACTCCGCGCTCGCGCTGGCGGCCGACTCGCCCCTGGGATCCGCCGCCGGCTACGGGGTCCCCGACGTGCTCGGGATCGACCGGTCTCACACCGCCGCGGAGCTGGGCTTCCGCCGTCCCCTGGAGCCCGCCGAGGCGGCGCAGCTCGGGCGCGGCAAGGTCGAGGCGTCGCTGCTCTTCGCGCTCGGCCAGGTCGCCACGACGCTCGGTCGCTGGGCTTGGGACGTGTGCCTCTACGTGTCGGCGGAGTTCGGCTTCTTCGCGCTGCCGGGGGCCTTCACGACGGGGTCGAGCATCATGCCGCAGAAGCGGAACCCGGACGTCCTCGAGCTCACGCGGGCGAAGGCGGCCGTGGTGCGATCCGCGTTGACGGAGCTGCTGGCGATCGCCGGGCCGCTGCCGGGCGGGTACCACCGGGATCTGCAGCTGCTCAAGCGGCCCCTGTTCCACGGGACGGACACGGCGATGGCGATGCTGGCGGTGGCCGAGCGCGTCATGAGCGGGCTGACGGTCAACGCGGAGCGCTGCGCGGAGGCGATGACGCCCGAGCTGTACGCCACCGAGGAGGCCTACGAGCTTGTCCGGCAGGGGGTGCCGTTCCGTGAGGCCTACAAGCGCGTCGGCGCCAAGTACACGAGCTGAGCCAGGGCGATCAGAACGACAACAAGCCGGCTACGCAGGAGCGTGGCCGGCTCGAAGTGCTGTTGTGCTGAAGCCAGGGAGCTCGCGGGGCGAGCTCCAAGGAACCGCGGCGGGTTCCCCTAGTCGCGGTTCGCGAACGGCAGCAGCGCGAGGTGACGGGCGCGCTTGATGGCGGCCGTGACGCGACGCTGGTTCTTGGCGCTCAGGCCAGTGCGACGACGGGGCAGGATCTTGCCGTCCTCGCTGATGAACCGCTTCAGGGTCTTCGTGTCCTTGTAGTCAACAACGAGGCCGGGGTTGGGATTCCGGCGGCGACGCTCGTACGCCATGGTCTCGCTCCTTCGTAAGCCGCACGAAGACTGGTCTCCGGGCGGGGGCGCGGACCCTAACCGAGCCCTTGTTGGAAGCCAAGTGAGAAGATTTTCGACGGTTCTTCCGAATGTCAGACCGGCTCGCCCGTCGGAATGGGTGCACGCAGCGAGAACCCGCACAACTGTTGAGGATGCGGGGGATCGGTGACTTTTGTGACCCGGACGCGGGGCCTGTCCGGTCGTACAGTTAGGGGAGAACCATGCTCGCTCGACTCGCTCCAGATTCCGAACTCCTTGCCGCCTACGCACAGGGCGATGACCTCGCCTTCGAGACGCTCTACAAGCGGTACCGGCGGCGGCTCTGGGGCCTCGCCAAGAAGATGGCCTGGGACTACCAGCAGGCCGAGGACATCCTGGTGGAGGCCATGTCGGCCGTCGCCGTCCAGGCCCGCCGGGGCGCCATCAAGGGGTCGTTCATCGGGTACGCCCTGACCGCCGTTCACCACCGGGGGCTGCACGTCCTCGAGCGCCGGAACGAGCGCAACGCCCGCAACTCCGTCCCGTTGAAGGTGTCGCTCGTGTCCGAGACGCCCAACCCCGAACAGAGCTACCTCAAGCAGGACCTGCGCAACGAGGTCGCTGCCGCCCTGGACGACCTGCCCTCCAACGTGGGCACCGCGGTGTACCTCGTGGACTGCCAGGGCATGACCTACAAGGAGGCGGCCGCCGCCCTCTCCTGCTCCGAGGCGACCGTGAAGCGGCGCCTCCGCGAAGGCCGCCGCACGCTCGCGCTGCGCCTGGCCCACCTCCGGCCGGGAGCCGGTCTCTCTCCCAGTGAGGGCGCAGAGGCTGAAGGAGCAACCGGATGAACGAACACGAGCTCACCCTGGAGTGGATCTGGGAGCACGAACACGGCGAGGAGGCCCCCCCGGACATCGGGGGGCACCTCGCGGCGTGTGCCGTCTGCCGGGAGGAACGCGACGCCCGCGCCAAGGTCGACAAGGACCTGCGCGGGCTTCGCTGGGCGTTGGACGAGGCGCCGCCGGCCACGGCGGACCGCTCCGTCCTCGTCGCTGCTCACGACGCCGTCGCCGACGAGGCCCCCGGCTTCGTCGCGGGCCCCATCACCACCGAGGTGCATCACCACTACGCCGGCAACGACGCCCCGCGGGCCACGCCCACGTGGATGCTCGCCGCCGCGGCGATCGTCTTCATGGCGCTCGGGGCGGGCTTCTACGCCGGACGCGCGACCGCGCCGGTGCAGCCTCCGCACGCGACGCTGGCCACGCTCCCCTCGGAGTGGAACGACGTGCATCGGCGCCACACCGTCGGCCTGCAGCGGTCCGGCATCGACGCGATCATGTCCGGATCCACCTACCTGCTGACCGGTCCGCGCGGCGGTCCGTACAAGGTCGTGGGCAAGGTGAGCTGGGACGACCTCGACATGCAGGTGCTGCCTGCCGCCACGAACGAAGAGATCGTCGTGGCCGTCTCGCCCGAGGGCGAGTGGGGCCAGGGGAGCCGGCTCGCGCTGAACGATCTGTCGAACCCCGACGTCTCGATCCTCGCGCGGCGCTCGCTGGCTCAGCGTTGATGACCCAGAGGGGTCATTGAACTAAAGGCGCACCTCAGGCCGCCGATACGCCCCTGGAGTCTCCGGGGCTGCCCTCCCGGAGAGGAGGGGTGTCCCTTGTCCGCACACGCGATCGTGAAGAACGTCCAGTTCGACGTTGACCTTGAAGAGCAGTCCGCCGAGCTGGACCGCCGCATCTTCGACATGCAGGCGCTGCTCAAGTCCGTCGAAGCCATCCACAACGAGCTCCACCTGGAGTCCCTGTCCCGTCTGCTGCTGGCGATGGCGCGTGAGCGCACGCTGGTCGGGCAGGCGGCGATCCTCCTGCACGACGAGCAGGAAGGCGTGGTGAAGGTCCACGTCTCACACGGGCTGGGAGACGACGTGAAGGACGTCTGCTTCCCAGCGCAGGACGGGATCCTCTGGCGGCTGCTGCTCGCCGGCGAGGCGTTCTCGATCATGGACCGACGCGGGGAGCCCCGCTTCCAGGAGACGTTCGAGCAGCACGGCCTCGGCGCGCTCAACGGGCTGACCTGGGTCCCCCTCGTGATGCCCAACAAGGTCGTCGGCGTGTTGAGCCTGGGGCCCTCCCGGCGTCGCGTCAGCCAGGAAGACATGGTGTTCCTCGGGCACCTCGCCTCCCAGGCGGCGGTCGCCATGAACACGGCGAAGCTCTACGAGAGCATCCAGATCGCCCGCAAGGACCTCGACCGCTCCCTGCACAAGCTGTCGATGCTGTTCGACGTGACGCGCGCGCTGGGCGCCGTCCAGGACCTCACCCGTCTGCTGCGCATGATCCTCGAGCGCGCCATCGAATCGGTGGACGCCGAGAAGGGCTCGCTGATGCTCCTCGACGAGCCCAGCGATCAGCTCGTGATTCGCGTGGTCTACGGGCTTCCGGACAAGGAGGTCGAGCGGAAGATCAACGACGGCGAGATCCAGTGCACCCGCTTCGGGCGCGGTGAGGGCGTGGCCGGCAAGGTGCTCGAGAGTGGGACGCCCGTCCGGGTGAACAACGTCGAGGACGACAAGGGCTTCGTGAAGCGCGAGGGGTCCCAGCAGGTCCGCTCGATCCTCTGCGTTCCGCTCAAGGTCGAGCAGGAGACCATCGGCGTCATCAACATCACGAACCGGAAGGGCGGTGGCGCCTTCGGCCAGGAGGATGAGGAGATCCTCGGGGCACTCGCGAATCAGGCTGCGGTCGCCATCGCCCGGACCCGGCTCTACGAGGCGGCCATCACCGACGGGCTCACCGGCCTGTTCGTGCGGCGCTTCGCCGTGCATCGCCTCAACGAGGAGGTCAAGCGCGCCCGCCGCTACGGCAGCGAGCTCAGCATGATCATGTGCGACATCGACCACTTCAAGCGGGTGAACGACACCTGGGGCCACCAGGCCGGCGACGAGGTGATCATCGCCGCGTCTGCATGCCTCAAGGCGGAGATGCGCGAGGACATCGACGTCGCGGGGCGCTACGGCGGCGAGGAGTTCATGCTCATCCTGCCGGCGACGAGCGGGCGAGACGCGGCCGTCGCGGCGGAGCGGCTCCGGGCGGCGATCGAAGCCACCGTGGTGGACATCGGCGGGGGCAAGACCCTGTCGAAGACCATGAGCTTCGGCGTGGCCCAGCTCGGCGCGGACGAGACGTCCGAGTCGCTCATCGGCCGCGCGGACGAGGCGCTGTACGCGTCGAAGGAGGGCGGCCGCAACTGCGTGACGCTCGCCGCCGCATGGAACAGCGACAACGAGCCCGAGAACCTGAGCGCCGACACCGCCAAGGTCGAGGCGATGATCAACGAAACCCTCGGTGGCGGCGAGATGACCGCCCCCGAGCCGCCGTCCGAGTAGGCCTCAGCCGCCCAGGTAGATGTCGCGCGTGTAGTCCGCGACCATCCGATCCGTGTTGAAGAGCGGCAGACACGTCGCGATCGCCCGCTTCATGCGCGCCAACCACTGGCGCGGCAGCCCGTCCGCGTCCCGGTCGTAGTACAGCGGGATGATCTGCTGCTCCACGGTCTCGTACAGCGCGAGGGCGTCCGCGGCGTCCCCGGCCGCGAGATCCGGATCCGGCTCGATCTCACCGACGCCCCAGCCAGCCATCGTCTCGTTGCGGTAGCCCTCGAGCCACCAACCATCGAGCGTGCTGCAGTTCAGGCCGCCGTTCATGGAGACCTTCTGGCCGGAGGTGCCGCTGGCCTCGAGGGGGCGCCGCGGGTTGTTCACCCACACGTCCACGCCCTGGGTCATGACCCGGCCGACGTCGATCTCGTAGTTGGACAGGAAGACGACGTGGCCCTGCAGCTCCGGGTGCTTCGAGGCCGCCACGACGCGCTCGATGATCTCCTTGCCGGGGCGGTCGCGCGGGTGCGACTTGCCTCCATAGATGAGGTAGACGGGCTGATCGGGGTTGGTGAGGAGGGCGCGGGCCCGCTCCAGGTCCGAGAGGATCAGATCGCCGCGCTTGTACGGCGCGAAGCGGCGGGCGAAGCCCAGGATCAGGGCGTTCTCGTCCACCCGGACGCCGTTGCGGTCCTCGATGAAGTCGACCAGCTGCTCCTTCTGGACGAGGTGGGCAGCCCAGAGCGCCTCGTCGGGCACGGCGCTCATGTCCAGCTCGTCGCCCGACACCACCTGACGCAGCACGTCCGCTCCGAGGTGCTCCTCGAGGCAGGCGCGGATGGGGCCGCCGAGCCAGGACGGCGCGTGCACGCCGTTGGTGATGTGGCCGATGGGCACCTCGTCCACGGCGCGGTCCGGGTACAGATCCGTCCACATTTCGCGGCTGACCTCGCCGTGCTTCTCGCTGACGCCGTTGGCGGCGCGGCTGCCCTTCAGGGCGAGCACCGTCATGCAGAACGGTTCGGGGGCCGTGGACTGGACGCGGCCCAGGTCGAGGAGCTCGTCCGGCGACAGGCCGAGCTGCTCGCGGTAGCCACCCAGGACCTCGTCCATGAGCTGATCGGAGAACCGGTCGTGCCCGGCGGGGACGGGGGTGTGAGTGGTGAACACGGTCTGCTTGCGGATGCGATCCCAGGCCTCCTCGGGGTGGCAGCCGGTGTGGATCTCCTCGCGGTACCGCTCGAGGATCACGAACGCGGTGTGCCCCTCGTTCAGGTGCAGCACGTCAGGTGCGAGTCCCATCGCGCGGATGGCCCGCAGTCCGCCGATCCCCAGCACCACCTCCTGGCAGATCCGGGTCCGCCGGTCGCCGCCATAGAGCCGCCGCGTGAGCCAGCGGTCGTCGATGTGGTTGTTGCTGACGTCCGTGTCCAGCAGCAGCAGGCGCACGCGGCCGATGCGCGCCTCGAACACCTCCGCCCGCAGGTTGCGGTCGTACATGGGGATGTAGACCTCGAGGGGCTGGCCGCCGGCGCCGAT
>ENA-OWNT01003738-OWNT01003738.1-seawater-metagenome-genome-assembly--contig:-NODE-3738-length-14048-cov-4.468685_pt1 | contig 14048 bp, 10 predicted proteins | sample MGYA00238136_ERZ651165 | MGnify/ENA primary metagenome ERZ651165 (study PRJEB26861, sample SAMN08777766) | seawater metagenome | isolation source: coastal seawater | place: USA: Florida | collected...
CAGCGCGCTCGCGGGTCAGGCCACCCGGGCCGAGGGCCGACAGGCGCCGCTTGTGGGTGATCTCCGACAGCGGGTTGGTCTGGTCCATGAACTGCGACAGCTGGCTCGACCCGAAGAACTCCTTCACGACCGCCGAGACGGGCTTGGAGTTGATGAGGTCGTTGGGCATGAGCGCCTCGATCTCCGAGAGGCTCATCCGCTCCTTGATCGCCTTGCCCATCCGGTCGAGGCCGACCCGGTACTGGTTCTCGAGCAGCTCACCCACCGCGCGAACACGCCGGTTGCCGAGGTGGTCGATGTCGTCGACCACGCCCTTGTTGTTCTTGAGGTCGATGAGGTACTTCACCACCTGCAGGATGTCGTCGCGGGTCAACGTCGTGTGGTCGAGCGACACGTCGATCATGAGCTTGTGGTTCAGCTTGTGACGACCCACGCGGGAGAGGTCGTACCGCTCCGCGTTGAAGAACAGGTTGTCGAAGTGCTGCTTCGCCGTGTCGTAGGTCGGCGGGTCGCCGGAGCGCAGCCGGCGGTAGATCTCGACGACCGCCTCCTCGGTGCTCTCGATCTTGTCGACCAGGAGCGTGTCCCGGAGGAACGAGCCGACCAGCAGGCCGTCGATGAAGAGGACATCGAACTCGGTGATGCCGGCGCCGAGAATCTTCGCGAGGTTCTCGTCGGTGACTTCCTCGTTGCACTCGACCAGGATGCGGCCGGTCTCCATGTCGACCACGTCCCACGCGGAGACCTTGCCGATGAGGTCTTCCTCGCGGATCGGGATGACGCCGACCTCGACTTCCTGCTCGCGGCCGTCGACGAGACGAGTCTTCATCTCGAGCATGCCGGCCTTCCGCATCTTGCGGAGGATGTTCTTCAGGAACTTCTTGTCCTTGCGGCAGATGACCTTGCCGTCGGAGTCGACCACGTCGACCGTCGCCTTCTGCTGGAAGAGCAGGTCGGCGGTGGTCTCCTTGAACCAGCCCTGGTCGGTGCGGAAGACGCGCTCACCCTCGTAGAAGTAGTTGAGCAGCGCTTCGGTGTCGTAGCCGAGGGCGCGGAGCAGCACGGTGGCGGGCAGCTTCCGGCGGCGATCGATCCGAACGTAGAGGATGTCCTTCGTGTCGAACTCGAAGTCGATCCAGGAACCCCGGTTCGGGATGATGCGCGCAGAGAAGATCTGCTTCTGGCCACCCGTCTTGCTCCGGTTGGAGTCGAAGAAGATGCCCGGGCTACGGTGGAGCTGGCTCACCACGACACGCTCGGTGCCGTTGATGATGAACGTCCCGTTCTCCGTCATCAGCGGAATCTCGCCGAAGTAGACCGGCTGCTCCTTGATGTTGGACACCGTGCGCGTGTCGTTCTCGGAGTCGACATCCCAAACGACCAGCCGCACCACCACCTTGATGGGGGCGGAGAAGGTCATCCCACGCTCACGGCACTCGTCCACGTCGTACTTCGGCTGCTCGAGCTCGTACGAAACGAACTGGAGCGACGCGCGGTTCGAGAAGTCCTCGATGGGGAAGACCGACTTGAACACGGCCTGCAGGCCCTGGTCTTCCCGCTCGTCGGCCGGGGTCACCGGCTGGAGGAACAGGTCGTAGGAGCTCTTCTGGATCTCGATGAGATTCGACACCTCCAACACGGTCGGCGTCTTCGCGAAGGTCCTGCGGTAGCGGTAGTTGTTCGCCAGCAGCCTGGACATGGGGTGACTCCGTTCGGGGAGGGGGGTGCGGGAGCGTTCCGCGATGTTCCGTCGACGGGTGGCGGTCCGCAGACCGCCGTTGGGGCCCTACGAGTAGGAACCCCAGATAGACCCCTGCCCGGACTGGACACACCAGCCCGGGTACCGCCCGTCGACGAAGGGCGGGGGTCGACCCCACCCCCGAAGGGGTGGGGCAATGTGGCGATCAGTCGACCTTGACCTTGGCGCCAGCTTCTTCGAGCTTGGCCTTGACCTCGTTGGCCTCGTCCTTGGACACGCCTTCCTTGACCTTCACGGGGCAGCCTTCGACCATGGCCTTGGCTTCCTTGAGGCCGAGGCCGGTGATGCCACGGACAGCCTTGATGACAGCAATCTTGTTGCCACCGAACTCTTCCATCACCACGTCGAACTCGGTCTTCTCCTCAGCAGCCTCGCCGCCGGCAGCGCCAGGCATCATGCCGCCCATCATGACGGGGGCAGAAGCCTCGACACCGAGCTCCTCCTCGAGGGTCTCGATGAGGGACTTGACCTCGGACAGCTTGAGGTTCTTGATGAAGTCGACAACGTCGTTCTGAGACACGGACATTTGCATTCTCCGAGCGCCGGGTAGGAACCCTCAGCGCGATTGGTTTTGGTAAACCGGGCTAGCTCCGAGGAGCTCCCTACCCGTTCTGCTCTTCTTCGAGCTTGTTGGCGTAATTGTTCAGCAGGTACAGCAGGTCGCGCGCGGGGGCCCGGATGACACCGAGCACCTGACGCGGCGCTGCGAGGAGGGTCTGAAGGAGCGTGACGAGGAGCTCTTCGCGGCTCGGGAGGTCCGCCAGCTTGGTGACGTCCTTCCCGTCCACGAGGTCGCCCTCGAAGAACCCGGCCTTCGCTGCGAGCAGCTTGTTGTCCTTCGCCTGGTCGCGGAAGACCTTGGCCAGAGCGGCCGGGTCGTCACCCGACACGAGCACTGCCACGTTGCCGCGGAAATGCTCGGACAGGGCTTCCTTGTCCGTGCCGGCGACGGCGCGCTTCGCAAGGGTGTTCTTCACCACCTGGAAGCTGCCACCGACGGGCTCCACGGCACGACGCACGGCGTCGAGCTGGAGCACGGTGGAACCAACATACTCGGTCAGGATCACCAGGGGAGCTTCGGCGAACTTGCCCTGAAGACTCTCGACGACTTCTGCCTTCTGTTCACGATTCATCGTTCACCTCTAGCGGTAGTCGTTCGCCAGGCGTGCCACCTCGTTGGGGTCGAGGCGGACACCGGGGCCCATGGTGGAACTCAGGGCAACGCTCTTGATGTACGTGCCCTTGGCGCTGCTCGGCTTGAGCCGGAGGAGCGTCCCGACGAGGGTGAGCATGTTCTCGCGAATCTTCTCGGAGTCCATGTTCGCCTTGCCGATGCTGGCGTGGATGATCCCCGCCCGCTCCACGCGGAAGTCGACCCGGCCACCCTTGACCTCGCGGACTGCCTGCGCGACCCCATCGAGACCCACGACCGTGCCCGTCTTCGGGTTCGGCATGAGGCTACGAGGACCGAGGATACGACCCAGCCGACCGACCTTCGCCATCATGGTTCGCACCGCGATGGCCTTGTCGAAGTCGACCCAGCCTTCACCCTGGATCTTCGCAATGAGGTCGTCGGCGCCCACGAAGTCGGCACCAGCCTCCTCCGCAGCCTTCGCCGCCTCGCCCTCGGCGAACACCACCACGCGCACCGTCTTACCGGTGCCGTGCGGCAGGGACACCGCGCCGCGGACCATCTGGTCTGCCTGGCGCGGGTTCACACCCAGCCGCACCGCGAGGTCGACGGACTCGTCGAACTTCGCGGTGGCAGTGTTTCGCACGAGCTCGAGAGCTTCCTCGAGGGGGTACTTCGCCCCCTCCTGAACCTGCTCGCGCGCTGCGCGATATCGCTTTCCAACAGCCACTCACTTTCTCCTTGGCCGCCACCGGAGTGGACGACTCACACCCATCGGGGTGCCCGGGCAGTCGACGTGCCCTCCCCCGAGCGGGGCGCATGAGGTGCCGAAGCACCGGTTGAACACGGGGGGTCGTGGCGAACCCTCCGCGGCGTTCGCGGATCAGCCCTCTACGAGCAGGCCCGACGAGCGCGCAGTACCTTCCACCTGGGACATGGCCGACTCCAGGCTGGTACAATTGAGATCCGGGAGCTTGACCTTGGCGATGTCCTCGATCTGCTCACGGGTCACCGAGCCCACCTTCTCGAGGTTCGGGGTGCCCGAACCGCCCTTGATGCCCGCTGCCTTGAACAGGAGCTTGGCCGTGGGAGGCGTCTTGGTGATGAACTTGAACGAACGGTCAGAGAAGACCGTGATGACCACGGGCACGATGGTGCCGTCGCCGGCCTGAGCCTTGGTCTTGCTGTTGAACTCGTCGCAGAACTGCTTGATGTTCACACCAGCCTGGCCCAGGGCGGGACCGACCGGCGGTGCCGGGCGAGCCTGACCGGCGGGGATCTGCAGCTTGATCTGGTTGACGACCTTCTTGGCCATGGCGGACTCCGTGGTCTGCGCGCCGCGATGGGCGACCGCAGTGCGAACTCAAAGGATGCGATGAAACGACCGGCGAGCGGTCAGGAGAGCTTCTCGACCTGGTGGAAGGAGAGCTCGGTGGGCACCGGGCGCCCGAACATGTTGATGACGACCCGCAGCTTGCCGCGAGCCTCGTTGATCTCTTCGACGGTGCCGCGCATGGAGGCGTAGCGACCTTCGGTGAGGCGCACTTCCTCGCCCACCTCGAAGTTCATGACCGGCTTGACCTCTTCCTCGTCGGAGAGCATCTGCGTGATGCGCAGCACTTCGGACTCGGGCACGGGCGGCGGATTACGCTTGCCACCGACGAAGCCGGTGACCTTGGGCGTGTCCTTCACCAGGTGCCAGGTCTCGTTGTCGAGGTCCATCTCGACCAGCATGTACCCGGGGTAGAACCGACGGGTGACCTTACGCTTGGTCTTGGGATCGACCACGGTCTCCGAGGGCACCAACACACGACCGAAACGGTCGTCGAGCTCGTACATCTCGATCCGCTGCTGAAGAGCCTGCATGGCCTTCTCTTCCGACCCCGAGAGGGTATGGACGGCGTACCACCGCATCGCCATGTTGCTGCCGCTCCAGCCGGTCGCCCGGCACGTGTCTCGCGCTCAGCCCTCGGTGAAGAGGACCAGGTCGGCGAGGTTCTTCCAGATGAAGTCATAGATGGCCAGGAGGCCAGCCGTGAAGAAGGTGGTCAAGACCACCGTGGTGGAGCCCCGAACCGTCTCGTCGCGCGTGGGCCACGTGACCTGCTGGAGCTCCCCAACCACTTCGGACGAAAACGTGAGCGCCCGACGGTTGCGAATGAGGACGGCGAACGTGAGCCCGCCCGTGAGCAGCGCGATGGCCGTCGAGGTGTTGACCAGACCAGCCAGGCGGTTGTCGGGGAACGCGAACTGGGCGAACGCCGAGACCGTGGCAGACTGCACCACCAGACCCACGCAGATGGCGAGGCCGATGAAGGAGAGCAGTACGTAGCGCTGATTGGACAAGAGAGCCTCTGAACGGCGCGGCGCGCCTAGCAAGCGTCGTGCCAACTAGCCCACCACCATGGAGGGCGCAAGCAACACCGCAGCCAGGCGAACCAGGCTGCGGCGAAGTTGGCGTTGACCCTGCTTAGGGCCGCTGGCGCCAGCCGCAAACCCGTCCGATCGGACGGGCGGCGGCGTGGATCACTCGATGATGTCGGCGACGACGCCGGCGCCGACGGTGCGGCCACCTTCACGAATGGCGAAGCGGAGCTGCTTCTCCATCGCGATCGGCATGATGAGCTCCACTTCGATGGTCACCCGGTCGCCCGGCATCACCATCTCCACGCCTTCGGGAAGGACGATCGAGCCCGTCACGTCGGTCGTGCGGAAGTAGAACTGCGGACGGTAGCCCGCGAAGAACGGCTTGTGACGACCGCCCTCTTCCTTCTTCAGGACGTAAACCTCGCCCTTGAACTTCGTGTGCGGCGTGATGCTCTTCGGGGCAGCCAGGACCTGGCCACGCTCGATGTCGTCACGCTTGATGCCGCGCAGCAGGGCGCCGATGTTGTCGCCGGCCTGGCCCTGGTCGAGCAGCTTGCGGAACATCTCCACACCCGTCACCGTCGTCTGGGACGGCTCACGGATGCCGACGATGTCCACCGTCTCGCCGACCTTGATGATGCCGCGCTCGACGCGACCCGTGGCCACCGTGCCACGACCGGAGATCGTGAACACGTCTTCGACGGGCATCAGGAACGGCTGGTCGATCGCACGCTCGGGGGTCGGGATGTACTCGTCGACCGCAGCCATCAGCTTCTGGATGGCCGGAGCGCCGATCTCGGACGTGTCGCCCTCGAGCGCCTTCAGCGCCGAGCCACGAACCACCGGCGTGTCGTCGCCGGGGAACTCGTACTCGTCGAGAAGCTCGCGAACCTCCATCTCGACGAGCTCCAGGAGCTCCTCGTCGTCGAGCTGGTCGCACTTGTTCAGGAACACCACGATGTACGGCACCTGCACCTGACGGGCGAGCAGCACGTGCTCACGCGTCTGCGGCATCGGGCCGTCCGCCGCGCTCACCACCAGAATCGCGCCGTCCATCTGGGCAGCACCGGTGATCATGTTCTTGATGTAGTCAGCGTGACCGGGGCAATCGACGTGCGCGTAGTGACGGGACTCGGTCTCGTACTCGACGTGCGACGTGTTGATCGTGATCCCGCGGGCCTTCTCCTCGGGAGCCTTGTCGATGTCCGCGTAGTCCATGAACGTGGACCCGTTGGCCTCGGCGAGCACCTTCGTGATCGCAGCGGTCAGCGTGGTCTTGCCATGGTCGACGTGACCGATCGTGCCGATGTTCACGTGGTCCTTGGTCCGCTCGAACTTTTCCTTGGCCATTGGCTACTCCGACTGACCTCGAGACATCGAGGCGGAGAGGGTGGTTCGACGCCCGGGGGCGTCTCGGCTGGCCGGGCCTTTCTACTTCGCCGGTTTGGTTGAAGTAGGTGGTTCCCGCCGAGCTGTGGGTCTCGGTGCCCGAGGGGCTGCCGAGGACGCGGCCATCTAATCGATGTCCCGCGATGTGGCCAGCAAGACGTTGCCCTGCTGGCCGCCGGCGCCTCGAAGCACCGGCGAAGGACGGCGTACTACCAGCGGTAGTGGGCGAAGGCCTTGTTGGCCTCGGCCATGCGGTGCACGTCTTCCTTCTTCTTGATGGCGCCGCCGCGGTTGTGGCTCGCCTCGATCAGCTCGTTGGCGAGCTTCTCACGCATGGACTTGCCAGCCCGCTTGCGGGCGTGGGCGATGAGCCAGCGCATGGCCAGTGCCGTCTGCCGCTCGGCGCGGACCTCGACGGGCACCTGGTAGGTGGAGCCACCGACACGACGGGACTTCACCTCGACCATGGGCCGCACGTTCTCGATCGCCTTGTGGAAGACCAGGACGGGATCTTCGCGGGTGCGGTCGTGCACCACCTCGAAGGCGCCGTAGACGATCTTCTCGGCCGTGGACTTGCGACCGTGGGACATCACGCAGTTCATGAACTTCGTGATGGTCTGGTCGTGGTACATGGGGTCCGGCAGGACCTTGCGCTTCGGTACTTCGCGACGACGGGGCATCGGATCCTCTCAGGCCTACTTCTTGGGCTTCTTGGCGCCGTACTTCGAGCGGCCCTGGCGACGGTCGTTGACGCCCTGGCTGTCGAGAGTGCCGCGGATGATGTGGTAGCGAACACCGGGAAGGTCCTTCACGCGGCCACCGCGAATGAGGACGCTGTTGTGTTCCTGCAGGTTGTGACCCTCACCAGGGATGTAGGAGGTGACCTCCATGCCGTTGGTGAGGCGGACGCGAGCGACCTTCCGAAGAGCCGAGTTCGGCTTCTTGGGCGTGGTGGCGTACACACGAGTGCACACACCGCGCTTCTGCGGGCAGCCCTTCAGCGCCGGGGCCGCCGACTTCTTCTTGATCGCCTTGCGACCCTTGCGGACCAGCTGATTGATGGTGGGCATCAGTTCTCCAAATGGAGCGCCCGGCGGACGACCGCCGGGCACGAGATTCGCATGACCAGGCGCGATTATGGGGTCGCGCGCCCGCTGTCAAGCGTCTGGGAGTGGGCTCGGGATCCGCCGCGTTCCCCCGTGGAAGGGGCAGCCAATCCCGATCCCCACAGCATCAAGCCAGGTCCGCCAGATCCGCGTCGGACTGGTCCTTGAAGGACATGCCGAGCTTCTGGTACGCGGCAAAGCCGGTGCCAGCAGGGATGAGACGGCCCATGATGACGTTCTCCTTGCAGCCACGGAGCTGGTCGACGCTGCCCTTCATGGCGGCCTCGGTGAGCACCCGCGTCGTCTCCTGGAAGGAGGCCGCAGAGAGGAACGAGTCGGTGGACAGCGACGCCTTCGTGATGCCCAGCAGCAGGGACTCGGCGCGGGCAGGCATACCACCCATGGCGAGCACCTGACGGTTGACCTCGTCGAAGCGGTGCTTGTCGACCACTTCGTCGACCAGGAAGTCGGTGTCACCGACCTCGCGGACCTTCATACGACGCAGCATCTGGCGAACGATGACCTCGATGTGCTTGTCGTTGATCTTCACACCCTGCAGGCGGTAGACCTCCTGCACCTCGTCGACCAGGTAGCGAGCCAGCGCGGGCTCACCCTTGATCTTCAGGATGTCGTGCGGGTTGGCCGCGCCATCCATCAGGGCCTCACCGGCGCGGACGTAGTCGCCCTCGTTCACTGTGATGTTCTTGCCCTTCGGGATGAGGTATTCCTGGGCCTCGCCACCGTCGTCGGGCGTGACGACGATGCGTCGCTTGCCCTTGGTGTCCTTACCGAAGGAGACCGTGCCATCCACCTCGGTGATGATGGCGACTTCCTTCGGCTTGCGGGCCTCGAAGAGCTCGGCAACACGCGGCAGACCACCGGTGATGTCCTTGGTCTTCGTGGTCTCGCGCGGAATCTTGGCGAGCACGTCACCGACCTGAATGTCGGCGCCGTCCTGGATCATGATGTACGCGGAGACCGGCAGGAAGTAGCGAGCCTGCGACTCACCCGTGTCGGGGTGGGTGGAGACGATGCGGGGCTTGAGGTCGGTGTCCTTGTAGTCGGTGACCACCATGCGGGAGAGACCGGTGACATCGATCTCTTCCTTCATGGAGCGGCCGTCCTCGAGGTCCTCGAACTTGGCGATACCCGTCGTGTTGGCGAGGATCGGCAGGTTGAAGGGGTCCCACTGGGCGATTCGCATCTTGGCGGCGGCCTTCTGGCCATCCTGCACCATGAGCTCGGCACCGTAGGGCACACCGTAGCGCTCGCGCTCCCGACCCTTGGGGTCGACCACGGTGACTTCGCCGTTCCGCGAGGTCGCGATGGTCTTGCCCTCGCGGTTCACCGCGGTCATCAGCGTGTCGCTGTAGCGCACGATGCCGGAGGTGCGCAGCTCGAGGTAGGACTGGGCGACCGTACCGGAGGACACACCACCGATGTGGAAGGTCCGCATGGTCAGCTGCGTGCCGGGCTCGCCGATGGACTGGGCGGCGATGACGCCCACAGCCTCACCGATGTTCACCAGGCGGCCACGCGCGAGGTCGCGGCCGTAGCAGCTGGCGCACACGCCCCACTGCATCTCGCAGGAGAGCACCGAGCGGATGACCACCCGGTCGACACCGGCCTGAACGACACGGTCGACCGCGCGCTCGTCGAGCAGATCGCCACGGGCACAGAGGACCTCGTCCGAGTAGGGGTCGAGGATGTCTTCAGCGGCCACGCGGCCGAGGATGCGCTCGCCTAGGTGCTCGATGACCTCGCCACCCTCGATGAGGCTGGAGACCTCCATGCCCTCGTGGGTGCCGCAGTCGATGGCGGTGATGATGAGGTCCTGGACCACGTCGACGAGACGACGGGTCAGGTAGCCGGAGTTGGCGGTCTTGAGCGCCGTATCGGCCAGACCCTTCCGCGCACCGTGGGTCGAGGTGAAGTACTCGAGGACCGTGAGCCCTTCGCGGAAGTTGGCGGTGATGGGCTGCTCGATGATCTCACCGGACGGCTTGGCCATGAGGCCGCGCATCCCGGCGAGCTGCCGAACCTGCGTGGGCGACCCACGAGCACCGGAGTCGACCATCATGAAGATGCTGTTGAAGGAGGGCTGAGTCTCCTTCTGCTCGCCGTCGGCGGAGGCGACCTCTTCGACGCTGATGCCCTTGATGAGCGCGTCGGAGATCTCGGCGGTCACCTTCGTCCAGATGTCGACGACCTTGTTGTACTTCTCGCGAGGCGTGATGAGCCCCTCGTTGTACTGGGTCTCGGTCTCGCGGACGGAGGCCTGCGCATCGATCAGGATCTTGGACTTGTTGTCCGGAATCTCCATGTCCGCCATGCAGATGGAGACGCCGGCTTCCTTGGCCATCCGGAAGCCGAGCTGCATGAGCGCGTCGGCGAACAGCACGGTCTTCTTGGGGCCGGCCGTCCGGTAGGCCTTGTCGATGAGCTCACCGAGCGCCTTCTTGGCCATCGGCCGGTCGACGAGCCCGAAGGGAATCTCGTCGGGGACGATGTTGTAGAAGAGGACGCGACCGACCGTGGTGGACACCACCTCGCCCTTGGCTTCGACAACGTTCACGTCGTTGTTCGAGGTCCAGACGGGGAGACGGTTCTCGTAGCCGAAGAAGCCAGCGGGCGTGGCCACGAGGGTGAGGGTGTCCTTGTACTCAGCGCGGAGCCAGGACACGACGGCCTTCAGCTGGTTGAGGCGGTAGGACACGTTGAAGCGCCCGTCGATCTTCGGCTTGTCGCCGTCGAGCTCCACCAGCGGCTGCACCGTGGCGACGGTGCGGTTGGCGCCGCGAATCTCGGGCAGCTCGTAGACCCACACCACGCAGTCTTCGATGACTTCTTCGCGGATGTTCTGGATGGCACCACCGGCGTGCGCTGCCGCCTGCCCTTCCGGGTTGGCGCCGAAGTGCGACGTGGAGAACGCCAGCGCGCCCACGCTCGCGGGGTCGCCGAAGTCATTTTCGTGGGGGCGGCGGCCACCGAGACGGGACAGGTCGAGCACCACTGCGGTGTCGTCGTCGACGGGGAGGTCGACGCTACGACCGGGCTCGGCCACCACGGCCAGGCCATTTCCGCCGAGGGCAGCGAGCTCACCGAGCGAGACCGCCTCGCCCTTGTCCTGGTAGCGGTCCACATGACCACGGTGCAGGTGCCAGAGCTCGGTGGCGCCGCCCACATCGACACCCACCACGAGGTGGGCATCGAGCAGGTCGCCGAGGTGGTTGTTGAGGCGCTCCTCGAGCACGCGGCTCGGCATCCGCACCTTCACACGGGCGTGCAGGTCGACCTCGTCGTTGTCGTAGGCAACGAGGACTTCGCCGGGCGACGCGAAGGTACGGCCCTCGCCCCGAGCGAAACGACGCTCGCGGGTCATGTAGTAGGCGCCGAGGACCACGTCCTGAGAGGGCTGGATGATCGGCTTGCCGTTGGCGGGGCTGAGGATGTTGTTGGTGGACATCATCAGCACGCGGGCTTCGATCTGCGCCTCGATGGACAGCGGCACGTGCACGGCCATCTGGTCGCCGTCGAAGTCAGCGTTGAACGCCGTACAGACGAGCGGATGCAGACGGATGGCGCGGCCCTCGATGAGGACCGGCTCGAAGGCCTGGATGCCGAGGCGGTGAAGGGTGGGCGCCCGGTTGAGCATCACCGGATGCTCCTTGATCACCTCTTCGAGGATGTCCCAGACTTCCTCGCGCTCCTTCTCCACCATCTTCTTCGCCGCCTTGATGGTGGTGACGAAGCCGCGCTCTTCGAGCTTGTTGTAGATGAAGGGCTTGAACAGCTCGAGCGCCATCTTCTTGGGAAGACCGCACTGGTGCAGGCTAAGGCTCGGGCCGACCACGATGACCGAACGGCCGGAGTAGTCGACGCGCTTACCGAGCAGGTTCTGCCGGAAGCGACCCTGCTTGCCCTTGAGCATGTCGGACAGGGAGCGCAGCGGGCGCTTGTTCGGGCCCGTGAAGACCTTGCCGCGACGGCCGTTGTCGAACAGAGCGTCGACGGCCTCCTGCAGCATCCGACGCTCGTTCCGGATGATGATCTCGGGAGCGTTGAGGTCCTGCAGGCGCTTCAGGCGGTTGTTCCGGTTGATGACCCGCCGGTAGAGGTCGTTCAGGTCGGAGGTGGCGAAGCGGCCACCATCGAGGGGAACGAGGGGGCGGAGGTCGGGCGGGAGCACCGGCAGCACCTCGAGCATCATGTGCTCGGGGTGGTTGCCGGAGTCGCGGAAGGCCTCGACGATCTTCAGCCGCTTGGCGTACCGACGACGCTGAGCCGCAGAGGACGTCTGCTTCATCTCGGTGCGGAGCTCGTCGCCGAGCGCCACCACGTCGAGGTCGGCGAGCATGTCGCGGATGACCTCACCGCCCATCCCGACCTCGAAGGCACCGTAGCCGAAGGTCTGGATCATCTCCTGGTAGTCCTCCTCGGACAGGATGGTGCCTGCCGCGAGGGGGGTCTCACCGGGATCGGTGACCGTGTAGGACTCGCAGTAGAGGACCTTCTCGAGCTCCTTGAGGGAGATGTCGAGCAGGTTCCCGATGCGGGAGGGAAGGCTCTTGAGGAACCAGATGTGCGCCACCGGGGTGGCGAGGTCGATGTGGCCCATCCGCTCGCGCCGCACGCGGGCCTGAATGACCTCCACGCCGCACTTCTCGCAGGTGATGCCGCGGTACTTCATGCGCTTGTACTTGCCGCACAGGCACTCGTAGTCCTTCACGGGACCGAAGATCCGAGCGCAGAACAGGCCGTCACGCTCGGGCTTGAACGTACGGTAGTTGATGGTCTCGGGCTTCTTGACTTCGCCATGAGACCAGCTGCGGATCTTCTCGGGGGAAGCCAGACTGATGCGCACTGCCACGTAGTTCAGCGGGCTCTTCGGCTTCTCGTAAAGGTTGTAGATCTCCCTCACGGTGATCTCCTGGGTCGGCGGCGGAACGATGGAAAACGGGGAAACGAGCGGGCGGAGCGACTACTGGCGCAGGACTTCCTTGTCCTCGATGAGCTCGACATCGAGCGCCAGTGCCTGCATCTCCTTCACGAGCACGTTGAACGACTCCGGCAGGCCGGCTTCGAGCACGTTCTCGCCCTTCACGATGGATTCGTACATCCGGGTACGGCCGGCCACGTCGTCCGACTTGACCGTCAGGAACTCCTGCAGGCCGTAGGCGGCGCCGTAGGCCTCCATGGCCCAGACCTCCATCTCGCCGAGACGCTGGCCACCGAACTGGGCCTTACCGCCGAGCGGCTGCTGCGTGACGAGGGAGTACGGCCCGATGCTCCGGGCGTGGATCTTGTCGTCGACCAGGTGGTGCAGCTTCAGCATGTACATGATGCCGACCGTCACGCGCTGGTGGAATGCCTCGCCCGTGCGACCGTCGAACACCAGGGACTGACCGTCCGCGGCGAAGTTGGCCGTCTCGAGGGCTTCGCGGATTTCCTCCTCGACGGCACCGGAGAACACCGGCGTGCCCACGGGCACACCCTTCCGGTACTTCTCGGAGAACGCGAGCAGCTCTTCGTCGTTGGCTTCCTTGATGAAGGCCTGGACCTCGGGCTGCCCCTTGAAGCACTTCGGCAGGTAGTCACGAAGCTCGCTGACGGAGTGACGACGCAGCATGTCTGCGATGGCCACGCCCATGCCGCGGGCAGCCCAGCCGAGATGGGTCTCGAGGATCTGACCGACGTTCATCCGCGAGGGAACACCGAGCGGGTTGAGCACGATGTCGACGGCGGTGCCGTCCTCGAGGAAGGGCATGTCTTCCACGGGCATGATCTTGGAGATGACACCCTTGTTCCCGTGGCGGCCGGCCATCTTGTCGCCGACGGACAGCTTGCGCTTGATGGCGACGTAGATCTTGACCAGCTTGATGACGCCGGGGGGAAGGTCATCGCCGTTCTTCAGGCGCTTCACCTTCGCCGCGTAGCGCTCGTGGATCTCGTCGATCTTGGCGCGAATCTGGTCGGTGATCCGCCAGACGTCGTCCTCGACCTTGCGGTCCTCCACACCGATGCGGTCGTAGAGCTCGATGGTGAGCCGCTTGAGGTTCTCGGCCGTGTAGGCCTCGCCGGAAGCGATGAGCTCCTCGCGGCTGTCGGGGTCGATGACGGCGACGGTGGCCTTCTGGCCATCGAGGACCCGCACCAGCTGACGCAGGGCGGAGTCCTTGATGGTGCGGACCTTCTCGTCGCGGTCGCGCTCGATGCGCCTCACGCCCTCGTGCTCGATCTCGATGGCGCGGCTGTCCTTCTCGACACCCTCGCGAGCGAAGACCTGGGCGCCGAT
>ENA-OWNT01003739-OWNT01003739.1-seawater-metagenome-genome-assembly--contig:-NODE-3739-length-14048-cov-4.264691_pt1 | contig 14048 bp, 6 predicted proteins | sample MGYA00238136_ERZ651165 | MGnify/ENA primary metagenome ERZ651165 (study PRJEB26861, sample SAMN08777766) | seawater metagenome | isolation source: coastal seawater | place: USA: Florida | collected...
TCGCCCGCATAAGCGGGCGGACCGCCCAACTTCTTGGACGCAGTGGTTAAGTGCCGTTAAAATGGTCCCTATCCTCCAGTTGCGATGGCACATTGTATTTTGTGCCATACTGTTCGGGCGGATATCAGCCATGCTCACTCCGACGGAAACGACACAACCGCCACTGGATGTCACCTCGGACAGCCTCGTTGGGATCGCCGCAACTCTTCCGCTCCCAACAAACTCCGACGGGGCCTTTGCCATAAAGTCGAATGGGAGCGACGGATCTTATCAGGACACCATGCAGGCCCTTGCACTACTCGAAGCAAGGCCCTCACACTTGCAGAAATGCACAACGCCACCATGCACGATGTTCTCATTGATCGCACGGCCTCCAACGCAACGAGCCGTGACGCGGCAAACACGGAACAGCTCCACGACTTGCAAAGACTTGCTGCCGAGGCTGATGCAGGAGTGCGGTCTGCCGTTGTTGCCCTCAACGAGAGCACGGCGATGTTGCAGGCTCGCGAAGCCAGTAGAATCAGTCTTGGACCATTCACGTTGGCACAATTTGCACAATTGGTAAACTATCTCGCTTCTTCAGCAGCTCTCACCGAACTGCAGCAACGATTCCTTCAACCAGTGGCACGGTTTCTCGACAGCACGGCGGCCGCACTGCGTCAAGAGCTTGCATTTGCGACGGAGCTCGAACTTATGTGCTCGCGGACGCATGAAGACATGAACGGGCTCAGCACGCTGCTTTCCAACGTTACGCTCGACAAGGCAGCTGTTTCCAATTTAACTGCGCTGTGGACCCAAACGAATCGAAGCATGTTCTTCAGTCAGCAAGAGATGACCCAGTTGGTGCGCAACATCCGCAAGTGGTCGGAATCCTTCTCGCGCCATCGGCGGAGCGTAAGTATCGTTGGGCGGTCGTTTGGACGCAATTTGAAGTTCCAACTTGATGAGCTGTCGCGACTGTCCAATATTTTGAACTCGCCGGATCTCGGCGACATCAACGCGTCGGCAGTTCTGTCAAATGCGGTACCCAGTCTTCTGCTGTCTGCCTCCAACAACTCTCACAGACTGTTTACTGTGGAGCGTCTCAAGGAAGGATATCGTCGACTAGTCAACACATCCACCGCAAGCATGTACGCTGCCATGCAAGCAGCGTTCAAGTCACGGCCAGCGTGTGCGTCTTCGGCAACCGATCGACAGCATCCAAGTGACGCGGTGTGGCCAGCAACGTCGTTTGTGGAAACTTCAGAATCTGCCGTCGATCTCGCAGCATCTGCCAAGCCAACGTCCCATCAGCACCCCCGCGCGAAGGGCCCCGTCCGTGCAAAACGCCCTGCCCACAGCGACCCAGCTCGCAAGCTGAAGAAACCTAGCACGGTGCAGCATGCCAAACCGGCCAAGCACGCTGCGAAAGGTGCAAAGACTCCCAAGCAACCAAGCGCAGCGCGCACACATGCGAAAATCGCGCACGGTGACAAACGGGCTCTTCGTCAATCGCATATGGGGCCAGGCGCTCATGCTGGACGGGTAACTGTTTCACCCGCTGAGACAGAGCCCAACTTAACGCAGGCACTGCAGAGCCTGGCAGCACTGGCTCAGCTGCCGCAGCATGGATTGCGCACGCTGCGATTACCAAGCAGCCCCGGGATGCCCGCGGAACTGTCGGCGGCTCAACGGAAAGTTGTGCAAACTGCCACAGTGGCCGCGAAGTTGTCCACACAACTTATCGATGCCGTGGTTCCCATTGAAAAAATGGCAGCTCACGTCCAAAAAGTGGCGGATGAGAGCATCACGGCGGTCTCAACGCAGCGCAGTGGCCTGATGCACTTGCTCAGCCAAGTCCACAATCGGTTGGACGAGCTCGTTTCTGGTGCGCGGTCCGCTCTGGCTCCTTTTCAGCCGGAGTCAACCAACAACCCTGCCGCAAAGGCCCAATTGGAGGTCGAAGCACTCGCCCAGCAGCTTTTACAGCAGCGCAGACACTTGGAGCAGCTGGAAAATATGCAACAAGTCTACACCAGCATGGTTGGAAACGAGGCTGGTGTGAGAGATCAGCTGTTTTGTGTGGCGAACGCGTCCTCCACCACCACGCTACTTGCGCAGGATTCTCTTCACGGAGTCGTGTTGCAAGCTCGCGCGTCGTCGACAATTGCCAAACTGTCTACAGAACGTCAGCGTGCGGCGGCCGTTCTCCTTGGTTCCGCTTCCGCATTCGATCAAACTAAAGTACGAACGGCTGGTGGTATCGCGGACGCCTCGTCCATGGGCACGACTTCGCTAAAGAACGCGGTCGACCACGCGACGTCACTGTGGCTGGCGGCACAACAGACGTCAAAACGAGACGCAGAAGCCGCGCTGGCAGCAACTGTTCAAGGACTTTCTGCAACGCAGCACCTCACTCACACGATATTGAGCCTGGAGGAGACCATTGCTGATGCTTTTGCCCAATTCGAAGCACAGCAGCAAGCCAACACCTCAACTGATCTCCGGGTCCACGTGTCTGCAGCATCAGACAAGCGAAAGCTTGAGCGTGCGCTCGGGGCTCCGGTTGTGTCAGACCAAAATGTGGACTCTGTGGTGGCAGATGGGGCCATGGAGCGATCTCCGGATGGACGCCAAAAGGACATGGACAAATTAGGTTCCCAAAGTATTCTCGACAGCATCAACTTTTTGCGAGGAGCGACATCACAGCTGAGCCAGCGAGCTGCAAGTTTGTACGAGCTACAACGACTGCATTGCCATTACCTCGCCGGGGCATTGACGTTTTTCGTTGAGGCAGAACAAGCGGAAGGGCTGACGGAGGACGCAATGCGCCGAGCGGTTCGATATCTCAACAGTACTGACGCCTCTGGTGATGTCAACGTGTCGCTCAGATCACGCCCGATGCAATCTGCTGTTGCCGTTGTGCTGGCAACTGCCAAAGAATCTCCCAGAAATTCTTCCATTCAGAACACAATCCGTGTCTGCGCCTCTGCGCTGCCCACAATTCTGTATCACTTGAACATTTCCATGGCTTACCAAACGCACACCAACTTACCGGCACCCACGCGCGATTTTTCGGAGTCAATTGTTGCCGCTGCTGCGAACCGCACCGCAGCATTGAGTGGCTTCATCGGCGAAAACGTGCTGGGGGAAACTCTTGATCACTTGACACAATCCTACCGCGGTGTTGATGGCATCGTTAACTCCGTGGAGGGTGCGTTTACTAGGGCACTGACAAGCGCAGTCAACACACAGGCTTTGCAAGCGAAGGCCGACAAAATCAAAATTCGATTCGCCAAGGTGTACGCCGCGGAGACCGCAATTCGTCAATCATCTGGAAATCTTTCGTCTGCAGCCAAAGGTTCAGATTTGTTCGACGCGGCACTCATTCTGGCCACACAAGAAGAGGCAGGCACGAGCGGCTTTATTCAGAAGGCGTTCAGTGGCGTGTCGGAGGTCCTGCAGTTCAGCCAACACTTCGTTGCAGATGCAGCAGCAGCTTTCGCGGACATTAAACAGCGATCTCGTCGCTTGCAGGCAGTGTCATCACCTGTCGCGGCTCACCTGACGATGATTGGAGCCGCGCGCACAAAGGCTGCAGAAGCCACTTTGCACGATGTTGAATCGCTTGTGGCCAAAAATCACTCTTTGCACCGCTACCTTGCAGTGGCCCACAATGCTTCACATGAACTGGATGTGCTTCAACGAATGCAACTGCAATTCGGACCGGTCACGGATGACATTCGGAATAGCCTACTGTCCGTGTCGCGCCCGTTACTCGATCCGCCGCAGCAGAACACACACCTCCCGGTCGACTCAGGCCAAATCCTGCTAGGAAAATGCCACGCGGTGAGCACGTTGTCTCACTTCTTGACCCCGGCACTCAAGTCCTTCAACAACGTGTCCGCGGAGGCCCGAAAGATGCACGCCATTTTCAGTGCTTCCCTGTTGGACATTCAAGAGTCTTTGAAGCGGCGTAGAGATTCGTTGCAGAAAGAGGCTGCAAGTGCACAGGACAAAGCGCAAGTGTCAAAGCGCGCTCTGGACGAATTGCATTCCAGACGTGTTGAACAGTGCCGTTCGAGCGCAGTGTACTCATCAGATCCAAGTTCGAAGAACACTGATGCATTCCAAGTGCCTGGTACAGAGCTTGATCCCGATTCGACTGTTTTGCGTCTGGCCATGGACAACACAGCTTCGGGCGTCGGCAGTCTGGATCGTCATCTCAAGTTGCTAGAGTCTCGTCGTTGCGTCAAGGCATACCAAGACGTGGCGTTGGCCACGGTGACGTTCACACAAGCCAGGGCTACCGCTGAGCGTACGCAGGAGCGCTACTCCCAGGTCCAAGCTGCAACGCTCAAGGTTGTCAAGGCAATTGGCGATCTACTGCAGCTCGACGCCGATGAAAAGGCACGGCATTCGTCGCTCGGAATGCCCGCACCTGAATCACTTCTCAAGGCGACAAGCACGTTGCGGCAGTTGTGTTCCACAGCCCCAAAACGCGTTCCAGATCTCAGGGAACTGGCGGAAACGCAGCCGCTGAAGTTACTTGTGCAAGACGCCAGCGTTTTCGCCAGTCAAGCCCGCGTTGCCAGTTTCGAAGGCGCCGTTGTCCGCCAAGCAAACTTCAGTGACATCGTGCATCATCTGGCCGCTGTCGACTCAATCACGGACCAGGGTCAGTCCGCCAACGCGTCCGCTGGCCACGCAGTTGTCTTCGGTGCCAACCTCACAAGTCGAGCACAAGCGCTGCTGCAAGCCAGACGCTCTTTTGAGCTCCAGCGAAGAGAAATGATCTTGGATTTGGATCAGTTACAACTGGCTTGCGTGCTTTCTGGCGAGTACACCGTGTTCATTGACAACTTGATTCTGCTCTCATCCATTCACAACGCTCGCGTGGTTGCAACAACGGAAAAGGACACGGCACATCACATCGAGGGGACAGCAGCGCGCGCCGTGAGCAATATTTCTCGGCTCGTGCAGTCCGCGAATTCTCAGTCAAGACATTTGCTGCAGTCGCTGCAACTGGCAAACGCGGTACCTGTCATTGATCACCTCGAGCGGACAGAGTTCTTGAATGTACTGAAGCCCGACCGCCAAAACTTGTCAGATGCTTTGCTCTACCTGTTGAACGACAACCGCACTGGGCACCCGAATGCCTTGGAGGTGTCTATTTCAGCGCTGTCAAATTTGTGGACCAACTGTATCAACGCCGCGAGAGCTGCAGGCGCCACGTTAAACGCGCACATTGCCGACTTGCAAATGCGAGTGCACAATTTGAAAACGCAAATCACTGCCGGTCTCGGGCAACAGAAGCGCTCTCTCGGACTCATTGGATCTGCAATCGAGGCTGCTGTGCCCCTGTTAAATGATTCTCAGCTGTCGCAACTATTTCTGAATGATTCGTCACTAGACGTGTCCCACATCCAGTTCTTCAAGTCAGAACTTCAAGAGCGCATGGGGATGTTGCATGTCGTCGTTGGAGAGCTCGACCATGCCCGGCATGCCCTCCGCGACCACTACGATGCGTCCGTCGATGAGGCTCATGCTATTTGTGGCTCACCCAAACCTTCAGTGCTTCCGCACGACGGGCCTGCAAAGCCGGCTGTTCATCCGACTCCAGTCGTTGTTCCAAGTGGACGTGGCACAGTGCCACTGATTCCATCTACGAAACAGCGATTTGTTTTTCCGTGTTATGACGACGGAGCTCCTTGTTCTCGTGAGCCCAAGAGGTACGCTGCTCTCTATGTGATGGAGCCAATAATTGAAGATGAGCCTCGTGAAGAGCGGAGCACATTGCAAGGTGGGCGGCGCCTGGGTCGGAAGCTCAGAGGTCAGCGACATCGTGCGCACGGCAACAGGTTTCAATCGTTCCTGCAAGAAGATATGGACACGTCAGCAACAGGGTTGGCACCCAATACGCGCACCGACCGTTACAACGTGTCGGATGTGGTGTCGCGGTTTAAAAGTTGCGCCAGGCACTCGTTGGCTGTTGCGAATGCGTTGTCTGCGTACCAGCGCTCACAGCTAGATTTCAAGGTTGCGACAGACCAATGGAAGACGCTCGCGCAACTTCTTGGTGTCGTTGACTCGGCTGCCCGACAATTTGTGGCTGTAAATGGGTCGCTGGTGACGGCCAAAAAGTCGCTGGTGGAATCACAGTCGCTCATGTCGCAAATGCGAACTGTGGCCGATGAATTGAATTCCACCCATCATCGCGCCAGGGCTGGTGTTGATGCACTTCAGTCAATTGTCGAGTCGCCCAGTGTTCAGTTACGGCAGTTGAGCGAGGCAGAGCGTGTTCAAGCGCAAAATCGCATTCTTCGAATTTTTGGGTTGGATGTCAGCTCTGGGCTGTGCGTGTCCAACTGTTCTCGCAACGATGCTGTGGCTCCCGGGTCGCCTGCGGCCGCGCTGAACTCATTGACGAAAGGCGCAATCGCCGCGGCTCGAGTGGCAGCTCGCGACGCTGCACAGGTGCTGCAAGATGTACACACACGGTCATTGCTCGGTGAACAGCTTGGCCCAGAAGCGTTGGCACAGTTATCCAACACGAGCACAGCTTTGCGAAGCTACTTCCAGCAAAATGGCAGTGCATCTGCACGCCCAGTGGTCGATACCCGCTCCCTCACTGATTCGATTCTAAAAGCAGTCCAGCTATGTGTTGTAGCCATGCAGCCAATCAAGCAAACCTACAGCAGCGTGAACGCCATTTTGAAAGAAGCGGCTTCAAACGATGAGTACATTGTCGGCTTGCAGGTTTGTCGCGACTGTTATTTCTCGAGTGTGCTGTAGTTTTTGTGTGACCTCTGTTCGTTTGTGTGACTTGTCCTTTGCAGGCCCGCATGGTGGCCCTCCCCAAAATTGTCAACGGCTCTGTGTCCAATTTGTTGTCTGGGGTTCCGGCGCTGTACACGGCGCCGGTTCTGCATAGCCGAGCGCTTGCGAAGGCGGGCGAGGCCCAGGGTGCGCGTCTGCATCTGAGTGCAGCGGCAGATGTATCCTGGAAGCACCTTGAGGGTGCATTGTTGAACGTGTCCTCAGTACTGCGTGGGCGCGATTCATCATTGTTGCCACGTTTTCAGCAGCGCACTGTTTCTTTGAGCGGAGATTATGGCCGAACGTTTATTGCGACAGTTGGCCCAGTAGAATCGCAGTCTGACGCCGAAGAGTTGTGCGATCATATGGGAGGGTCCGTGTGCAGCCACACGGATTTAGTGTCCCAGTTTGCGTCTCAGGCGGGGATTTGTCACGAGTGCGGCTGGACAAGAAGCGTCGTGAAAGGTCAAACTGTGTTTTTGATGGAATCAATGGCCAGTACATCCGGTTGCCCAGGTGCATCCAGCCTTCAATCTGGCTTGGTGATGTGCCCTTACACGGACCGCGAAGCTCTTGTTCATTGCTGCATTCCCGAAGCTGCTTAGTCTCGAGATTCAACCCAGCAGACCGACGCGTCATCGCACCAGTAATAGTAAATTTCTAAATTTCTAAATTTCCAAGTAATCTTTTATTACTCCAAGCACCGCAGTGTGCAATGTCGCGTTGTTGAGGAGACCCCAAGTACTGCGACGCAGCGCGCTACGTGTTGGCGTTTGGCCGCCGAGCAGCTAGTATATCTTGTTGAAAAAGTCAACTGTTGTAAATTATATCTATTTGTGTGCGCGCAGGGGTCCTGTGGCGGCACCGCAACTTCGCATCTTAACCCAAGTTTTGGTTCCATTGTTGGGAGAAGTCTCTTGCCTGCCGGTTGTAGTCAATACCTCCTTCGCTTTCTCCCATTTTGAATTTATCCATCACCATGGGTAGCAAGTTGATCTGTTCAGATAGAGGACACGGAAAATACAGATGAACAGTGCAATCAGAGAAACTAAACAAGGAACACGCTTTTGCAAGCCCACTGAACATGGCATACACACTTGTTGCGACGCTTCCATCAAATGACGGCGCATCTCGCGCATCTGTTGCATTCGCATCATCTGCTCCTGCATTGCCTGCTGTGCTTGCATCTGTGCCATCTGTGCCATTTGCTGCTGTTCCATGAGTTGTTGTTGCTGCTGTTGTTGTTGCTGCTGCTGTTCTGCTTGCGCTTTTTGCTTCTGGTCTGTTTTTTGCTTGTGTCCTTGTGACTGACTCTGCCCGGATTCGGAGTTGGTCTCTGACCCTTCGTGCGTTTCAGTCCTTGACCCTGCAGACGACTCCCCTTCCAAACCCTCCAGGCTTCCCGAGTCCACTTTGGATTGTTTGGCGTCCGTCATGGAGCCATCCGCAGACCCCTCAATAGACCCGTTGTCCTCAGTTCGACTGGCGTGCTTCCGTAGACCCCGGACAGCATGTGTCGATGGTGCGAGGAAAAGCAGTAAACATGCCACAAGAACGATACCGCGTGTCCGCATGCTGGCACTCGGCTTTAGTTCCAACACCCGCGTGGGCGGAGCACTCACAAAAACAAAAAGGAATTAGTCGACGAATGCAGTCACGAATAATCAGATTGGGGTTTCTCCACCAATAATCACGTGGCGTTTGAAAATGACGTGTGCTTGGCAGTGCTGCCACGGGACATGTGCGCATCCTCCCGAGAGATACCACACGATGTCGAAGAGCTACTCGACGCAAGCGCCGCCAACAAACCTCGTTTGACTGCCGCTACACGGACGCGTCCGTCTCACTGTCAAGAGCACCAATCCACAAGCGGAATAGTCACTACACTGTGACGCAGCAGACTCACAGACCACACACTCCAAGCGGTGGAAAACAGCACACAGCACTTGGTCAGTCGCGGACTCCCCCTGCATTCCTGCATCCTGCACCGCAACAATCAGTCGCAGGTCACCGTGTTACAGTTCAACAGCATCGTACACAAAGCACGACGCGCCGATCACACGAACGACGGCACGGAGGAAGAAGAGGAAGAGGAAGTGGCGGTGGCGAAGAAAGCGAACGCAACGACGAACGAAGTTCGAAGTTCGAAGTTCGAAGTTCGAAGCGACGAAGCAACGAAGCGACGAAGCGACGAAGCGACGAAGCGACGAAGCGACGACGAAGGAAAGAAACCTTTTTGGATACTCCAAACGAACGAACGAACGAACGAACGAACGAACGATCGAACGACGACGCCTTTCGACAATTGACAATTGACAATTGAAAAGACGCTTTGCTTCCTAGATCTCAAAATTAACATTTACATTCACTATCGCGCACTCACTTAAACCTCAAAGAACACTACTGTACTGTACATTGTACTCAACCACCGCTCCACATCATCCCATCACACAGTCAGTCACTCACAGTCACTCACAGTCACTCACAGTCACTCACTCACTCACTCACAGTCACTCACAGTCACTCACTCCGTTCAGTTGCAAAGTCACTGTCGTCGTTCGTTCGTTCGTTCGTCGTTCGTCGTTCGTCGTTCGTCGTTCGTCGTTCGTCGCTGCGTTGTTGTCGTCGATCGAAGTTCGATGACATTCGTTCGTTCGTTCGTTCGCTCGCTCTTTCGTTCGTTCGTTCGTTCGCCCGCTCTTTCGGTCGTTCGTTCGTTTGTTCCTCCTTTCGGTCGTTGGTTCGTTGGTTCGTTCGGTCGTTCGGCCGTTCGAAGTTTGAAGTTTGAAGTTTGACGTTTGAAGGGTGAAGTTTGACGTTTGAAGGGTGAAGTTTGACAGTGCAAAGTGAACCTCCTGGTAGCCGAAGGGCAATCTGGTTCGTGAGCTGAATGTGGTCGCTTGTCGTCGTTGCGTTGTGAGGAACACGATGTTCGAATGTTGTCGTTGCTGTTGATCGACACAATCGAAATTCGTTGACCGAAGGTCGATGACGTTCGTTGAATGATCAAGACGTTCGGAGTTTGCTTTCTGGTCGAGGATCGGCGGGCTGGCGCGTTACGGTAACAAGTTCGCCGGGTGGCTTGTGAGAATGAGGTGGTTGGGTGGTCGGTGTGTCTGCTTTGGTTCGCTCCGTTCTTTCCGCCTATCGCGTGGGTTCGGCTCCGTGTGTTGTCGAAATGGCCAGCGGTGGTTACTGCTCTTTCTTCATCTTGGTGCCATTGCGGCATCTGCAAGTTAGAGGACAACTCCCGTGGTACAACTCGACGTTGGAATGGAGCACATGAAGAAAGACTTGGTCAAAGTGGAGAAAATAGAACAAGGACATTTTTCGCCGTCACCGTACATGACGCGTGCTTCGTTGTGAGCTTGGCGCACGGCCAGCCTCGGGCGTCGTGATGTCTGACGACGAACGCGAGCCCAAAACTTTTCGGTGTTTGTACGAGTTCACCGCCAGTGGAGAGAATGAACTTTCCGTTTCCGAAGGAGAAATTGTATCTGGACTAGAGAAGGGTGAATGGCTGTGGGCGTCCAACGAGCAAGGCGACGCCGGGTACATTCCCACCAACTACGTCGAAGAAATCCCAGATCTCGACACCACCGAGACCACGCAACACGCTGTGACACAGGAGGAGCCCGTACCGGCCACGGAATCTGTTGCCGCCGTTGCCCCTGCCGCTACCTCTGCAGATGCCGCAGCACCGTTGTCCCGCAACAGTGTGCAGGGCGGTGCTCCGCGGTCAAGCCCTTTCGACGGTCCAGCACTGGAAGAGTCGTTTGTACATGTGGACCAGTCCCAAGCATCTCAAATCATCCGCAACGTCAACTATGTGGAACTACCGGACGGAACCACAATGGAACTACCTCTGGAATTGTCGGATTCGATCCTCTCCATCAAGCTCCGTATCCAAGAGAAGTACGGCATCCCAGTCGAGCGGCAGATTTTGATTTTCGCAGGCAAGAGCCTCGACGATAAAGCACTGGCAAGTGAGTACGACATCCCCGGAGGGGCGACCTTTAAGTTAGTAGAAGCGGCGCCCCAAATCGTGGCGGAGGCTCAAGCCGATGTGCACAGTGAAACGCCAGCTCCCAAACTTTCCGTCCGGGAGAAGGTCATCCAAGAGATTATCGAAACTGAGAAGTCGTACGTGCAATCGCTGGAGTTACTCATCAAGGGCTACGCTGAGCCGCTGGTGGCGTTGGCCAACACTGAAAATGAAATCCTGTCTGAAGAAGACTGCAAGCTCCTTTTTGGTAGTGTAAAGCAGATTTGGCAATTAAACCAAAACCTCTTGGCGAAACTCATGCAGGCTGGCATCCACGGTGACATTGGAGCAGTCTTCCTTCAGTTCGCCCCTTTCATGCAGCTGTACAAAGAATACCTCGACCTCGCTGATGTCGCGATGGAGGAAATGAACCGAATCTTCCAGGATCCACAGAGGGGACCGGCGCTCAGAACATTCTGCGAGAAGTTGCCGCAGCAATTGGACAGCCTGCTCATCAAACCTGTGCAACGATTGCCGCGTTACCGCCTGCTGTTAAAAGAGCTAATCAAGCAAATGCACAAGGAAGCCAACATCGAAGGCTCGGCGCACACACCCGAAACTGAAAAGTTACAAGCTAATGTGCAGAAAGCCATGGACGCGGTGAGCGCCATTGCGCACAAAACAAACCAGTCCATCGCGAACAAGCACGCCGTCGCCGAGTCGCTGGAACTCTTTAAGAAATGGGAGGGCATGCTTCCTGAACAAGGTGCCCTCAGCCGCCGCTTGATCAAGGAGGAGTCCATCGGATTTGTGACGGTGGAAGACGACGGCAAGGTGCGCTGCAAATCGAAGCATCTTATGCTGTTCAATGACTGCCTCGCGTACTACCACGATAGTGGTGTCATGATGAGACTTCGAGGCCCTCGTATCCGGCACTTATTGACGTTTCCGGTCAAGGTGTGCGCGATGCCCTCCAACTTGAACTACAAAGCAACGGGTTTCATGATTCAGTCAGACGAGGAGGAAGTAAATCCCGCCGACGGGAAACTTGTTCGAATGGTAGGCACCGGGGGTGCCGCGTGGTACATCAATTGCAAGACCGTGAAATCGCGAATGGAATGGTATTCAGCGATCCAACAGGCCAGCAAGGAATACGAAGACGCCGACCACCCACCTATGGAGTTTGAAAAGCTGCCACCACTCTTGAAAGATCTCCCGAAACTTGGAGAACCGCAAGTTGTGAACGAATTGCCGCGCGGTTGGGTTGCCCTCGACGCTCCAAACGAGGCTCCTGTTGTTGTGTATCTTGCCATGTACCACAATACGGCCAGCCAAGGGCAACACAAGAGCTTCGGCCTCCGTTGCTTTTCGGAAGATGACTGCGAAAACGAAGTGGCTCTTGCCCATTTGCAGGATTTCGTCATCAAAGCAGCTTACGATGTGAGCTACGCTGACGCGACGTCGTTCTACTTGAAGAGTCGGCGTCGCAGAAACGGGCAAGTTGTTCTCGAGACAGTGATGACCATCATATGCCCCACTGCAGAAGGCAGGGAGGTATGGGTGACCCAAATCGAGAAGGCTATTGAACACGAAAAGACGCTGTGGCGGCAGGAGCAGCGTGCAAAGGCGGAGGAGAGGGCGCGCTTGCTACAGGAACAGAACCAACAAGAGGAAGCTGCACGACTCGCCCAAGCGGAACAAGATCGCGCCGCTGCCGCCGCTGCCGCCGCTGCCCAAGCGGCAGCACAGAGCCAACCTGCCAACGCAGCAGAGGAAATCCCCGTCGTGCCCTACGTCCAAGGTGCAGGCGCCGCTCGTGTTGCTGCACCTGCTCCGGTACCGGCACCGGCACCGGCACCTGCACCTGCACCTGCACCTGCACCTGCTCCGGCTCCGGCTCCGGCTCCTGCTTTCGTAGCAGCATATCCACGAGCATCGGTCCCAGTGAATGCAAGCCGTGCGACTGCGTACCCTGTGTCTGCGTATCCCAACAACTCCAGCTATCCTCGGGCCTCGAACGTCCAGCTTGCGTCAAACCAACGCGCTGGATCTGTTGGCGCCCAAAGCTCCGCTTCACTGTATCCCAGAGCACAGCCCATCAGAGTGCGGGCCGTGGCACACGACGCAACGGCACCGGTGCCCGCTGCGAGTGCTCAAGCATCCGCGGTTCACGCGAACGCATCTCGAGCATCGGCAGGTGTTCCAGCTACAGCTGATCCGGTCACCGATGCGGTGTTGCAAGCCGAAGAAGAAGCGCTGCAAAGAGCTCTGCGGGAGTCCATGGACCCGAAGTACTTGCCGGCATCACACCGCAACACCGCACACATCAAACCTCGCATTTCGGCGGAATGGCCGTCCCAGCCACCGTTGCGTAGGGCTTTGTCGAACAATGGCTCTAGCTGGCGAAAGAAAGTGTACGTGGATCGTTTTTTGTGGCGATAACGGCATCGCACACTTTTCTTGCTGTGAAACTGTGAAACTATTTGGTCACTGTCTGTATCAATTATTTACGCTTGTAGGGATAAGCGCGGCCGTACCTATTATAAGAACACGATTACGAAAATGACGCAATGGGCAAAACCAGACGATTACGTGGACAGTGACGACGATATTTCGTTGCCCGGGCCTTCGACGTCAGTGTTCGCAGCGCCGTCATCTTTACCCATGCCCTTCCTCGGATCCTTGCAGACGGCATCGGCACCGGCGGGGCCGCTGCGATTGACTGTGAAACCCAGGTCCCAACCAGCACCCTTCGTTGGTGGGGCAGGCCCGATGACGTCACATCGACCTCAGTCTTCGATGGGTCACCCGCAGCCTAAGCCAAAGCGCCCGCAGCCCAAGCCAAAGCGCCCGCAGCCCAAGCCCAAACCAAAGCGCCCGCAGCCCAAGCCCAAGCGACCGCAACCGGCCCCGGTAGTTCCGCGCCGTCCGCAGCCGGCAGGCCCTGTACCCGCTGTTGCCGCCCATCGGAAGAGTCCATGGGTGAAAGCCGTGGACAAGTGAGTTGCAGCTGCTGTGGTCCTGCAGTGAAGTGAAATTCCGCCTGTTTTCGAGCTGGCGCTGACTGAAATGCTGAATATGTACAGGAGAACTGGCCGAACTTACTACAAAAATACCGTGGAGCGAACGACTCAGTGGCATCGCCCTGCCGACTACATTGACCCGGACTCTCCCGAAATTGCGGGCCTTCCACCACCATCGTATCATGAGGTTATGTCTCGCAACAAGAGCACACCCCAAGAACCTACTTCTGAAGCCCGTGCCT
>ENA-OWNT01003740-OWNT01003740.1-seawater-metagenome-genome-assembly--contig:-NODE-3740-length-14045-cov-3.656930_pt1 | contig 14045 bp, 13 predicted proteins | sample MGYA00238136_ERZ651165 | MGnify/ENA primary metagenome ERZ651165 (study PRJEB26861, sample SAMN08777766) | seawater metagenome | isolation source: coastal seawater | place: USA: Florida | collected...
CCTCTTCGTCGACGATGGCTCCACGGACGCCACCCTGTCCCTGCTGCGAAGCCTCGGTGAGGAACGGCCGGGCGTCCATGTGCTGCCCCTCTCGCCCAATCGGGGGAAGGCCGAGGCCGTGCGGGCCGGCATGGTCCACGCCATCGCCCGCGGGGCCCTGGCCGTCGGCTACTTCGACGCCGACCTGGCGACCCCCGCCGAGGAGATGCTCCGGCTCCACCGCACCATGGTCGAACGCGACGTGATGGCGGCGTTCGGAAGCCGCATTCGGCTGCTGGGGCGAGACATCTCCCGTCCCCTGGTCCGCCACTGGCTGGGTCGAGGCTTCGCCACCGCCGCCAGCACGACGCTGCGACTCCCCATCTACGACACCCAGTGCGGGGCCAAGTGGTTTCGGGTCGACGACACCCTTCGCTGGGCGCTGAGTCGAGCCTTCATGGCGCGTTGGGCCTTCGACGTGGAGCTCATCGGCCGGCTGCTGTACCCCGGCGGGGGCTGCCCCCCATGGCACCCGTCGAGCATCGTCGAGATGCCGCTGCGTCAGTGGACCGACGTCGAAGGGAGCAGGGTCACCCGTCGGGCCTTCCTCCGAGCCGGGCTCGACCTCAGTCTCATCGCCCTCGATCTCGAGCGGCGCCGTCGACGGCTGAACCGTGCATCTCCAGAGGCCGTCGACACGGCCGCCGGCGCACCGACCTGATGGACGCCGCCACCCGTCGTCGCCTGTGGCTCGGCGTGCGGCTGGCCGTCGCTGGCAGTGTGCTGGGCTTCACCCTGTGGCGCGTACCTCGCGCCGAGCTGGTCGGGGCCCTGGCCTCTCTCAGTCCCCTCCATCTCCTCCTCGCCACGGCCCTGATCTCATCGACACTGCTGTTCGGGGCCGCACGCTGGCGCCTGGCGCTGGTGGCCTTCGGGGCCGAGACGCTACCGCCCTACGCGCAGCAGGTGCGGCTCTACTTCATCGGCATGTTCTTCAACACCTACGTGCCCGGCGGCGTCGGCGGCGACGTCCTCAGGGCCGAGCTCTCCCGCCGCGCCACCGGGAGCGTGGTCGCCGCCTGGGCCTCGGTGCTCACCGAGCGGGTTCTGGGCCTCTCGGCTCTGCTGGTGTGGGCCGGGGGGATGGTCTGGTGGACCGAGACCCCCTTCGGCGCCCCTGCGCTCTACATCGCCGCCGGACTGGCCGCTCTGGTCGGTAGCGCCGTCCTCCCCACGGCCTTGCGATGGCGCGGGGCCGAGGGCATCAAGAACCCCCATCCAGCGCCCCTCCTCGGCACGTTCCTGCTCGGGCTCCTCGGCCACATCACCCTCGCGCTGGCTGGCTACGCCATCGTCTCCTCGGTCTCCCCCGGCAGCCCACTGACGGCGTCCCTGGTGGTCGTGCCCCTGGCTCAGGTCGCGGTGTTCTTTCCCGGCACCGTGGGCGGCCTCGGCGTCCGCGAGGTCGCCTTCGTCGAGCTCTTCGGTCGAGTCGGCGTGGAGGTGGTCGACGCCACGGCCACGGCCTTCGGGTTCTTGGCCGTCAACCTCGTCGTCGCGGCCATCGGCGGCGTGGTCCACGTCCTCACCCGAAGCCCCGACACCCTCGAGGAGACCGAAGCCTGATGAGCTGGCGCCGACTGGACCTGCTGACCCTCTTCGCGTGGGCCGTCCTCACCCTCACGGTCATCGACGGGGTCGTTCGCACCAACGAGGACATGAGCCTGCTGCTCACCATCGGAGGGCGCCTCGTCGACGGTGGGCAGTTCTACGTCGACTACCTCGAGACGAACCCGCCCTGGATCCACCTGCTGATGATGGTGCCCATGGGCATCGCCGCGCTCACCGGCGCGCCACCTCACACCACCTACCACCTCCTGGTGGCGCTCCTGCTCGGCGCATCCATCCTGGCCACCCGCGCCGTGCTCCGCGACGCCGAGGCCAGCGAGGACACGGTGGGGCTGGTGGGCATCGCCGTGCTCACCCACGGTGCCATCGCCGCCAACGCCCAGCTGTGGGGCCAGAAGGAGCACCTCGTCTTCCTGTCGAGTCTTCCGTGGTTCGTGGCCCTCGCCACCAGCGACGGTCGCCCACGGGCCAGGGGCTCGGCGTCCACCTTGGGGATGGTCGCGGTCGGTGTGGTCGCGGCCATCGGGGTCCAGATCAAGATCCACTACGTGCTCCTGGGGCTGCTCTTCGCCGGCGGGCTCGTCGCGACGAGGCGGCGCCCGAGCCTCCTGTGGTCGCCGGCCTTCCTCGGCTACGCCCTCGGCGGCATCGGCTACCCGATGCTCCTGCTCGGCATGAGCGAGGCCTCCCAGACCGCGCTGCGCGAGATCTACTTCCCCATCGTCGCGCCCGGCTACGCCACCTACGACAACCCCATGTGGGCCATCCTGCTGTTCAGCACGCCCCCCTTCCTCGCCTACGTCGCGGCGGCCCTGGCCGCCGTCCGCTTCGGTGAGCTCCCGCGCCTGGCCCGGCCCATGGTGGCGTACGTGGCGCTGGGCGTCGTGGTGTTCTTGGTGCAGCGCAAGGGCTTCCCCTACCACCGCATCCCGCTGCTCGGCGGTGCCGCCATCCTCGCGGCACTGGGCGTCGCCGGAGCGGCCAGGAAGCGCGGTGAGGCGCTGACCCACGCGGCAGCGATGTTCGGGCTCGCGTTGGTCCTGGGGGTCGGTACCTATCGCCACGTCGTGGGGCCCGAGCCCGACCCCGTGTTCGACCTCGTCGAAGAGCACATCCCCCAGGGCTCTACGCTCCTGTTCATCGACACCACCGTGCCGGGGATCTTCCCCGGAGCCGTCGAGCGCGACTACCCGCTGGCGAACCACTTCCTCCCGGCGTTCCCCATCATCTACGCCTACGCCCGCGAACCCCTCCAGGCGGACGGCACCCGCGCCTACCACACCCTCGACGAGGCCCCTGTCGCCGAGCGGATGCTCTTCGAGAGCTTGGCCGACGACCTCGCCACCCACGACGTCGCCGCGGTGGTCGTGCGCACGTCCTTCGTCTGTTGGACCTGCGAGGGCTCCTTCGACGCCCTGGAGCTGCTCGCCCACAATGGCTTCCTCGGCGGCCCCATGGCCGACTTCGTCGAGGTAGGAGTGGCCGACGAGCACACCGTCTTCGTGCACCGCCGCTACGCCCCCTGACCCGGAGTCCTCGTGCCTCTCTCCCCCGGCCACCACCTGCTCTTCCCTACCGTCGTCGCCCACGTCTTCGACGCTCCCGAGCCCGGCCCGACCGCGCTGATCCAGGCCGGCATCCACGGCGACGAGGTCGCTGGCGTTCACGCCCTGGAGGAGCTTCTCGAGGAGGGCCTCCGCCCCCGCACGGGCCGGCTGATCATCGTGCCCGTGATGAACCCACCCGCCTACCGAGCCCGGGAGCGCGCCGCCCCCGGCGGCCTCGACCTCAACCGGCAGTTCCCCGGCGACGCCGACGCCGACCGCTACGAGCTGCGCCTCGCTGCCACCTTCATGGCCCTCGTGCGGGATGAGCAGGTCGACCTGATGGCCACCCTGCACGAGAGCAAGAAGCGCTACGACCCCGCCGTCAACCCCTCCTTCGGACAGACCCTGGTCTACGGCGTCGACCCGTGTCCGCCCCTGCTGGAGCGCGTCGTCGACCGCCTCAACGAGGGTCGAGCCAGCGACGACGAAGCCTGGGCCACGCAGTTCTTCCCGGTGGCTACGTCCAGCACGGAGGTCATCGTCGACGCCATCGGTTGCACCGGGGTCTGCGTCGAGACGTGGATGGGCTTCGATCTCGGGCGACGGGTCGCGATGCAGAAGGACGTTGTGCGGTTCCTCCTGGAGGGCGTGGGCGTGCTCTGAGCCCGGGGTCCGACACCGTGCTAGAGGGTGCGGCCCCAGGAGTCACCGATATGGCCCGCACCCGCTTCGCCCCCTCGCCCACCGGCTCGCTCCACGTCGGCGGCGTCCGCACCGCCCTGTACTGCTGGCTGTGGGCCCGTAAGCACGACAGCGCCTTCATCCTCCGCATCGAGGACACCGACCGCGCTCGCTCCACCGACGAAGCCACCCGCGGCATCCTCCGCGACATGGCCTGGTGCGGGCTCACGTGGGACGAAGGCCCCGAGCGTCCCGAGGCGCCGTACGGCCCCTACTTCCAGTCCGAGCGCCTCGCCCTGTACGACCAGTACGTCGAGCAGCTCCTCGCCGACGACAAGGCCTACGAGGCCTGGGAGACCGGCGACGAGCTCCGCGCCATGCGCGCCGAGGCCGAGGCCAACAAGGAGAACTTCCGCTACCGCCGGCGGCACTACACCGACGACGAGGTGGCTCGGTTCCGCGCGGAGGGCCGCAAGCCGGTGGTTCGCCTGGAGAGCCCCGGCGAAGACGTCACCCTCGCCGATGCCGTGCTCGGCGACGTCCGCGTCGAAGGAGAGGTCCTCGACGACCTCGTGATCCGCAAGGCCGATGGCTACCCGACCTACCACTTCGCCGTCGTGGTCGACGACCACCACATGCACGTCGAGCTGATCCTGCGTGGGCAGGAGCACTTGATGAACACCCACAAGCACGAGCTCATCTACCGGGCCCTGGGGTGGAGCTCCGTGGCGGCGGGGCACCTCCCCACCATCAACAACCCGACCGGCGGGAAGATGAGCAAGCGCGACAAGGGCAAGGCCGCCCGTGCCGCCGTACGCGTCGCCCACAAGCAGCAGGGCGCCCCGAAGGACGACTACAGCTGGCTCGCCGAGGCCACGAGCCAGAGCGCCGACGACCTCCTGGCGTTCATGAAGAAGAAGAACGACCGCATCGATCTGGCCGAGTCCATCGCCAAGGCCCTCGACATCGAGCTGCCCCTGATCGAGGTGATGGACTTCCGCCGCGCCGGCGTGCTCCCGGAGGGGCTGCTCAACTACCTGGCCCTCCTCGGCTGGAGCGCCGGAGACGACCGAGAGCTGATGACCCTCGACGAGCTGGTGGCCGCGTTCGACGTCGCCCGCGTGAAGAAGACCGCCGCCAAGTTCGACCCCGTCAAGCTGCGGTGGATGAGCGGCGAGTACATGAAGACCCTCCCCGAGGACACGCTCCTCCAGCACATGGCGGAGTGGCTCGAGGTGGAGCACTCCCCCATCGTGGCCCTCGACGAGGCCCGCCGGCGCCAGCTCGTCCAGATGTACCGACTGCGGGCCCCCACCTTCGGCGACATGGACCGCCTGGCGCGCTTCTTCTTCGTCACCCCCACCACCTACGCCCCGAAGCAGGTCAAGAAGCACCTCATCAAGGGCGGCGGCTTCGACCGGCTCCAGCTCGCGCACGGCACCCTGATGGACGTGGGCCGCTGGGACCCGGAGCGCCTACGTGCGGCGGTCGACCAGCTGTGCGAGCAGACCGGCACCCAGATCGGCAAGTGGGCCCAGCCCCTGCGCATCGCCGTCACCGGCAACGGGGTCTCCCCCGACCTGTTCGACACCCTCGCCTTCCTCGGGCGTGACGAGACCCTGGCCCGTATGGCCTACTGTCTGGAGCACTGCCCGCGCAGCTACGACGCCTGAACCCCGGTTCCGGCGCACCAGGAGGCCACATGAGCCGTCGCAAGCCCGTCGACCCCGGCCACAGCCGCCGGGCCATCATCCGCGCCCTCGGGCTCGGCCTCCCCGCGGTCGCCGCCGCCTGCACGGCCAGCAATCCTCCCGAGCCCGACACCTCCCGGCCGGGCGACACCGGCCCAGACAGCGGCCCGGACAGCGGCCGAGACACCGGCAGCACCGCCGACACTGGCTCTCCCGACACCGCCGACCCGCGCACCCCCGACCCCACGAGCCCCTGGGACGGCATGGGCGCCGCCGACACCGACACCTTCCCCCTCGGTGTCCAGACCGGCGAACCCCGCCCCGACGCCCTCCTCGCCTGGACCTGGTCGCCGAAGGCCACGGCCATCACCTGGCACATCGCCCTGTGGGACGGCGCCACCTGGGTCGTACAACCCACCCAGGACGCGACGGCCGGAGACGACGGCTACGTCCACCACGACCTCCTCGGGCTGCCCGCCGACCAGCCGGTCGCCGTGCAGGCGGAGATCGACGGTGTGTTCAGCGCGGTGGCCTGGGGGCGAACCGCACCCGCCATCGACAGCCGCCCCGAGGTCTTCCTCTCCGCCACCAGCTGCCTCGATCAGAACCACGGCGAGTACCCCTCCCTCGACGAGGTCCAGTCTCTCGGCCCCATCGACGCCATGATCTGGCTGGGCGACACCGTCTACGCCGATGGCCGCTCCGAGCTCTACCAGTACCGGGCGCTCTGGCGCTCCCAGCTGGGCAAGGACAGCTTCCAGCGCCTGCTGCACAACGTGCCGGGGATCTGGACCTGGGACGACCACGAGGTCGGGAACAACTGGAACCCCCAGACCATCGACCAAGGCCTCCTCGACATCGCGGTGCAGGCCTTCCACGAGACCGTCCCCCTGCCCGACACCGTGCGGTCCACCCGGAAGCTGTGGCGGAGCCTGCGCTTCGGCCAGACCGTCGAGCTGTTCGTGCTCGACTGCCGCGGAGAGCGCAACGAAGGAGCCGGCCACTACGTCAGTCCCGAGCAGCTGCAGTGGCTGATGGATGGCCTCGCGGCCAGCGAGTGCACCTGGAAGGTGGTCGCCACCTCGGTGCCCATCACCGACATGCCCGTCCTGTGGGACGCCCTCGGGGCTCAGCTCGACCGCTGGGACGGCTTCCCCACCACCCAACGCGCCGAGCTGCTGAGCCACATCCGCCAGCTCGGCCTCCAGGGCGTGTTCTTCGTCGCTGGCGACCTGCACCAGAGCACGGTCTCCTTCGTCGACCCCGAGGGGGGTGACGGCGACAACCTCCTGGAGATCATGGCCGGCCCCGGAGGGAGCTTCCTGAACCCGGCCGCCCGGGTCATCGAGGGCGACCAGTTCGTCTACAAGGACGCCGACTGGTCGTGCGCTCGCATGAGCTTCCACCCAGGTGGCACCGCCACGCTGCAGGTGGTCCACGAGCACGGCGGCGACCTGATGCTGGAGATGACCATCGACACCAGCGGGCAGGTGGTGAGCATCGAGCAGGAGCGCCATCCGTGGGACGAGTGAGCTTCTGGGCCCTCGCCCCCGCGCTGCTCCTGGCCTGCGGTCCCAAGATCGACCCGCTGCAGGACACCCGGGAGGCCTACCGCGACGCCCTCCAGGCACCACCAGAGGACCTACGGCATCACGCCGTGGTCGCCGCCTCGGACGCCACCGCCGGCGCCCTGTTGGCCGATCTGGCCGTCGGGGCCCCGGTGACGGCCCCCGGACCGTTCGGCATGAAGCTCGTGCTGCTGCCGACGGTCTCCCGGGCCTCGGCCTCCGGAGACGGCCGCGACCCGCTCCAGTTCCACGCGGAGCTCGCCGGCACCACCGACATCGTGTTCCCGCTGCTCTCCGCCGACGACCTGGCCTGGGAGGCCACGGTCGACGCCCCCATCGCGTCCTGGACGAACGAGCGGGCCGACGGTCTCGAGGTGGGCGTCCAGTGGGCCGACCGCGACCAGGTGCGCGTCGACCTCCACTTGCCCGCCGCGCCGGAGCAGGCCGCCGCCCTGGCGCAGGGAGCGGTGCAGGGCGCGGTCACCGCCGTGCTCGACGAAGGCCTCGGCTTCGTGCTGCCCCGCACGCCCTGGGGAGCCGTCCGCGACGTGCGCATCGCAGGAACGGGCGAGGGGCTGGTCGCGGAGCTGGTGCTCTCCGGCGTCGGTGGCGACCCTCCGCCCCTGAGCGGCATCCCTGCCGAGGGCGTGGTGGCGGCGGTCTCAGACGACACCATCCTCGGCATCGCCAAGGCCATCGCCGTCGAGCAGCAGGCGGTCGACGACACCTACGTGGTCGAGCCCATCGACGTCCGGTGCACCGACCACGAGGTGGTGGTCGACCTTCGGCTCCATCGGCGGGGCCGGCGCGCCAAGTTTCGCACCTACCGCCTCGCTGCCCCGCTCCGGTGGGATGGCGAGGCCATCAGCTGGCCGGTCGTGGAGTTCGAGCTCCTCGGCCACGAGCGGTGGCGTGGTGGCTGGCGCACCAACATCGGCGAGAACCGCGCGAAGGCCCTGCTCGACGGCGCCATCGCGGAGGTGCCCACCACCCTGGCCACCTCCGTCGGCAAGCGCCGCATGGTGCTGAACCTCCAGGACCTCACCGTGGTGGAGGGTGGGCTGGAGCTCGTGGGCGCGGTCGAAGTGGAGTCCGTCGACGAGGGGCCGTAAGCTCCGCGCACAGGAGGGTGCTCATGGCCCGCGCGCTCGTCGTCATCGATGTCCAGAACGACTTCTGCCCCGGAGGCGCCCTGGCCGTGCCCGAGGGCGACGCCGTGGTCGATGCCTGCAACCGCTGGATGGACCAGGTCGACCACATCGTGCTGACCCAGGACTGGCACCCCGCGGGCCACGCCAGCTTCGCGTCCACCCATGGGCAGGCCCCCTTCTCCACCACCCTGCTCGGCTACGGCGAGCAGGTGCTCTGGCCGGACCACTGCGTGCAGGGCACCGCAGGCGCCGCCTTCCACCCCGACCTGCACGCCGACCGGGCCCGCCTCGTGGTGCGCAAGGGCTTCCGTCCGGGCATCGACAGCTACAGCGCCTTCCGCGAGAACGACCGGCGCACCATCACGGGGCTCGCCGCCTGGCTCCGGGGCATCGGCGTCGACGAGGTGCTGCTGTGCGGCCTCGCCACGGACTACTGCGTGCAGTACAGCGCCCTCGACGCCGCCGCGACCGGCTTCCGGACCACGGTGATCGAGGAGGCCGTGCGCGGGATCGACGCCGCCGGGGTGGAGCGGGCGTGGGCCACCATGGAGGCGGCCGGCATCACCCGCGGCTGACCTACCAGGGGGCGTAGGTGATGACGAGGTCCTGCTGCTCGGCATTGGCCTCGTGGCAGCCGACGCAGGGGCCCTGCACATCGGCCGTGTAGCCACTGACCACGGCGCTGCCGCCGGGGTTGAAGGCGACCCAGAACCAGTCGCCTTCCGTCTTCCACATCACCGTGAGGTTGCCGAGATCGGTGCCCGCCTCGTCGTTGTAGCCCTGCTTCACCAGGATGGCGCCGTCGGGCATGTCGCCACCGCCGCCGGCGTCGATGGCGTCGACCGCGACCGTGTTGGCCCAGTTCTGCACGAAGGCCGGGTGGCCGTTGCCGCTGGCCACGATGCCCGGAGCCGGCTGCGCCCAGCTCTCGTAGCCGGCGATGGCGTCTTCCACGGCGGCCACCTCGTCGGCGAAGTCACCACCGGCGGCGGCCGTGTCGCCGTTCTTCTCGCTGCCGCCACAGGCAGCCAACGTCAGCGCGAACACCAAGGTCGTCGTCGTCCTCATCCACACACCTCCGAGAGAGTTGCCGGTCAGACCCCAGAACAGGGGAAACCGTTACACGACCCCATGTACGATCGTGCGAGCCGAACTGCTCAGGCCGTGTGCTGGATGCGCCACGTCGCCACCCGCCGCCGCGACGGCGTCCTCCACGATCCGCTCGCTGCGCGCTTCCTCTCCCCTCCCCTCCGGGCCACCGCCAGGGTGGCGGCGCGCCTGCCCGCCGACCCCCTCTCCGCCTACATTCCGCTCCGGCATCGCTTCATCGACGACCACCTGACCGCGGGGATCCGCGCCGGCGCACGGCAGGTGGTGCTCCTCGGCACCGGCTACGACAGTCGCCCCTGGCGCCTCGAGTCCCCCGGCGTCACCTGGTACGAGGTCGATCATCCGGCCACCCTCGCCGACCGCACCCGGCGTCTGGGCCACACCGGCAGTCCCCAGCGCGTGACCGTGCCGGTCGACTTCCGCCACGACCCGCTGCACGAACGCCTGGCCTCCGCCGGTCATCGCAGCGAGGAGCCCACCGTGTGGGTCTGGGAGGGGGTGAGCATGTACCTCTCCCGCGACCAGGTGGCGGACTGTCTCGAGGGCCTGCGGGCCCACAGCGCACCAGGCTCGCATCTGCTCCTCGACCTCTGGCACCGGGTCGACGGTGATGGCCTTCGCGACGGCCTCCGCCGTGCCCTGCCCAGCTTCCTCGAGCTCATCGGCGAGCCAGTGCGGTTCGGCGTTCATCCGGCAGATGCCCCGCACTGGCTCCTGCGGCGGGGCTGGGAGGTGCGCGATCTGGCCCACGGTGCAGCCCTCGGCGACCGCTATGCCAGCCGCTGGCCACCGGACCCCTCCATGATGGTGCTGCACACAGTTCCGCACACCCCTTGACGTCGCCGCCTGCGTACGGGAGGTTCCCCGGCATCACGCAGGGGGTTTCCACATGGAGATCGATGTCGAGGCACGGCCTTCCTATGGGCTGGCCGTAGTCAAGCTGGAGCCGGGCGACGCACTCGTCGCCGAAGCGGGCGCCATGGTCGCGATGGACCCGGGCCTGGGAGTCGAGACCGGCTTCATGGGGGTCGGTGGCGGCGGCCTGATGGACTGGATCAAGGCAGCACTGGCCGGCCTGGCCCGCAAGTTCCTGGCGGGCGAGAGCATGTTCGTCAACACGTTCAAGGCCAAGCCCAGCGGCGGCGGCCAGGTGATGCTCGCGCCGTCGATGGTCGGCGACATCGAGCACATCGATCTGTCCGGCGGCAAGAAGATCATCGTGCAGGCCGAGAGCTACCTGGCCTCGAGCCCGAAGGTGAAGGTGGGCCTCATCTGGGGTGGCATCTCCATGCTGCTGTCCGGTGAGGGCGCGTTCTTCCTCGACTGCAAGGGCGAGGGCGACCTGCTCATCAACAGCTACGGCGCCATCGAGAAGGTCGAGATCGACGGCGGCTACGTCGTCGACACCGGGCACGTCGTGGCCTGGGAGGGCGACCTCACGTACAACCTGAAGAAAGCCGGCGGCTGGAAGTCCGCGATGTTCTCCGGGGAAGGCATGGTGCTCGAGTTCAAGGGCAAGGGCACCGTGTGGCTCCAGACCCGCAACCTCGGGTCCTTCATCTCCTGGATCACCCCCTTCTTCCCGAGCTGAGGTCAGCATGAACGTAGAAGTCAGTCATCGGCCGGCCTACGCGCTCGCCACCGTCACGCTCGACGCCGAAGAGGTCGTGGTCGCCGAGGGCGGCGCCATGGTCTCCATGGACACCCACGTCACCGTCGAGACCACCGCCGCGAAGAAGGAAGGTCAGGGCCTCATGGGCGGGCTCATGTCCGGCCTGAAGCGCATGGTCGCGGGCGAGTCCTTCTTCCAGAACAAGTTCAAGGCCGCCGGCACCACGGGCAAGGTCACCTTCGCCCCCAAGCACGTAGGCGACATCGTCACCTACGAGATGGACGGCAGCTGCGAGCTGGTGATGCAGTCCACCGCCTACCTGTGCAGCGCCGAGAGCGTCGAGATCGACGCCAAGTGGGGGGGCAGCAAGTCCTTCTTTGGGGGCGAGGGCCTCATCATGCTGAAGGCCAGCGGCTCCGGCCCCATCGTCTTCAACAGCTTCGGGGCCATCAAGGAGATCGACGTCACCGGCGACTTCATCGTCGACAACGGCCACATCGTCGCCTTCGAGGACACCCTCAACTTCACCAACACCAAGTTCGGCAGCGGCATCCTGCAGTCGATCCTCGGTGGTGAAGGCATGGTGTGCAAGTTCACCGGCACCGGCAAGCTCTGGATCCAGACCCGCAACCCGCAGGGCTTCGGCGAGGCACTCGCCAGCAAGCTGCCCCTGCGCCCCAACTGAGGCCCGTCATGCAGCACGAGATCCACAACAAGCCCGACTTCGCCTCGCTCCACATCACCTTCGACGAAGGCGACTCCGTCGTCACCGAGGCCGGCGCCATGATGGGCATGAGCCCCGGTCTGAAGATGGAGACCAACATGAAGGGCGGCCTGATGGCCGCCGCCAAGCGTGCCATGTCCGGCGAGTCGGTGTTCCTCAACACCTACACCGCCTCGGAGTCCGGCCAGCGCCTCGACGTAGCGCCGGCCTCCCCCGGCGACATGGAGCACGTCGCGCTCGACGGCGGCGCGGTCGTCGTCCAGCGGGGCAGCTACTGCGCCTGCACGCCGGGCATCACGGTCGACTCCTCCTGGGGCGGCTGGAAGTCGCTCAAGGCCGGCGAGGGCCTGATCATGCTCCACTGCAGCGGCACCGGCGACCTGTGGCTGTCCAGCTACGGCGCCATCCACTGCGAGGAGGTCGACGGCACCTACGTGGTCGACACGTCCCACATCGTCGCCTTCGACGAGAGCCTCACCTACACCGTGCGGTCCATCGGGGGCCTGAAGAGCCTGCTCTTCTCCGGTGAGGGCGCGGTGTGCGAGTTCAGCGGCAAGGGCCGTGTCTGGTTCCAGACCCGCTCCGCCCCTAGCCTGGCGGAGTTCCTCCAGCCCTTCCGCAAGCTCCAGCCGAAGAACTGAGTCAGTCGTAGAGGAAGGTGTCGTCGCCCTCGGAGATGAGAACCATCACGATGGTGTCGCCCTTCACGTTGGCCGACAGACCCGTCCACGCCGTCTCGATTTCGTCGGCGTGGGCGGCATCGCAGGCCACCACCGAGAGCACCGAGCGCTCCCACGCATCCTTGGTGCCCGACGCATTCGCCTCGGACAGCGGGATGTCCGACAGCTTGTCGGAGAGCAGCCCCTCCATGGCCGAGGGCGAGGGCGAGCCGCACCGGTCGGTGGGGGTCACGAAGGTGAGGGCCCGGGTGACGCTGACCCCGACCCAGCGCCCGTCGATCGCCGTGAGCACGTCGGTCTTCTTGCCGTTCGGATCGCTGTAGACGACCTCCCCTTCGGTCTTGAGCAGGCTCGCGCCCTCACAGCGGTGCAGCGCATCGAAGGCGATGGCCTCGGACTCCACCGACCCGTTGTTCAGGCCGCCGTCGTCGACGATCTCCTCGCCCCCGGCGGACAGCAGGGTCTTGTCGAAGGCCTCGCTGCCGAAGTCCACCGTGGTGCGGAACAAGAAGGGATCCGAGGAGAGCCACTCCCCATCGTCGAGCACACCACAGGCTCCGGTGAGGTCCCCGAAGCCGTCGAGCGGACCGGTGAGGCCGGTGTCGGCGCTGTCCGCGCTGTCGGTGTCGGTGTCGGTGTCGGTGTCGGTGTCGGCATCGGTGTCCGCGTCCGTGTCCGAGTCGGTGTCGGCATCCGTGTCCGAGTCGGTGTCGGCATCGGTGTCGGCATCGGTGTCCGCGTCCGTGTCGGCATCCGTGTCCGCGTCCGTGTCGGCATCCGTGTCCGCGTCGGACAGCGTCGTCGGCGTGGTCTTGTCGTCGTCGTTGCCGCCGCCACAGGCGACGAGCAGGAGCAGGAGCAGGTGGCGCATGAGGACCTCCGCGCGGAGCCTAACCACCCACTTGGCCGCCGAGGTGCAAGGTCTGGGGATCCCGCGTCGTTGGCCTGGCGAACCCGACCTCGGAGCCTCCGATGCACCGCACCTCGATCGTCATCCTCCTCGCCGCCGTCGCCTCCACGGCCAGCCTCTCCCACGCCCACCGCAGCGCCGAGCCCTCGCTCATCCCCGAGGTCGAGGCGGCGCTGGAGGCGGCCGGCACCCCCGAGGCCGACGGCCCCGCGGACTTCGAGGCGGCCCCCTCCCCCGCCCAGCGTGTCGCGTTCCAGGGCCTGCCCGACCAGCTCCATCGCCAGATCGACAGCTGGTTCGAAGGCCACGGCACCCGCCGCGTGCACGTTCAGCTGGACCGGCCCATGTTCCGGCCGGGGGACACGGTGTGGCTGAAGAGCTACGCCGTCTCGACCGCCGGGTTCGAAGGAGACGGGGGGGATGGCGTGCTCTACGAGCTCCTCGACCCCCGCGGCACGGTGGTGTCCAGCAAGCGAGTGCAGCACCGCGACGGCATGGCCACCAACGACTTCGCCCTCGCCAGCGACGCTCCCGGCGGGCGCTGGATCCTGCGGGCCACCCTCGCGACCGGCGAGATCGAGGAGCGGCCCTTCGTGGTGGCCAGCTACACGCCGCCCCGTATCCACAAGGACCTGGAGTTCGTCCGGGAGGCCTACAGCGCCGGTGACCGGGTCGAAGCCCTGGTCGAGCTGACCGGGCCCGATGTCGAGCCGCTGGCCCACCACGCCGTCCGAGTGATGCTCCAGGTCGACGGCCAGGCCGT
>ENA-OWNT01003741-OWNT01003741.1-seawater-metagenome-genome-assembly--contig:-NODE-3741-length-14043-cov-3.984677_pt1 | contig 14043 bp, 10 predicted proteins | sample MGYA00238136_ERZ651165 | MGnify/ENA primary metagenome ERZ651165 (study PRJEB26861, sample SAMN08777766) | seawater metagenome | isolation source: coastal seawater | place: USA: Florida | collected...
CCGCACTCGTGTGAGTATGAATCTTGGGTTTTTTTGTTTTTTTGTTTTTTTGTTTTTTTCGTTGTATGGCCATGACGACGATGGTGCGATTGTCAAACGATACGAGTCAGACGTTTTCACGTTTTCGTGTTTCGTCGTTGCTTTACTGTCAAACATGCCCGTGCTTGAGCTGTTGAACGTAACGCTTCGACTCTGTGTCCTTGTTGTAGTCAAGCAGGTCGGCTGCCCACGACCACTAGCGCTCTCAGTTGCGAGACAGCTGGGTTCAGTGCCCAGACGGAGTTCGATGATTTGTCTCTTTACTGTGCTGACAGCTGCGTTGACAGTGGTAGGTGAATTTGAAAAATTGGGAATACTGCGGTTGCTTAATTTAGTCCATCACACGTTGTTGGCATGGTGTCTGTCCATTGAGCAAAGACGTTTTTGCTGAGACTTCCCTTTCAACAGTACAACTAATGTCGTTCCGCACCTTGTTTCTGGTTCACCAGGCACTAACTGCATTGCGATGTCCGTCAACACGTCCACGGAAGAATGCTGCATTTACGACTCCTTCAGCGGGGGCTCTTTTTACATTGCCGGCAACCAAAATCCGGTCGATACGTTCTTCTATTCAGTGACTCAGTCCGGTACCTGTTTCCAACCAGCGCAGCCGAGTTACAATCAACGATGTCCTGAGCGACAGTACCTGGATGCAAACAATGAAGTGGTGCCTGGTTATTACACGCAGTAAGTTGATGGGGTGGTGCTGGTAGTGGTTGTCGTGATGGTGGATGGATGGATGTAGCGCACACATTGCGTGGCGAGGGGGCGTGTGCGTGTGAGTGCGAGTACAAGCCGGCGGCGCGTTTGCTTTGCATTGCGTTGTCCTTGCGCAAACGAAGCACCTGCGCTGGCTGACGACGGCGCAACGCACACGCACACGCACGCACGCACGCACGAAGTAAGTGCGCGGCCACCGACGGCACACCACGGCGGCGCCCTTCGTTGAACGACCCAAAGCAAACACAACCGAACAACACAAAGCCAAACGAAAACAACCACCACTGACACCTGACCTACACCAACACCAACACCAACGCACCACGACGCACACACAGCACAACAACGAACAACGTAGTGCAACACGGTTTGTACAGTCGACCACAGTCGTAGTCCAACCAACGAACCGATCGATCATCAACGGCACCAAACGAACAAACCAACGAACGAACAAACCAACGACCGACGGAACGAATGAATGAACGAACGAACGAACGAACGAACGAACGAACGAAGGCACCAAAACCAAAACCAAAACCAAACCCAACCAAAAACCCCAACTCAAAGTGAGTGACTCAAAGTGAGTGAGTGAGTGAGTGAGTGTGGGGCTGTGAGGGGCGACGTTGGGCGTGACAGTGACCTCCCTTCATAGTGGCCGGTGCGCTCACTTTCGATCGCAGTCTCTCCCTCCCACGCACTCACAATCAGTCGAGAACCGCCTCCCACGCCGCACACACGCCACAAACACACACACACATACTACGGGGCGCCGAGGACGGCGTCACCAGCAGCGAAAACGAATGAATTTCGACTGAATTGCACTGGTACACCATATACAAATGAATGGAGAGTCGGTTGTACTGCTGACTGCGGGGATGAATGAATGATGAATTGCAGATGACTGATTCTGGCGTTGCGCGGCGTTCGAGTGAGCGCCGTCGGACGATGGCCTCGCGAACGCGTTCGAGGTCATCGCTTTGACGACTTCGCGCCGATGTCGCACCCACATCGCGCGGTTCACCCAACCTCAACGGCCGGGGCTTTTACCGTAACCGCCGCGCCAACAGTTGACAACTATTCTACGGTACACTCCCAAACTCTCTGAATTTACGGTTTGTCACAGTGAGCGGAGGTGGAGGAGAGCGAGTGTCAGCTGACGTGCGAGTGCAGCGAGCGCGGTACGCCACAGTGTGGGGATTGGTTGGGCAACGACGGCGCGGCAGGCAGGCAAACACAATCAATCCGGCGCCAGCGCAGCTGCTTCCGGGAAAATTCTGCGAATTCGGAGGCAGGCTGCCCTCCCACGCCCACTAAAACTCACTCATGTGGAGGGGAGGATTGTGTGTGTCAGCAACACGCACTGAATGCAGTGAGTGACGACGCTGTGACGCTGCGACGTCGTGATTTTTGTGACTTTTTGTGGGAGCTGACTGCGGGAGCAGCTGACTGTATGGAGTACTTACAGACAGACTGTGAGTGGACTGTGTGACTGTGTGACTGCCTTCACTTCAGCCTTCAGCGCGCTTTGAGAACAAGAATTTGAGAATTTGCAGGTTTCTGTTCCTGTCGTGCGGTTTGAATTTAACACCCCTCGACATTGTCGGACCGTGCGAGGACGATTTTTGATTTTCGAAATTTTTGCAGTGGATTAATCGTAGACTTCATGGTACCTCAGGTACTGTTGGGATAGTACTCGGTACTAAAAATATCGCAATTTTATTTTCGTGGAGCTGACTGAGTTTGAGATTTTGAGTTTGGGTTTTGGGTTTGGTTTCGCGCGCAAAAGTGCCGCCAAACAAAACACTGCGCAATGGCGACGAACGACGATCGACGAACGACGAACGACGAACGACGTTGACGACGTTGACGACGAACGACGAACGACGACACGGGCCGCCACACATTACCTGCGGGAGAAAGGCGCGATCTCAAGCACACGAAACAGCCCCAGCTTAGGAGGAAGAGTGCGGAAGCATAAGCGGGAACCGCGACAAAGTGTCGACAATAGCAGCAAATGGCATGCCATTGCGTTGAGTGCAGAGCGGACAAGAAAACAGAAAACACGAGGTAATATATACTTGTGCGCGCATACGCACTGCCTGCTGCGTCAAGCTGAATCAACGTGCATGGGCGTTGTACCAAGAGCAGATGTTGTAACTGGGTGTAGTGCATGTGCTGTGGGACCTAGAGGCCCAACGCGCAGAAGTTATGGACACAGGGGCAGCCGGCACGGCACCGAGCTTGCTTGAATCGTTTCTCTCTTTGTGATATAGCACTCGGTTTGGCGGTATCCTTTACAATTGAAATAATGAACAGGAGTTTTTTCGGCGCGAGGAGATTGTTGTTCAGAGATTGTGGTGCCAGCTCAAAAAGGAGTGTCAACTGCGTTTACGTCATCGTACGTAGAGCAGCAATAGCTATCATTGTCGCCAATCATGGCGGACACGAAGCAGACCGTCCATGGTGAAATACAAGAGGCCAAGGTCGCGGACAAGGTCGAGGTTTCCCACGACGACCTGCGCCAAGCTATTCGCGATGCCACCGCGTCTGGACTCGACGGTCTGACGCTAGGTATCCTGCGAAAAACATGCTCGCAAGCCCTCGGTCTCGGAGAGAAAGGTCTTGAAGAAAAAGTGTACAAGAAGTTGGTGAAAAAGTTGTTCACCGAAATCTTAGTAGAGGACCACACCAATGACGACGGCGGCGGCGAGGAGGACGCCGACGAGGCCGCCGACGAGACCGCAACAGCAGAGCAAGAGAACGACGCTGAAGAGGACGCTGAGAGCGAGCCGGAGCCGGAATCGCCTTCCGAAGAGGAAGATAATCCGGACAAGGACGAGGACTGGCAGCCAGATCCTGAACCAGCCAAAAAAGCGAAAAGGAAGCGACGGCGTGCGCCTGCGAGGCGATCAAAGCCGCGCACCCGACAACAGCCGAAGAAGCGAAGTGGGCGACGGAAGAGGGGTGTCAGAACCAAGCGTGGCGCAGCATCTACTGTCGTCGACATCAGTGCATTCGACACTGCGCATTACTACAATGGCACGTGCCGCACGCCGTTGGAGACCGTTTCAGCAGTGGTCGCTGGCCAAAAGAACACCACGGTGAACATCGATGCCCGGTTGCGCCAAGCTGTCGATCCTAGATCTGGAAAGTACGGATCAACTCACGTCGTCGAAGACGAAAGTGGTGCTTTCGACGCTCTGCTCGGCATGCAGTGGCGTGGGGGTGCCACTCGCGTGGTAGGACTTCAGTTGTTGGAGGCCGACGACGTAGCTCAAACCTTGGTGTACGAGTCAGAAATGCGCGAGCAAGTGTGGTGGGTTTTCTCATGCGAGGTCACTGCAACACCAAGGGTACCCGAAGCGGACGACGCGAAAGAGAGCAATTCTACAAATGACACAAAGACCGAGGCCGCCAAAGCCACCGAAGCCGTCGAAGCCGTCGAAACAGCAGAAAGCGAAGCGGGTGACGAAAAGAAGGCGTCTGTGATGGAGTCAAAGACTACCGTGCAGGTACGCACCGTGCTCCCCGCAAAGCTGAGCCCTTTGTGCGCCTCCTGGTCACAGTTTGGTTTCGTTGTTGTTTGTAGTTGTTCCCGTTCTACGATCTGGCTGCTGCGAAGCAGTATTTCTCCGATGCCTTCTACAACAAAACGGGTCATGTTTTTGGTTTGAAGCACAAGAGAAAGGCAAGTTGGCATCTCGTTTGCTGATTCCACCCTACTACATTTTCATCATCGAGCCTGTTCGATACACAGACCAAACAAGGAAAGTATTGCGTTCTGCCAATTGCTTCCCAGACGTACGTGAAGGAGGGAGCTACGGTTGTAAGTATCCAAAACAAACTCACCCCGTGCAACCCCTTGCCTGTTTTCATGGATTATACTCACTTTTGCTGCGTGTGTACTGTTGAAGCAGAAGGAATTCAGCCACGACAAGAATGAAAAGAAAGAAGATGATGTGAAAGCTTGTGACCTCGTGTCCAGTCTGGTCAAGAGCAATGCACCGAAAGCCCTTGCAGCGAAACTTGGATTGAATGTTGCCGTAAGCTGCTCATGGTCGAAGCAATGAATTTTGCGCCCCGTGGTCTGACGAACGTGCTGACCATTGCGTAGGTATTCGACGAGAATGCCGCCGACACCAGCGACCAAGACACAAATGGTGGGAAACCTGTTTCTGTGGAGTTGGAGATTCGTGCCATGGACGCCCAGGTAATTCTGCGCCTTTCTCGCAAGCTGCATGGCGATGCCGGCGCAATCTTCAAATCTGTGACAAATCTGCATTTGCGAATGTGACACCAGTTGAATTTGGCTGTGACTTTGCTGTCGCGACTCGCGCACAAAGTGCACGTCAATGAACCCGTCCCCAGTGACGTGTGCGACAGCCTGCAGTCAGCTGTGAAAGCTCTCCTGGTCACAGACGCGCCAGTGTCAGCTGGTAGCTTGCAAGAGGCCATCGAGAACGAAAGTTGCTTCAACAACACCGCCGGATTGCAGCGTCTTGCTGGCAGGCTATGCGCCGTCGACGAGTGCCTCCGGGGTCTGAGAATCCAGCGTCGATTTCGCAACAATTGCGAATCGCTTGAAACGGATTCTGCCAGGGTCGCTGTCCTCCACAAATTAAGCCACAGCGTGTCCATCGCAGAATTGAAAGTACCTTCTGGCGAGGACTTGCCGTCCTCCGAAGCACGAAGCGACGGCGCCGACAAGAAGAACGATGACGACGACGATGACGATGACGATGATGAAGTGCCAGACACCCTGTGGGCGGCATGTGATGAGTGCGACAAGTGGCGTGTTGTGGATCCGGAGAGCCATGAAGCCCTGGAAGCTGGCGGAGATGATGCCAAGTTTCACTGTGGTGACGTGGACAAGGAGTGCGAAGACCGTCAGCTGGATGACGTGGAAGGTGCCGAATTGTTCCGCGATATGATTTTCAAGGCAACCGGCAAAAAGGCAAAGCCGCAAAAGAAGACATCTAAAAAGCGGGAAGGGAAGAAGGCGGCCACAATCCGGCGGAGAGCAGCTCGAAAATACGAGCGAATTCGTGAACTTGTGTCCTCGTCTCTCGCCCTTGCTACGAAACCTGGCCAAGGTGGCATTTCTGTGAACGCTGTGTTCGAAGTCAGTCGCCACGACGAACCAAAAACAATGGCCGCTTTCGACAATTTGTCCGCCGCCTCGCTAGGTTTGCACCGCCGTGCATCTTCGTGTAGTTGTTCGCAAATGCTTTGCTGGGTCGGAGGTGTTTGTGAATCACACGAACATTTCTGCTGCTTTGTGGTTTGGCAGGTATCAAGCACCCTCGGCAACTGCTGTGGATCGGCACGAGCAGGTTTAACGCTCAAGGCCTGGCGTGGCTGTGCACTGGCGTGTCGCCACCTCCATTTGCTTCCGTCGGGATGGGTATCCGATTTTACCAAACGGCATCCGGGGCCTTGGCGGACGTGCTTGCGCAACGTCGATCCGACGGGCAGTCGTTCACCGAGGCACCTTCGTGCCTCTTGTTCCTTTGTGAGGTCGTTGTTGGCCGTACTTTTACAATGTCAAGCGAATCGAAACGAAATCGTCCATTTGCGTCTCTGCCTGGACCTTGGCTTCACTCTGCTACAATTGAGCCCGTAACAACCGAGGGTGTGGATGAAGCATCGTTGGTTGATGCCGTCGACGAACTGTCTCGCTCTGCTATCCCAGTACGTTTTCCGCACACAGAATGTCCCTTGTCAATGCACACTCTTGATCTTTCTATGTCATTTGCCCAGACCCCAACAACCGTTGAACCTTGCTACCTACCCGACACCACTGAAGGACTCATAGCGTTCGTGGGCGGCAAGGCGAGCGAGGGCGAGCAGGAAGCGACACCCGCAGGAATTGCCAGAGTGGCGGATGTGGCACTGCACCGATCTATCGAAGTATTTGATGCTGCCCAAGTTCGCTCGCGTTTCGTCGTTGACGTCCGCTTCGCCCCGTAAGATTCAAGCCCCATGCACGGTAGTCGGGCTCGATTGTGTTTCGACAAACCAAACGAACGGAATTCAACGGACAACGCAATGCATGTGTTTTGTTTACTTTATGGGTTTATTGTGTTCAATTGTTTCCTCTTCCCGTTCGTGGGGATGATCTTTCGAACGAAGTCACCCACACACAAGTAGTTGTTTCAGGAGTCTGACAGAGTTGCGCTGTTTGCCCGCTTTGCTTTGAGGGCCTTCGTTCGTGCTGCAATGTTCGTTAGAACGTCGTGCGTGGTGCATGTACGACAAGTGCACGACGATGCCGGGCAGTCACAGTCGTGGGCGTTGCCAGTGTCGTCCATTCGGCAAAAGGGGACGGCGGTCTGCCCCGCTTCGACCGCAGGCTGTTCTAATTGCCCCGCGCATTCAACATCAGCAGTTTCGTCCGCAAAAACGACAGGTTGCGCGGCCAGCCGCCGACGGCAGAAGTCATTGCAAAACTTGCGGAGCTGCTGTCCGCACGAATTACGGTTCACACGGGGCATAACAATGTGGTCTGCATCACGGCGTTTGTAGACATTCAGAGCCAGTGCAGACAGCACAACCGACACTGATGAAAGCGCCATCGCAATCGCGGCGATGGCCGGCGGGAGTGTCATAGGACGTGTTGCGGCATAAAACACCCCGGCGCCGAAGGGAACGCCAATGCAATTGTACAGGAGGGACATGAACAAGTTGAGTCGAATACGGCCATATGCGTGTCGACATATGTCCAAAGCGAGAACAACATCTTCCGGATTACTGTTCAGCAGCACCATGTTGGCAGTTTCAGCGGCAATCTCTGTCCCCGAACCAACAGCAATGCCAAGATCGGCTTGAGCAAGAGCCGGCGCATCATTGATGCCGTCTCCCACCATCGCCACTTTCATTCCCATGCCTTGGAGGCTCTTTACTTGGTCTGCCTTGTGCTGCGGAAGTACTTCTGCCAGGACGCGTTGCACGGGAATCTGCAACTGTTTTGCGATCATAGCAGCGGTTGTGCGATTGTCCCCCGTGATCATGAACACTTGATACTTTGCACGATGAAGTGCAGCCACGGTAGCAGCAGACTCTGGCCGAACTTCGTCAGCCAGTCCGAACACCGCCTGTGCAACGCCGTCAACGACGAGAACGATGGCTGTCTCACCTTTGGACTCAAACTGATGCATAAGTTCGCGAGCCTTGCGATTGGCGAGCACGTCACCGCTGGCGGGGTTGAGCGACGACGAGGGAGGCTCTTCCGGAATAACATGCCGGTTTCCGACCAGCAACATAGACTTCCCAACCAGGGCCTTTACCCCCTGACCAGGCAGTACTTGCAGTTCGTCTGGCTCACGCAGCAACCATTTTGGGTTATTATCGGGCAAGTGAAGTTTTGCAAAGTCGGTCAATCCAACTGCGAGTGGGTGGTCACTTCCAAGTTCCGCACAGCCCAGTAGCCAAAGATTCTTCAACCGCGCATCAGGCTCGACTCCCTGCGTCACCGTAGGTTCGTGCTGCGTCGCTTCGTACCCAATATTGTCGACCTCCTCCGCCAGAAGATCAATGACTTTGTCACGTGAACCAAATTGCGTGGCGTCTGCTCGAGGCGCGAGAGTGACCGTGACTCGACGAGCCGGAAAGTCCATATTCACGTCACGAACCGCGTAGCCAAGCTGTGACACATCGGCGTCCTTGAGGACGTTCACCACTGGCGTGCCGCAGTTTTTCATGCAACGCATTCCTTTAACCTCGAGGACAACTTCCAATTCGCTACCGTGTTGGACGGTCTCCGAAGCAGCTTCGGTGCCGTCGGCAGCCAAGTTGGCTTCGGCCTCAAAACCAATGTCTTCGACCTCAGAAACAAGCATATCGATCGCACGAGCTCGGGTTTGTTCTCCTACTTCCTTGCCGTTAACCGGTGACATCGTAACAATGGCTTGTCGCGCAGGAAAATCAACGTGGGCTTCTTGCACCACCAGACCAATCGCCGACAGGTCCGCTTCGCGCAGAACATTTTGAACAGGCGTTCCACAATTCTTCATACACCTCATGCCACGGACGTCAATCACAACGGTAAACGTTTGAGATGTCGACGAGCCTGTTTCGACTTGCGCAACACGGCTCTCGAACCCGATGTCTTCGACCTCCTCCACTAGTGCTTGCCCGGCTCGACGTCTCAGATCATCCGAAATGTCGGCGATGTTCCGTGTTTGATCTGCGTACTCCAAACGCACAATCGCCTGCCTGGCGGGGAAGTCCACGTTCGCTTCTGCAACTTGTAGCTCCATGGCCTCCAAGTTGGCCGATCTCAGTACGTTCTGCACCGGAGTTCCACAGTTTTTCATGCAACGCATGCCTTCGACATCAAGCACAATGACGCCTTTGGAGCTCAAACTTGAAGATGTTTCGGTCGAGTTTGACTTTCCGTCTGCAGGGGTTGCGGATTGCCGCTGCTCGTTGGCAATGCGCCGTAAACCAGCAACATCGATGTGTGCCTCCGACGTGACACCTGGCTTCCCAAGAGTCAGGGTGCCGGTCTTATCGAACAGTACTGCGGACACATTCGTTGAACCCTGCAGTACGTCGCCTCCTTTGATTAGGATGCCGAGTCGTGCAGCCAATCCAGTTGCGACCATGACTGTCGTCGGAACAGCAAGACCCAACGCGCAGGGGCATGCCACCACCAGCGCAGCAATGCCAAATGTCGCACTCAAGCCAAAGTCAGACACGCCGTGAGGGCGCCAACAATTAGATTCTGCCAGTGAGGACGGCGTCACGCCAAGCGTTCCGTTGAAATCGTACGTAAAATTGCAGGTCCCGTCCTCATTGAACTCGTGTGAGTTGCCGAGTACCGTGGGCAAAATCGCTGACCAAATGATAAATGCGCCAACAGAAATAGCGAGGATGATGGGGACAAAGATGGAGGAAATTTTGTCGCTGAGAGCTTGAATGGGAGCTTTGGCTGCCTGCGCATTTTCGACGAGCGACACAATCTGGTTGAGCATTGACTGATCTCCGGCGCTCGTGACGCGGACGTAGAGAGCCCCGTCAAGATTCAAAGTTGCGCCAAAAACAGTATCACCAACTGCTTTCCGGACGGGTACCGACTCGCCGGTAAGCATTGACTCATCCACAGACCCAGTGCCCGCGATAATCTCACCGTCGATCGGGACAACACTGCCTGGCAGGACCTTGACGGTGTCGCCGACGTGGAGCAAGAAGCACTCCACTTCTACCCACTCCCCATTGCTGAAGTCCACGGAAGGGGCATCTCCCGCGACGCTTACAGTGCCGACTGGTGCACTGGCTGCAACGTCTTCTGCTGAATGCTGCTCGCTCTTCGGTTCGCCCGCGTCGGAGGACACATCGTTGTCAGAGTGGTGTACACCCGCGAGTTGATTGATCGAACCTTCATCGGCATCGATGAAAAGCAGAGCGGTTTTCGCCTGCAGCGCCATGAGTTTCTCCAGCGCACGGCCTGTGAAAGCCTTCGCCCTTGCCTCTAACCACTTACCGAGGAGGATGAAAGTCACAAGCGACGCCGACGTCTCAAAGAAGTCTGTCAATTGTGTGGCGGGGTTCAAAGCTCCTGCCGCGACCATTATCATTGCGACGAACGACACCGCATATGAAATGAGCGAACCGGTCACAACGAGGGTCGACATACCGAGGGAGCAATACCGCAGTTCCTTGACAGCAACGCGAAAAAAGCACAGCCCACAGTAGAACTGCACAGGAGAACAAAGAATCCACACAAAGAGCACCTTTGGAGGAACGGGAAAAGTGTCTGAGACCGGCTCCTCGAACCACTCAACGTAGCGGAACACAGCGAGCATGAGGACCATCACGATGATGGCGAACGGTAATCCGATCAAGAATGCACGCTTGTAAGCGTTGATCTCGGCCAGCTGGCGCTCTTTGCGTTGGTCTGCTGCGTCTTGGCGAATCGGACGCACCGATCCACGCCATCCACTGCAGAGAGTGGAGTGCAGCACGGCAGTCAAGAAGTGGCGATTCCCGGTGACAGCCACCTGGTACTTCAACGAAAACACAAATGTCTCAGCCTCGTCTCCGTCGGACCGGCTCGCAGACGCCACAAAGGCCGCGGTCTCCACGCCGGGGAGAGATTCGAACATCTCAACGAGGGCGTCGACGAAGTCGTCGGGAACCTTTTGATCTGCCGCGTCGTGCGCGCGAGACAACTCAATCTGGGTCTTTGCGAGGCCGACATCGTCTGCCGAGTCTGCGGCGTCGACGGCGCCGTCTTCAGACACTTGAGCGTCAAATCCGAGATCGCTCACCCATTTCGCCAAAAGTTCTGGCGTCGACAACTTCGCGTCCTGGCTTGCGCCGTGAAGGGCTTCGGGATCGTACTTTATATCAGCGCCCATCATCACAAGTGAGACGGACACATCAGAAATGCCAGCCTTTTTTGTTAAATGGCGCTCGATCTTGGAGACGCAACTGCTGCAGGTCATGCCATCGACAGTCAGTTTACACACACGAGTGTTGGTTGGCTGTTCGGCCTCCGACAACGCGTCGCTTTGCTGCATGGAGATCTCCTCGAGTTCAATGTGATCGTCTTGCACCGCAACACCCATCTGCCCTTCCCTGTGGTTGCTCATCTTTGTCGCGAGCGGGGGTGGCGGGCGCGGCCAGTGTGAGTGGCTTGAGCAGCAATTTAGCAGCCAATATCTGGACTTCCTTTGCCAATCAAATAAAGACCAAAACCTTTGAAACTAACTTGACCCAACTTGCTTGTTGCTCGGAAAATAGGCGCCGAAATCGAACGAAGAGGCTGCAATTTGCTTGCTTCCGGTGCACATTGCTGCTCTGCACAACCACTTGTTGCCTCTTGTTGCCTCTTGGCCGGTTCATCTGCGTGAACACTTCCCTTGCGCCAGCACACCTATGTATTTCACGGCATGCTCGTTCCATTGTCAAACAAATTGTATTTCCTCACACAGTGACGCTGGATCTCCGTGCTTCAAACAGATACCGTTTTCGACTTCCTGCTTCCTGTCAGGTGTTGCCCCCCCGTTTGCACGCCAGCCGTTGTTGATCCAACACTCCGCAACATCCATCCATCACGACATCGCGACCGACATCGCCAGCGTCACCGTCATGCTCCTTCACCGCCTGCACCCAATATTCCCGTGCTCCACAGTCGAGTCGTTGAGGCCGCAGGCCTGGGCGGCACTACAGGACAGGACAGGGTAGAGCGTAGGGCGTATGGTAGGTAGGGCCGGGCAGAGAAGGACGAGGACGAGGACGCGACACCCGGCTGTTGCTGTTGCCAGAATCGAACTTCGATCGAACTTCGATCGAACGAACGAACAAACGAACGAACAAACGAACGAACAAACGAACGAACAAACGAACGAACGAACAAACGAACGAACGAACAAACGAACGAAAGAACGAACGAACGAAAGAACTCACTCACTCACACTGTCATTCATTCCCTCACTCACTCACAGTCAGAATTCCAGAATTCCGCTGCCCCAATTTCCCAATTTCCCACAATTCCCTCTCTCCACTAACGCTAATATCCACTTTACTCTAGCGTTTTCTCACTTGTAGATGTCATCTATTGTCATACTGTACATTCCATAATTCATCATTGTATGCCATCCGCAACACGAAACGTTTCGAGATTTTTGTCATATGATATCCTCATGAATTCGAGTAGTTCCCGTTTACTGGGGTTAATCAGTCACAAATCAGTCACAAATCAATCGGTTTCACTGTTACTCCCACAAAGTGCTCAATCAGCAACAAAAATCCGGAAACTCACTCATTAGCGTCCAGGTCACACAAATCATTCACCGACGATTCATTGTGTGGGTGGCATAGTGAAGACAGCAAAAATCGTGTTCAGGTCAAAGAACTGCGGGCCCAGCCTCTGCACAAAAACCGTGGTCCAACGTCGGCTCGTCTTCTGACCACTGCCAGACGACGATGCCGCACTCAGCCCCTATGTGAGGGTCTCCGCGAAACGGGTCGGTTGATTTGTGCCAATCGTGTGACAGTGTGTGTGAGTGTCGTGTGTGTGTGTCTGTGTGTGTGTGTGAGTGTCGTGTGTGTGTGTGGGTGGGTGGGTCTGTCTGTCTGTCTGTCTGTCTATCTGTCAGTCAGTCTGCCGGCCTGTCTGTCTGCCTGCCTGCCTGCCTGCCTGCCTGCCTGCCTGCCTGCCTGCCTGCCTCACACACGAAAGCCTGACGGTCACGAGCAGCCCACCCGCGACGACGCACCGCTATGGGCGCAAGCAACGACACAATCATCCATCCATTCCTCCCCCAACCAAAGGATAGACCGCAGCCAAGAGCGACGGTTCAACCACCAGGGTGTGAACAAACCACGAGGTACACCGACTGATAAAGCAACATACCAAAGGATAGGTTAGGCCAAAGGTGAAGGCGACACCGCTTTGTGGTGCGAGGAAAGCTTTTGTTCGGTGGCATTGGGCACTTGGTGCGTCCGTGTAGGGTCCCCAGTGGTGTTCGTGGACGCTGCGTTGGTGGATGCTGACTGATGTGAAGATCTCTCCCGTCTGCGTGACCTGATACGTTGAGAGTTTCTTCATTACCTGCCGGCCGACGACACTGGCCAAAGTCTGCAAAGTGATCTCGTTTTTTGTTCTTTGTGTTTTGTTTTGTTTGTTGTTGTTTTCATTCAATATTTGACATACGTAGAGTGCCGGTGCACCTTGCCAACAACCCGCGGGCCGCACCATCATGGCTGCTGTGGACGCGAGACTCTTGCGCACGCTGTTCTCCAAGAAGGAGGGCGCTGTTATGGTCAACAACGTTCGGAACTTCGCGGACAAAATGAATTTCAACATGTCGGTCGTTTCGTGGGCGGACGCAGCAAAAGTCGCAACAAAATGCCGAGGGCTCCGTTCCACCCACATCGTGAAGCACATGGACGTCGCAACGAAGTCGAATATCATCGATTATTGTAAGGACAATGGCTTGTATGACGGGCCGCTCACGATGGTGGCTAGAAAACGCGATTCGCTGTTGGTCAAATTGCTATCTGAAAAGAAGCACATGCCAAAGAAGCCAAAAAAGGCAGTCGCGAAGCCCCGGACGCCGAAGCAAACGACCAAGACCAAGAACATCAGAAGCAAAAAGACAACTACGAACATGGTGAGGAAAGAGCGCACAACTGTTGTGAACGGAACAAACAACACCATTCAGGAAGTCCACCACCACCACCACCACCACTACTAAGAACACCATCTGTGCAGCACCACAAAGCGAACCAGCGTTGCCGTTGCCGTTGCCATTGTTGTCATCCGCGTCGGACGAC
>ENA-OWNT01003742-OWNT01003742.1-seawater-metagenome-genome-assembly--contig:-NODE-3742-length-14041-cov-13.620309_pt1 | contig 14041 bp, 11 predicted proteins | sample MGYA00238136_ERZ651165 | MGnify/ENA primary metagenome ERZ651165 (study PRJEB26861, sample SAMN08777766) | seawater metagenome | isolation source: coastal seawater | place: USA: Florida | collected...
CCGTCCTCCCCGGGCCCCTCCGGCCGGGGGACTACTCCGTACGTCCCCCTGGACCCCCTGTGCGGGCCCGGTGCCGATAGTCGATGGTTTGCAGGGTTCGACGGCTGGTGCCTGGTCCCGGGCCGGCTGTCGGGTCTGGGTGTCGATGGGCTCGGGGGACGATGAATCGCTGGGTTGGTGCCAGATTCGTCGCTTCGTTCGCTGACGCTCACGCTCCGAACGACTTGGTCGAGGTTGTGGGCGCCACGGGGCGTCCCGTGGGTGGGGCCGTCGAGGCGTTGCCGCTGAAAGGGCGACTTTGGGTTTTGGGGCCCCCTCCGCCTGCTCCGCAGGCACCTCCCCCTGAAGGGGGAGGACTTCGGGTTTGAGGGCCCCTCCGCCGGAAGGGGTCTCCCAACGGGACGACTTCAGGTGAGAACGACGATGTCCTCCATCTTCAGGGCCCTTCAGGGGGAGGTGGGTCCTCGGTTGAGGTTGGCTCGGGGCTGACTGCTCGTGCTTTGGCGGGGGATTCCGTCGTGGGCGCAACACGGCGTCCCGTGGGTGGGCCCGGCGAGGCGTTGCTGCTGGAGGGGCGACTTTGGGTTTTGGGCCCCCTCCGCCTGCTCCGCAGGCACCTCCCCCTGAAGGGGGAGGACATCGGTGTTCTCGGGTGCTGTGGCCTCTTGTGCGGGCAGGAGAGCAGTGGCGGGCGTGGCCATGCTGGTGCCCGTCCTGGACGGCCACGTTACCTGCCCCTCGGCGGGCGTTGCCATGCTGGTGCCGGTCCCGGTCTTCAAAATCGGAGAGGTCCGCTGAGAGGCGAGGCCTGGTCGGTTCGATTCCGATCGCCCGCCGCCATCTTGCCCTGGTCCTGTGACCGGATGGCTTGGTGGTGGGTGCTACCCAGCGGGAACGTGGGCGTTGAGCTTGTTGCCGTCCAGGTCGCGAAAGTAGGCCCCATAGAAGCCGTGGGAGCCCCGCGGACCGGGTGGGCCTTCGTCGGTGCCGCCCAGCTCGAGGGCCTTGGCGTGCATCGCCTGGACCGCTGCACGGTCGGTGAGGCGGATGGCGACCATTCCGCCGTTGCCCACTGTCGCAGCCGCACCATCATGGGGAGCCGTCACGCAGAAGGCTGTGTCCTGTCGGGTGCGGGCCCAGGCAGCCATCTGGCCGTGCGCCCAGAGTCGGTCCACCCCCACCGCGGCGAAGAGGGCGTCGTAGAAGGCCACCGCCCGTGCGAAGTCGTTCGTTCCAACCGTCACGTAGCCAACCATGGGTTCTCCCGGAACACATCACACGGCGGGTACCGCGACAGTGAGGGATGGTCGACCGCTATGTGAACAACCTACCGAACATACCCTGACCGCTGGAGGAAGCGGAGACCTTGGAGGATCTGGTCGACCCGGCCCGGCTCGAGCTGTCCGATGCGCTCGCCCAGGTGGGCCTTCTCGACCGACGACACCTGCGACACCACCACCACGCTCCGCCGAGGCAGGTTTCCCTCTCCAGGGTCGAGCAGCACGTTGCCCGGCTCGTGGGCGCGCCGAAGGTTGGACGTGAGCGCACAGACGATGACCGTGTGTACGCGGCTCTGGTTGAAGAGGTCGTCTTGGACCACCACGTGCGGATGGGCGACGTGGGTGGCGCCGGGTCGGGAGACGGTCGCCCAATACAGCTCGCCGCGACGAATGGAAGGGTGGGGCATGGGGCTCGATGTCCGGGGTCGGTCGGGCTCAGTAGGAGAGATGGCCCAGGTAGTAGACCGTCTGGTCGCCGTAGACGTAGCCCGACGTGTTCCAGGTCACGTAGCCACCGCCGATGTCGAACACGTAGCCCCAGTAGGTTCCGTCGAAGTACACCCCATCACTGGACACCCGCAGGGTCCCGGAGCTGTTGGCGCCCGAGCTGCAGGTGCTCTCGGCCGACCGCTCGAGCGAGAGGTCGAAGGCCATCATGCAGTCCAGGCAGTCGACGATGGTGCCATCCAGGTCCCACAGGGTGTCGCAGGACTCTTCGAGCACGAACCGTCGGGCCTCTCCAGATGCCGGGTCGCCCAAGCCGCCCACCCCGCCCACTGCGGAGCCCTCGCCTTCCCCCTCGCCTTCCCCTTCGCCCTCTCCTTCACCTTCGCCCGCTGTGCCGCCGCCCGAGCCAGATGTGGTGCCCGAGCCGGCGTCGCCTTGACGGTCGTTCTCGGAGCTGTTGGTCGTGTCTTTGGTGTCCCCACCCGTGCACCCGGCGACGAGTGCCGCTCCGAGGGGTGCAGCCAGTGTCCAGCGCGCGGTCATGCCAGCCTCCGGTCTCCATGGACGGGCACCCCTGTGGTACCGCATGTCCCGATCCATTCGCAACGGTGCGTGGGTCCGCGTAGGTTCGGGCGAAATCACACACCCCACCGGGGGAACCAACGCGGCGTGCTCCAGGGAACCCGCTCTGGCGGCCCACCTGCCTGGCACGCACGTTGCATCAGTCCGGGTCACCCCATCCCCTTCTCGGGAGACTTCATGGAAATGAGCCAGAACCTCGGCGCCACCGACCGCGCCATCCGCCTTGTCCTCGGCTACCTGATGGTGATGACGTTCGTGTTCTACCCCTTCACGAACAACGAGCTGTGGCTCGCCGTGTCGCTCTTCGGCCTGGTGCCCGTGCTCACCGCCATCGAAGGCGTGTGTCCGCTGTACATGCCGCTCAGCCTGAGCACCGCGCCGCGCACCCAGCCCGGGTAGAAGCACGCCGGAAGGGAGGCAGTCCCCCACATCCTCCCTTCCGACGTGGACCGCGAGGCCGAAGCCCCGCACAGTCTCCCAGCACTACGCACGAAGCCCCCCGGACGAAACGGCCGGAGGGCTTTTTCTTTCGGGGCCCGTCGATTTTTGTCGAGAACCCCGGTGTGTTGCGGGTTCAGGCTGCCGACGAACCTGCGTCGTCGGGACCGGGTTGGTCCCGAAGCTCCCGCAAAGTGAGCCAGGCTGCAACGAAGGGCAACACGATGATGGCAACAACGGTGACGACCGACCATCCGAGAGACATGGCACCTCCAGGTGCTTGGGTGCCCTCGGTTCTCATGCACATGGTGTGCCAGACCGGAAGACCGACGGTCCAGGGGAGGTTCAAGACCGCGACAATGCCGTAGTCGAGGACGCTTCGTTCGCACCGGGTCGTGGCGCAAAGGACAGGCCGCGGTGGGTCAGGACGACCTGTGGTGGGTGAAGGGCCCCCAGCGGGGTGTCGAGCTGGAAGGCGCGCGGCAGGGCGCAGGCCGAGTCGGTGGGAAGGGGACAGCCGTGGAGGGGGACGGTGGACGCCGGGAAGCCCGTGGTGGACGCCTGCAACGGAGCGCCCTCGGAGGTGCGGAACACGGACACGCCGAGCTGGGCGCGGGCCTCGAAGAAGCGCTCCACCCGCTGCTCGATGCACTGCAAGACGGCGTGAGGATGGGAAGGAAAGAGCGCCAGGGCGTGGGGGCTGGTGAGGATGCGGGCGAGGGTGGACCGGGTGAGGCCGGTGCGTGCCTGGAGGAGGGACACGGGGTTGGGCAGGGGGCCGGCGGGGGCAGCGGACGCGAGGGGTAGGGCTGCCAGGCCCACATGGCACCACGCCACGAGGGCATCGGTGTCGAGGGAGACGGTGAACTCGAGACGAGGCGCGACGGTGTTCCACCAGGCACGAAATGCGGTGGCGTGGGCGGAGGGGTGGTCGGGACCGGGGAGGTCGGCGTCTCGAATGTCGAGGCCCCGCACCCGCACGGCCAACAGCGCCCGGAGGTCGAGCACAACCTCGGCGAAGTGGTCTGGAAGGACCAACGTGCCGGCATCGAGGGCATGGCGGAGGCCAGGGGTACAGCGTCCGTCGGGCGCGAGGTAGTCGTGGGCGACCAGCCAGGCGTGCAGGCGGGCAGCATCCGAGGGCCCACCGCGTTCGACCGGCCACAAGGAAGCGAGGTCGGGGGGGCTGACCACACCGAAGCGCAGGCCCGTCTCGGCCTCGACCTCGTGCTGGAGGCCGGCAGCGAATTGGCGGACCCCTTCGGATGCGATGACGGTGAGCACATTCAGGTGGGGGTCGGTGCGAACGGGCTCCACGCGGCGGCCATCGCTGCCCACACACAACCGCAGGCCGCGGCCGATGGACTGCCGCCGCAGCCGCACGCTCGACAGCTCGCGGAGGGCGCAGATCTGAAAGACGTTGGGGTTGTCCCAGCCTTCGCGCAGCGCCGAGTGGGAGAAGATGAACTCGAGGGGGGTGTCGAGCGACAGCAGTCGCGCCTTGTCGCGCATGATGAGGGCATACGCCTGTGCGGCGGCGGCCCGGCCTGCGGCGCTGGACTCCCGGGTGTCGATGGGCACGCCGGTGCGGCGGTCTTGGGAGAAGTAGCCACCGTGGAGGTCAGCCAGCGGCACCGACCCGAACGCATGGGCCACCCGCGCCACCTCCTCTTCGAAGATGCGCAGGTACTTGCCGGGGGTGTGGGTGCCATCGGCCTGTTCGGTTCCGCGGTAGTGGCGCACGGCGTCGATGAAGAACAGGCTGAGAACCTTGATGCCGCGGGGACGGAGGCGGGCGCGTCGGGCGATGTGGGCGGCGATGGTCCGGCGGATCATCCGTCGCTGCAGGTCTTCGAGATCGACGTCGCCGACGGCATCCCCGACCGAGAGCCACCGCTCCTCCCCGTCTGCGTCGAGCGCCATGCGGTGTTCCGAGCGGGCTCGGGGTCGCTCCAGATGCGTCACCACCATCCCGCCGTACACCGACCGTCCGGTGAGCTGTTCGAGGCGGTCGCCTGCCTGCACGGGGTGGACCTGCCGCCGCACCTCGCCCGCCGCATCCAGCCCATCCACCTCGACCCGCGCCACGAGCCGCTTGCCACGACGGTCGATGCCCAGCAGATGCACAAAGGGCCGGGCGTGGGCATCGGGCGGGACCGCAGACGCCACCGTCACCCGCTTCACCAGGCCACGCTCGAAGGCGTCGATGGCATCGAGGCGAAACACGAGGTGGTGGATGTGGCGGTGGGTGGCCGAGTACCGCAGCGTCACGAGCGGACGGAGCGCCTCCAGGGCCTGCCGCCCCCGACCCATCGGCCCCCCATCGACGCTCTGGGGTTCGTCGACCACCACGACGGGCCGGAGGGCTCGGATGAGGTCGATGGGCCGGTGGTCACCGAGGTCTTCGCGCGGCTGATGGAACACGCGGCGGTGGGACTGGTGGAGCGCCTGGATGGTGGCGACCATCACCTGCAGCTGCCCCGAGGTGGCGAACGCACGCACGGCGCCGAGGCGGCGGGCGTCGTAGGCGAAGGCTTGGATTCGAGCGCCCTCGAAGAGGTGGGCGAAGTGGTCGGCGGTGGCCGAGAGCGCCTGAAGCACCCCTTCCTTCACCGCGAGAGAGGGCACCACCACGATGAACTTGGCGAGGCCGTGGCGCTGGTGGAGGGTGTGGATGGTGCGCAGGAAGACGTAGGTCTTGCCGGTGCCGGTCTCCATGGAGACGGTGAGGTCGAGGCGCTCGGGCGCGATGGTGCGGGTGACGGGAAGGCCGTGGCGCTGCTGCACCCGCTGGAGCCCGCGGAGAACCCGAGGACCGTCCAGGCAGAAGGCATTGCCCGCCACGAGCGCATCTGCGGCGACCGGCACGGGCTGGAGAGCGCCGGGGGGGTCGAAGACGTCGGCGACGGCTCGCACGGCAGCGAGCTGGAAGCCCAGGTTGGGCTCGAACTGCAAGCGCACGGGGTCGACGCTCATCGGCTCAGCACCCGGGTCACGCCCGCCGACCGCAGGCGGTGGCAGACCTCCAGGCGCAGGGCATCGGTGGGCAGGGCTTCTTCGCGAAGGGCCACCACCGGCGGCGCGGGCTCGCCACCCTCCAGGACCCGCTCGACCAGCGCATCCACCACCAGCTGAACCTCGTGGGAGGTGTGCGCGGGGCAGACCAACAGGGCCCCACTCGCCACCCACAGCACCGCGATGCCGCCCAGCACATCGGTCTCGATGCGGACCCGCGGCGGGTGGCCGAGCTCCAGGGCGACGTCGACGGCCACCTGGAGGGGCTCTTGACGGGCGCGGGGCCGGGCCTGCTGCTGGATGGCCCGGGCGAGGGGGGTGGGGTCGGTCGACCAGGGCGTCCGGGCGGGTGCGGCGAGGCGGAAGGCCCGAAAGCCGCGGTCACCAGGCCCTTCCACCCTCAATGCCGCCCGCCGGAGTCGTTCTCGGGCGAATGCGGAGATGGTGGGCCAGGTGGGGTCTGGAGTGGGGTGCGGCAGCTGCACGAGCAAGAAGCGCCGGTTGCCTCCATCGAGGGCGTTCTGCTGCCAGACGGCGTGTCCGGTGGTGCCCGAGCCGGCGAAGAAGTCCACCACGAGGTCGTTGGTGTGGGGTCGGGTGGCCATCTGCAGGATGCGGCGGATGAGCCGGGTGGGCTTGGGGGTGGAGAACGGCTCGGCGTCGTCGAACAGGGCGAGCAGCTCCTTCTTCGCTTCCTGGTTGTGCCCGAAGGCCTCGGCGGTCCACCAGGTGTCGGGCACGATGCCGCCCTGAACCTCGGACAGGAAGACCTTCAGGCGCGGTCGGCGGTCGCCCCCCGGACCAAACCACAACCGCCCATCTGCCCGCAGCGCGGCGGTGCGACCCGGGAGACCGTTCCAGTGTCGGCCTGCGGGCGGGTGGACGGCAACGCCCGACGGTGTGTCGATGGCGTACCGGTAGGCGGCCCGACGCGCACCATCTTCAGACGGAACCGAGAATGCCACGCTCTGCCAGGGCCCCCGGGGGTCGTGGTCGGGGTTACGAAAGGCCGCGAGCTGGGCCTCGGTTCGGGGCCAGAGGTTCCGCTCCCAGCTGCGGATGTCGCGGGCGACCACCAAGACATGGTCGTGGCTGCCCGAGATGAGGGCCTTGTTCTTCTTGGCGAAGGTCTTTTGCCAGGCGCAGCACGCGACGAACGACTCTCGGCCGAACACCTCGTCGAGTAGCATGCGGAGGTGGTGGACCTCGTGGTGGTCGATGGTGATGAAGAGCGCCCCATCGGGCGCGAGCAGCTCTCGGGCCAGGATGAGGCGCGGCAGCATCATGTCGAGCCAGCGGGCGTGGTGTCGACCGGCGGTCTCGGGAGCGTTGGCGGTCCCATCCGCCCGGGCGTCTGCCTGTCCAGAGCGCTGGAGGTAGGCAGCCACTCCGTCGGTGAAGCGGTCGGGGTAGACGAAGTTCTGGCCGGTGTTGTACGGCGGGTCGATGAAGACCAACCGCACCCGGCCGGCCAGCGACCGGCGGAGGGTCTTGAGCACCTCGAGGTTGTCGCCTTCAACAAAGACGTGCTCGGTGGTCTGCCACTCCAGGCTGGCCTTGGGGTCGAGGTGGAGGGTGGCGCTCGACGGCGCACGTGCCAGGGCCCGGGCGGCAGCCTTGCCTGCCCAGTGCAGTCCAAACCGAACCGGCGACCCATGTGTCATCTGGTCTCCTACCGTCCGGTTCGGGGTAGCGTGCGGGTGCGTGTCCCGGGAGCCATCAATGTTTGCGGTCGATCCCGGTTCGGTTGTTGGGGGACCGGGGTGCCAGTACAGGGAGGCCGCTGGGGAAGACCGCGTGGGCGATTCCGAGGCGGGAATCTAGCCGTCGACACCGTGGCTGGCATCCACTTCACCGTATTCCAAGAACTCGACATTGTTGAAGTTCGACATCTCTACAAACCGCCTCACCTCGTCTGTGCAGAACAGCTGGCTGAGCCCAGCAAGCCCGAACAGCCCCGGGTCGGGGATTGCAGCATCGAGAACGACTACCCCTCCGCCGGGTGCGCGACGTGTCGCCAAGGTGGTCCCCCGGGGACCCCGCACCTCCTCCACGCCCCAGATTTCACCCCACCGGGCATAGCCGCACAGACTGCAGACACCGTGAAGCTCTACCGTGCTCGAAGTCGCGAGCAGCGCAAACCGGGTCGCCACCAGCTCACACAGTTCCGGGCCTTCGTATGGCAGCCACACACGCTTCTTTCGACGACGGCTCGAAGCGGCTGGACGCCGGGTGTTCGGGTGGTCGACAAACGTCACCGGCCGAGTCCCTACACCCGAGAATCTCTCCCGAAGGGTTTCCCCTATGTGGCGCTGGACGACGAGCCTCCCTCCCGCCTGCGTGAAGTCTGCAACTCGGTCGGACCCATCTTCCCAGATGAGAGAGAGCAGCGGCAGCTCTTTGCGTCCACATTGTTCACAATGTACTGTCGTGGGAGGAATGTATACACTCTCCAGCTCGGCAAAGCCCGAGTCGTCCCTACCACCCAGGGACCATACAAGTCGTTTCTGCATTCGACTCTCCAACGTTCCGCCTCTGGAAGAGCTCACATGGGGGGCGAAGACCAACACTCGGGCAGGTGCTCGACGGGACCACCCTCTCCAAACAGGAGTGCTGGCTCGACGTTGGGTTCCACTCCATCGCCAACTTCGGGGTCGCATACCAGTGCCATCCTATACACGATGTCCAAGCAGCCATTGTGGTAGCCGTTGAAGTTCTCACGACAGGTCGAATCGGAGTAGTCGCCGTCCGCGATCAACTGGTCGACATGGGCGCGATAGTCCTCGATACACGCCCAAGCCTCGCATCCACCAACCATCGCACGGAACTCGTCGCGGTAGGCGCAATTGAAGATCTCCGCATCGACGTTCCGCTCCGCAAACTCCCCATGAGGTACATAAGCGGACGAAGGCCAGCAGGTGTTGTGGAGCCGCGCCCATTCGACGTAGTAGTCGTAGAGCCAGGCCGTCATCAGGTAGTCATCGCAGTCAGTCACAACTGCCGTATCGACAGCAGAGTCAGGGTCGGACGTGTCCACATGGTGGTCGGTGTCGGCGGAGCCAGAGTCTCCGGATTCGGGTGATGCCGAAGTCTTTCCGTCACGATTGCCAGAGCACGAGGGAATGACGACACCAAGGAGTCCAGCGGTGACCAAGCCGACGGTCCGACTAGAAAACGACATCGGGGGCCTCCTCCTCCCGCCCCCACCCATACATGGAGATCCAGGACAGGACTCCTCCGAGGGGGCAGCTCTGATACAATCATACCGTCTCGGACCGGAGCCGGGGGAGTCGGAGCTGACATGGACGACCGCAAGTGAACATCCACTCTCTTCGCCGAAGCCTTGTTCTCACCAGCTGCCTCGCGACGTCCGGGTGTGGTTCAGCTCCGCAAGCGAAGGTGCCGCAAGCAGTCGGCACTTCAGCATCTTCGACCACAGAGCTGCCCGCCGACGACACCGCCCCCGAGGACTCGGGCAACGACTCGGGCACCACTGATTCAGGCTGGGACACAGCGGCGGACACAGGTGATCCAGAGGTCGACGCGGATGCGGATGGACACCCGGTGGAAACCGACTGCGACGACACTGATCCATCCCGGTACCCTGGAGCACCCGAAGTCTGTGACGATGACGTAGTCAACGATTGTGAAGGAAGCGAATGGTCGGCTCGCATTGAGTGTGGCACAGTGCATACTCACGAGGATGCTCTGGGTACATGGTCGCTTGGAACAGACCAGTCGCACTCGTTTCGCGTTCGAGGAGTCGGAGACATTGACGGAGATGGGTTTGATGACCTGGCAATAGGCGAGCCAAGGTTTTCAAACAGCGAGACCTCGGTTGGCAGCGTACGCCTGTTTTACGGTCCGCATACAGGACAGTACTCACTGGGAGACGAAGACGTCCACATTCAGGGGATTGATCGCTGGGACTCCATCGGATGGGATGTAGCACCGATGGGTGACCTGGACGGCGATGGGTTCGACGACTTCGCCGTCGGAGCCGCCGACGACCACCAAAATGGCGAGTTTGTTAGCGGCACCCCGTCGGTATACGTCGTTCATGGTCCAGGAGCTCTCCTTGATGTTGGACACGGACAGCTTCTCGTTGACACTACCTCAAGTCCGGAGTGTCTCGGTTCGGTCCTCGAACCCGTGCCGGATTCGAACGGCGATGGTGTTGCCGACATTCTCGTGGGTGGGCGCTGCGCCAACGTTGTACGGCTGTTCTCCGGGAACAGTTCGGCACAGGTGCCCGAGGTAGACGACATCACCACATTCACCGGCCCAGACACTGAGAGTCGCTTCGGTCATGCCATAGCGACAGGCGACCTTGACGGAGATGGCCACCTGGATGTGGCTATTGGAGATCCTGACTATTATGGGGACTATAATGGGTCAGTTTCGGTGTTTGCCTCGCCCTCCTCATCCACGATCAGCTATTCTGATGCAGCTGCTACGGTTCAAGCTGTAGATTCCGACAGCGGCACCGGAAACGTTCTCCTCGGGACGGGTGTCGCGATTGGCGACCTCAACGATGATGGATATGATGACCTCGCTACGGGCGCTCCGGCATGGACGGCATCACCAGAATGGGGCATGGATGAAGGTTTGCTCTCCGTATACTTTGGTCCGGTTGCGGGACACTATGGAGTCTCGGACGCAGACTTCCACATGAGCGGAGAGCAAGACCGTTCGATGATTGGGGGGGAGATGCGGTCCGGGGTGGACCTGGATGGCGATGGAGCGGACGACTTGCTTGTTGGGAATGGATATAACGAGGTGAACGGCACGGGTGCCTCTCGATACACAAGGGGCACGGCGGCTTATCTACTCCATGCGCCAATCCCCACCGGTGTATGGAACGCCATCGATGCCGATGTGCTGTTTGTTGACACCTCAACCTCGCCCGTTTTCGGTCAGCATACTTCAGTCCTGCCCGACTCGAACGGCGATGGAAGGGCTGAAGTACTGATTGGCAACTGGTACGAGACAGTTCACCTGTTTGAGGTTCCGTAGGTTCCTACCGGTTGGGTGGAAGTCGAAAGCACGGTACACCAGGGTGCAGATCCGCTGCCGCCCCTTTATCCTGTATGGCAATGTCAACGAAACGCCTCACCTACAAGTTCCAGGTGACTCGACGGTGCGAAAGTCGTCCGCGGTGGCTGGCTCAAAAGCCGCGCGTTCCATATCCACGAGCCCAACCGTCCACGACTCTCCAGGCGGAATTGCCGCGCGTCCGGCGAAAGCCAGGGTTCCCTGGAGGTAGATTCGGACTTCGGTTTCGAACGGAAGCCCGGACTCGGCGAGCTCACCATCGCCATTGTCGAGAACCACCAGCTCCCGGCGCTGGAGGCCGAGGGACACACCGAAGATACCGCCCTCCTCCTGCGACATCGGGAACTCCGGGCGTCCGCTGTCCCACTCGAACAGCGAAAGAAAGTCGTCATCCCCCACGAGGCCGGTGTCGTCAACCTGAGGGTTGCACCAGCAAAGGTCGTCATCTATCGAGAACATCGCCCCGCCCTCTTGCACGAAGTGCAGCTCGCGGTCACCAAGAAACAGGGGGTCGGTACCCATTTCCACGACAATGCCGTTTGTATGAACATACTCGAGGTCGCAGACCAGTGTCTCCCCACGCCGGCCGGTTTCGTCAACTGGCGTGGCGGCTACCCGGAACCACCCTGCGCGTGTGGACACAAAGCTGTCTGGTCGACCGTGAGGTAGGCGGCGTCCGTCCCAGATGCCAAACGCCGAGCTTCCCCACTCCAGGGGCATTTCAAGAATCGCGGTTTCGATGAATATGCGGCCCGTGCCTCCCTCGACCGGGTGACTTGCCGGCCGCCAGAAGTCCTCCCAGGCCGACCCGGAAAGTGCGAAGAACGGCCCAACGGGACACGGAGCACTGAACTCGGGAGGGCTGGGGGGTGCACCAGAGTCGGTCCTGCCTGTATCCGAAGCGCCCGCTTCTGAGCCAGTGGTGTCGGAGTCCTCCCCACCTCCCCCGACTGCTTGACCTTGGCCATCACCTGCTGCCTTTGACCTCGGCGAGCCGGGGCAGCCCACGACAACGAACAGAAGGAGGAACAAGGCTGGCCACCCGGATTGCGCAGGGGGGCAAGCAATGGGCTGTGACATCAACAATCCATCGGGGGCATGGAAGCGAAGGGAGTGGGTACAAGTGACTTGTGGTTCATGGGCACGGGGGGCACGGGACGCGCAAGTGGTTTCACAACCTCTCACGCCACGTCTTTCGTCTTTCCATATTCCTCCTCGCCCCAGAAGTGATCTGCTACTGTCCACCGAAGATCCCATATGTGTTCTGAACGGACTGAGCCCGTTCTGTTCCGCGCAAACGCCTACTCAGCGGAGCACGCTCCTTCGACACAGGTCACACTCTCCACACCCATCAGGTCAAGCACCTGCAAGGGAGTATCAACGACATCGCAGATAGCGTTCTCGTCGCCACTGAAGCCCCAGTGAACATCATCGGCCATCACGCTGGCTGTCATCTGAAGATGAACCGCACACGACCTCCTCGCGCCAGTCTGATTCGCTGTGAGGGTCACGTTCGACATAAGGAGGGTTGGCCGGTGGCCATTCACAAACAAGGCACCGCCCACATTGCCAGATGTATTTCCGTCTATCGTGCTGTTCGAAACCTCTACCTCAAGTATGGAGGACGAATCGGCGAAAGCCGATGCCGTTGGGCCTTGCATCTTCAGTCCACCAGCGTTCTCGCTGGCGGTGTTGTCTGTGACGTCTACCTCGTCGAGGAAGACGTTCACGTCGACATCTTTTGCTACAGAAAGCATCAAGCCACCGCCGTCGTGGTGCGCTTGGTTTGCATGTATCTCGGAGGCTTGCAGGCGGAACTCAAGGTCCTCCTGCGGCGACAGTCGGACTGCTCCACCATCCCACCCCGCCCGATTCCCTGTGAACGAGCATTCGGAGAGGGCTACGTCCATTGCACCCTGAGGCGAAACCTTCAGCGCGCCCCCATCTCCACCCGCTTCGTTGCCTGAGAAGACGACACCCGAAAGCTCAGCAACACCGCTGCCATGCGGTCCCAGCTCAAGTCCACCTCCATCACCTGAGCCGGTTTGGTTGTCGATGAAGCTCGAGTCCCTGACTATGGCCGAAAGATCACCGGGCCCGCCAACAGTCGCTGCGCCTCCGATGTGCCCAGCGAAGTTGTCCTCGAGTAGGACCGAATGTAGCGCCAGGTCGAGCCGACCGTGTCCGCCGACAGCGAGTGCCCCTCCCCCGTAGTCGGCGTAGTTGTGGACGAGCACCACCTCATCCAGCTCAATCGAAACATCTCCAAAGCCGGAGGAATCGATGGCACCTCCCGACACTCCCGCAGAATTCTCCTCGAAGACCGTTGAAGTGACTGTCAACGCAGTTGGGCCGAAACCAGACAGGGACAACACACCACCATACCCTTGGTCTGCGGTGTTCTGACGGAACCTGGTGTTTGAAATCTCTATCGTGGCGGCATCATAGAATCCACGCACATGTAGCGCACCTCCACTCAGGGATGCCATGTTCTCCTCGAACAGCGCATCGTGCAGTCGCAGCGTCGCTGCCCCTCCATCGCCGTCCATGTCCTGATACATGACGATTGCCGCACCTTGACTTGCCGAGTTTCCGATAAACGCGACGTTCGACAGCTCCGCAGTCGCTTCGAACATGGCTATCGCCCCGCCTTCCTCCGTGTCGGTCCAGACATCGCCTCGACCATTCACCATGCTAAGGTCGCGCATTGCGGCAACCGCACCTGGTGCCAGGTATAGAATCGTACCGGCCCCCTGCCCATCAAGCTCTACCTCTCCTCTATTGCCCGTTTCACCCGCGATTGTGACAGAGATAGGGCGGGTGAGTGCTGCGTGAGTAGGGTGGGTTCCGGCACAAACCATCACCTCAGCACCGTCCTCCACATCGGCCAAGGCTTCGTCAAGAGTCTCATAGCGACCGCCGCCGGTGGTGTAGAAGTACTCACCGCGGCGATCGCAGTCTTGGTCGAGTCCGTCGCAGGGGGGGTCGTCGGCTCCAGGGTGGACCAGCCGATCGTCATCATCACAATCGGGTGCAGCCGGGCCTCCGTCACGTGGAGTGCTGACCGCGTGAGTTGAAAGTGACGGCACAACGGGTGATCACGGGGGTGTCAATCCCAACCCGTTCCAGCCGAAGGCCGTCCATGCATCCGATAACCAGTCCGGTTGCCAAGCTCTCTCTTCTCGTCACTCCTCCCGATGTCGCTGCCCGTGACCGTCAGTCGT
>ENA-OWNT01003743-OWNT01003743.1-seawater-metagenome-genome-assembly--contig:-NODE-3743-length-14038-cov-3.953298_pt1 | contig 14038 bp, 22 predicted proteins | sample MGYA00238136_ERZ651165 | MGnify/ENA primary metagenome ERZ651165 (study PRJEB26861, sample SAMN08777766) | seawater metagenome | isolation source: coastal seawater | place: USA: Florida | collected...
TCGGCTTCGGTCTTCTGGATCAGGTCGCCGATGTAGACGATGTTGTCGTTCTTCAGGCAGTTTGCCGAACGGACCGAGAGCTCCAGCTCGTCGACCTTCTTCAGCAGCAGCGGGTTGAACTCCAGACCATCGTCCTCGTCCTGGCGGCCAGCGGCTTCCGGTTCGTCGAAGTTCACGAAGATCGACAGCTGGTCCTGCAGGATGCGCGCGGCAAAGGCCACGGCGTCATCCGGCGTGATCGAACCGTCGGTTTCGACCTTCATGGTCAGCTTGTCGTAGTCCAGAACCTGGCCTTCGCGGGTCGGCTGAACGTCGTAGGAGACCTTCTTGACCGGCGAGTAGATCGCGTCGATCGGGATCAGGCCGATCGGGGCGTCTTCCGGCTTGTTCTTGTCGGCCGAGACATAGCCCTTACCGGTGTTGACGGTCAGTTCCATGAACAGGTCCGCACCGTCGTCCAGGTGGCAGATCACGTGGTCGCGGTTCAGGATCTCGATGCCGGCGCTCTCGCTGATGTCACCTGCGGTGACGACAGCGGGGCCCTTCGCATTGATCGACAGGCGCTTGGGCCCTTCGACTTCCATGCGCAGGCTGACCTGCTTGAGGTTCAGAATGATATCGGTCACGTCTTCACGGACACCGGCCACGGACGAGAACTCGTGCAGCACGTTGTCGATCTGGACGGAGGTGATTGCGGCGCCCTGCAGAGAGGACATCAGGATGCGGCGCAGCGCGTTGCCGAGCGTAAGGCCAAAGCCCCGCTCGAGCGGTTCTGCGACAACCGTTGCCTGACGTGCGGGATCGTTGCCCGGCTTGACGTCAAGCTGGGTCGGCTTGATCAGTTCGGCCCAATTCTTGTGGATCATGTAACCCTCCATTCCTGTCTGCGCCCCATGTCCAACGAAAGTGCAGACGCCCGAGGTTCAAAATGACGGACTGGGGCCGCGCGGAAACACGCAGCCCCAGCCTTAAAATCTGTGCTTAGACGCGGCGGCGCTTCGGCGGACGGCAACCATTGTGTGCCATCGGGGTCACGTCGCGGATCGACGTGATGTTGAAGCCGACGGCGGCCAGGGCGCGGAGCGCGCTCTCGCGGCCCGAACCGGGGCCCTGCACTTCGACTTCAAGGGTCTTCACGCCGTGTTCCTGAGCCTTGCGGCCCGCGTCCTCGGCAGCCATCTGGGCGGCATAGGGGGTCGATTTCCGCGAACCCTTGAAGCCCATGGTCCCGGCCGAAGACCAGGAGATGGCGTTGCCCTGAACGTCGGAGATCAGGATCTTGGTGTTGTTGAACGAAGAGTTCACGTGAGCAACGCCAGCGGCGATGTTCTTGGAAACCTTACGCTTGGTACGAGTCTTATCGCGTGCCATTGATCCGCCCCCTTACTTCTTCTTGCCTGCGATGGCCTTTGCGGGGCCTTTGCGGGTGCGTGCGTTGGTATGGGTGCGCTGACCGCGAACCGGCAGGTTCCGGCGGTGACGCAGGCCACGGTAGCAGCCGAGGTCCATCAGACGCTTGATGTTCATCTGGGTCTCGCGGCGCAGGTCGCCTTCGACGGTGTAGTTGGCGTCGATATGCTCGCGGATCTGCAGAACTTCGCTATCGCTCAGCTCGTTCACGCGACGGGTCGGGTCGATGCCCACCGCTTCGCAGATGGCCTTGGCCGAGGTATGACCGATACCGGTGATGTAGGTGAGGGCGATAGGTACCCGCTTGGCAGTCGGGATATTTACGCCGGCAATACGTGCCACGTGTCACTTTCCTTTCGTTGCGGTTCCGTAGCTCCAGAACCTTTTTTCACAACACTTGGCCTTGGCAGTGGCGCCAGCGGGCCTAGCATTTACGAGGTGGTCATAATTGCACGGCAGATTCGCGCGCACAAAAACGATTCTCTTACGAGATGGTGGTCGATATGGGGTTTTCGGCAGGGCGTCAAGCCCCGCCGGCTATTTGTCCAGAACGCCCGCGATGGAGGACTGAACCTCCTGGATCGGCGCCAGCCCGTCGATCTTGGAAAGATCGCCCTTGGCATAGTAGTAGCCGATCAGCGGCGAGGTCTTCTTGTAGTATTCCATCAGGCGGGTGCGCAGCGACTCTTCGTTGTCGTCCGCACGGCGCTTGAACTCGGTCCCGCCGCACTTGACGCAGTGCCCATCCGCCGGGATCGGCTTGGTGTTGTCGTTGTAGACCTCACCGCAGGTGCCGCAGGTCGACCGCGCGGTGATCCGTGCCACCAGCGCGTCGTCGTCCACTTCCATCTCGATGACAGCGTCCAGCGCCTCGCCTTCTGCCGCCAGCAGTTCACCCAGGGCATCCGCCTGCGCCAGCGTTCGCGGGAAGCCGTCGAAGATGAACCCCGAGCCTTCCTTGCTCTCCAGCTTCTCCCGGATCAGGCCGATGACGATCTCGTCGGTGACGAGCTGCCCCTTGGCCATGACCTCGGCGACGATGTTACCCATCTCGGTGCCGCTGTCCTTGGCCTCGCGCAGCATGTCGCCGGTCGAGAGCTGCACCATTCCGCGCGTTTCGACGAGGTGACGGGCCTGCGTTCCCTTGCCGGCCCCCGGGGGCCCCAGAAGAATGATGTTCATCGACGCGCGGGGCTCCGTTTCGTGCGTTTCTTGGACCGGCCGCGCAGCTGCGACTTCTCGATCAGGCCTTCGTACTGGTGGGCCAGAAGGTGGCTCTGGATCTGCTGGATGGTATCCATGGTGACCGAGACCACGATGAGGACCGAGGTGCCGCCGAAGTAGAACGGAATGGAGAACTGGTTGCGCAGGATCTCGGGCATCAGGCAGATCAGGGCCAGATAGGCCGAGCCGAGCACGAGCACGCGGTTCACCACGTATTCAAAGTATTCCGCGGTCCGCTTGCCGGGGCGAATGCCCGGAACAAAGCCATTCTGGTTCTTCAGGTTGTCCGCCACGTCGTCCGGTTTGAACGAAACGTTGAACGTGTAGAAGTAGGCGAAGAACACGATCATCGCGACGAAGAACAGCAGGTACAGCGGCTGGCCGGGACCGAAGTTGGCCAGCAGCCACGACATGATCGAACCGCTTGCCGCACCCTGGCTGAAGGTCGAGATCGTGGTCGGCAGCAGCAGCAGCGACGAGGCGAAGATCGCGGGGATAACGCCCGCCGGGTTCACCTTGATCGGCAGGTGCGAGGAGCCGCCGTCATAGACCTTCATCCCGACCTGACGGCGCGGGTACTGGATATGGATCTTGCGCAGCGCGCGTTCCATGAACACGACGAAGGTAATCGCGACGATCACCATGACGATCACACCGACGATCACGCCGGGGCTGATCGCACCGCTGCGGCCCGAGGCAAAGAACTGTGCCAGCGCGGCCGGAACCTCGGCGATGATGCCGACGAAGATGATCAGCGACACGCCGTTGCCGATCCCGCGCGAGGTGATCTGTTCGCCCAGCCACATCAGGAACATGGTCCCGCCGACGAGGGTGATCATGGTGGAAAGACGGAAGTAGAGACCCGGATCGGTCGCAAGGTCGCCGGTTTCGAGGCTGACCGCGAGGCCGTAGGACTGGGCAATCGCCAGAAGCACCGTACCGTAGCGGGTGTACTGGTTCATCTTCTTGCGGCCCTGCTCGCCCTCTTTCTTCAGCTGCTCGAGCTGGGGCACCATCGCCGCCATGAGCTGCACGATGATCGAGGCCGAGATGTAGGGCATGATGCCGAGGGCGAAGATGCCCATCCGACCCAGTGCGCCGCCGGTGAACATGGAGACCATGCCGCCGATCCCCTGCCCTGCCTGGGTCATGAAGTCGCGCAGGGCGTTACCATCAATGCCGGGAACAGGGAGGTAGGTACCCAGGCGGTACACGATAAGTACGCCAAGGGTGAAAAGGATTCGGTTGCGCAGATCGGTGGCTTTGCCCAATGCGGCCCAGCTCGTATTGGCCGCCATTTGTTCTGCTGCTGATACCATGAATCTGGTCTCTTCTGGTAAAACGCCGCCTTGAACCGTTTTCCGGCTCAGGCGGCGCTATGGGAAAACACGTGTCTATGTAAGCGGCGCAAGCGCCGCTCACAACCCGTTACTCGGCCGCAGCCGGTGCGGCGACGGTAACGGAACCGCCGGCTTTCTCGACCGACTCAACCGCCGACTTCGAAGCGCCGGTGACCTGCAGGTCGATCTTGGCCGAGAAGTCGCCCTTGGCGAGCACACGGATGCCGTCGAGCTTGCGGCGCACCAGACCGGAAGCGACCAGCGCGTCCTCGGTGATCGCAGCCGAAGCGTCCAGCTTCTTGGCGTCGATGAATTTCTGGATCAGGCCCAGGTTGACGACAGCGAAGCTCTTGCGGTTCGGCTTGTTGAAGCCGCGCTTGGGCAGACGCTGGTAGAGCGGCATCTGGCCGCCCTCGTAACCATTGATGGCCACGCCCGAACGGGATTTCTGACCTTTGATACCACGACCACCGGTCTTACCCATGCCGGAACCCGGACCACGGCCAACGCGCTTGCGTTTCTTGGTTGCGCCCGGATTGTCGCGCAGTTCATGAAGTTTCATTTCGCTTCTCCTAAGCCGGATGTGACCCCCGAAGCGTATGGGTCAACCACGGCATTTCTTGGTTTTGATGAATCGGACCCGTAGGGCCACCGGGGGCGTATAGACGCCAAGGCGGCGCGACGCAAGGGGATCGCGCATCGTGGCGCGGGTGACGTGGCCCGAACCCCGGAACGGCTGTCAGGACAAAGGGCAGCCCGGTCTCCCGGGCTGCCCTTCGTTCTCGCTCTGGCGGGACGGCACCGGTTGCGCCGAGGGATCGCGCCACCCCGTCCTGAGCAGGGATCAGTTGTTGCCGTAGGCCGCTTCGAGCGCCAGGCGACGGATGCCGCTGCGCGAGATGCCGAGGTCACCGAGGTCACGGTTGCTCAGGCTGCTCAGCTCGGCCAGGGTCTTGCGGTAGACAGCGCGGCGGGCCAGCGCATCCTTGATGTCGGCAACGAGGTTGCGAAGACGGTTGCTCAGGCCATGCGGCTGTGCGGGGAGGGAGATGTTATGTGCCATTGTCGTGTTCCTATCGTTCGGTCGCGGGCCCCTTCGCCTCCGCTCCTCCCGGGGCCCTTATGCTGCATTGCAGAATAGTCATTCCCGCGCGCTGAACAACGGATCTTCAGGTCTGCCCGCTATGCTCAGGAAGCAAGGCTCTTGCATGGCTCACAGGTCGCCACGCCAGGGTTCCGCTCGCTGACCGCGCCTGACCTTTACCATTGCTAATGAAGTCCTAACGAAATCCGGGGTTCGGGCCCGAAACGCGCCGAATCCGGCGTGATTTTCTTCTTCGCGTTCTCCGAAAATTAGCGAGTTTGACTCAACCTTAAGGAGCCTGCGCAGAGGACGGTTCCGATGGTTGTTCAAGTCGCCGTTTTACTTGTTTTCGCCACCCTGTTGCCCGTCGGGGCCGTCCAATCCGCCAGCCTGCCCTCCCCTGCCCTAGCATCCGCCGGGAGCGCGCAGGAGGGGATCAGGAATGACAGCGCATCGCAGCGTTCCACCCATCCCTTGCCGCTGGACCATCAACCCGACACCCTGGCTCTCCCCTCCCTCTTCGTCCGGCCCGACACCCCCCCGACCGTCTGCATGCCCTTCAGGAGGCCTTTGCCCGCACGCCGGGGGCGCTCACCTCTGCTCGGGCTGATACGGTACTGACCACGCGTGGTTCTCTCCCGCTGACGATCGCGCTGGTCTCTGGCAGTTCACTCGGCTGGCTGGGACTGGTGTTCTCGCTGCTCGCCGGGCGCCCACGCCCACGGTCGGTTCCACGGCTGAACCGTACGCCACAGCGCGCCCTCCATCTCACCGAAACGGACAAGGCGCCCTGAACGCCGCGCCAAAAGAAAACACCCCGGAGCGACGCTCCGGGGTGTTCGAGATCGGTCAGACGGCCGAAGCCGAAAGATCGCTTACTCTTTCTCTTCGATGATTTCGACCAGGTGAGGGATCGAGTTCACCATGCCGCGCACGGAAGGGGTATCTTCCAGTTCGCGGGTCTTGTGCATCTTGTTCAGGCCAAGGCCGACCAGCGTGGCACGCTGTTTGGCCGGGCGACGGATCGGGCTGCCGATCTGCTTAACGACGATAGTAGCCATGTTGATCAAGCCTCCTCAGCGACCTGAGCCGAAGCCTGCGCCGCGTCTTCACGCTTGGGCAGGATGTCGGCAACTTTCTTGCCACGACGCTGCGCAACCGAACGCGGGCTGGCTTCTTTTTTCAGCCCGTCGATGGTGGCGCGGATCATGTTGTAGGGGTTCTGCGAACCGATCGACTTGGACACGACGTCCTTGATGCCGAGCATTTCGAAGACAGCGCGCATCGGACCACCGGCGATGATACCGGTACCTTCCGGTGCCATGCGCATCACGACGCGGCCAGCGCCATGACGGCCTTCCATGTCGTGGTGCAGGGTGCGGCCTTCGCGCAGCGGAACGCGGATCATCTGGCGCTTCGCTTGCTCGGTTGCCTTGCGAATGGCCTCGGGGACCTCTTTCGCCTTGCCCTTGCCAAAGCCGACGCGGCCTTTCTGATCGCCAACAACGACGAGAGCAGCGAAGCCGAAGCGCTTACCACCCTTCACGGTCTTGGACACGCGGTTGATCGCAACCAGGCGATCTGCGAATTCCGGTGCTTCCTCGCGTTCGCGACGGTTACCCCGGCGGTTTTCTTCTCGAGCCATCAGGCTTCCTTTCTCTCTGGCGCTTGGCGCCTTTCTTTCAATCACGGTGAGCCCAGGGCTCCCGGATCATCGGGGCGGCGAACCACCCGCACTGTGCCAGCGAAAAGTGCGCGACCAGCGCGCACTTCAGGCTCGGCGGTGAGGAAGGGTGCGCGCCAGGCACGCACCCGATCCATCAGATCTTGAGGCCACCTTCACGCGCAGCGTCGGCCAGAGCCTTCACCTTGCCGTGGAACAGGAAGCCGCCGCGGTCGAAGTATGCTTCTTCGACACCGGCTTTCTTGGCACGTTCCGCGATCGCTGCACCCACCTTGGCGGCTGCTTCGACGTTGTTCTTGCCAACGATGCCCAGGTCCTTCTCGAGCGAGGATGCGGAGGCGAGAGTCACGCCCTTCACATCGTCGATCAGCTGGACGCTGATGTTCTTGTTCGAACGGTGCACGGAGAGACGAAGACGCCCTGCGTTCACCTTGCGAAGCTTGTTCCGGACGCGCAGGCGGCGCTTCAGGAACAGAGTTCTTTTGCTGTTTGCCATCTGTCCGGTCCTTACTTCTTCTTGCCTTCCTTGCGGAAGATGAACTCGCCCTTGTAGCGGATGCCCTTGCCCTTGTAGGGCTCCGGCGCGCGCCACTTGCGGATGTTCGCGGCGACCTGGCCGACGAGTTGCTCGTCGATGCCTTCGACCACGATCTCGGTCTGCTTCGGCGCCGTGACGGTCACACCTTCCGGTGCAACGTAGTCAACGTCGTGAGACAGGCCGAGGTTCAGCTTCAGAGTGTTCCCGTTCACAGCGGCGCGGTAACCCACACCCTGAATCTCGAGCTCTTTCTTGAAGCCGGTGGTCACGCCGGTCACCAGGTTTGCAACCATCGTGCGGCTCATGCCCCACTGCTGGCGTGCGCGCTTGGATTTCCCACGCGGGTCGATCTTGACCACATTGTCTTCGACAGTGATCGTGACGTCGTCGGTCGCGGTGAAGGAGCGGGTGCCCTTCGGACCTTTGACTTCAACGGTCTGGCCCGAAACAGAGGCGGTAACGCCGCTGGGCAGCTCGACCGGTTTCTTACCAATACGAGACATCAGGACCTCCTTAGAAGACGGTGCAGAGCACTTCGCCGCCAACATTGGCTTCGCGTGCAGCTGCGTCCGACATCACACCTTTCGGCGTGGAGACAATCGACACGCCCAGGCCCTGACGGACCGACGGGATGTCATTGACGCCCATGTAGACGCGACGGCCGGGCTTGGAGACCCGCTTGAGTTCGCGAATGACAGGGGTGCCTTCGAAGTACTTGAGGCTGATTTCCAGAGCCGGGTGACCGTCGTTGCCGGTCACTTTTTCATAGCCACGGATATAGCCTTCGTCTGCCAGCACATCCAGAACCCAGGCGCGCAGTTTCGAAGCCGGTGTCATCACCGTCGACTTGCCGCGCAGCTGGCTGTTGCGGATACGGGTCAGCATATCTGCGATAGGATCGTTCATCTTATGCCTCCCTTACCAGCTGGATTTCACGAGGCCAGGGATCTGGCCATTGGAGCCGAGGTTGCGCAGGGCAATACGGCTGATTTTGAGCTTGCGATAGTAAGCGTGCGGACGACCGGTGAGCTGGCAACGGTTGTGCAGGCGGGTTGCCGAGCTGTTGCGGGGCAGTTTCGCCAGCTTCAGGGAGGCGCGGAAACGCTCTTCCATCGGCTTGCTCTCGTCGTTCACAATCGCTTTCAGCTCAGCACGTTTGGCGGCGTACTGTTCCACCAGGCGCTGACGCTTCTTTTCGCGTTCGATCATTGCTTTCTTAGCCATGTCTTTTCCTTCCCGCGATCAGGAGTTGAAGGGCATGTTGAATTGCTTCAACAGCGCCTTGGCTTCTGCGTCGGTTTTTGCCGTGGTGGCGATGACGATATCCATGCCCCAGACTTCATCGACCTTGTCGAAGTTGATCTCGGGGAACACGATATGTTCCTTGATGCCCATGGCGTAGTTGCCGCGGCCATCGAAGGACTTGCCGGACACGCCGCGGAAGTCGCGGACGCGCGGCAGCGCAACGGTGATCAGGCGGTCGAGGAATTCGTACATCCGGTCGCCACGCAGGGTCACCTTGGCGCCCAGCGGCATGTCTTCACGGACGCGGAAACCTGCGATCGACTTCTTCGCCTTGGTCACGACGGCGCGCTGGCCGGCGATCTGCGTCAGGTCGTCCTGAGCGGATTTGACCTTCTTGCTGTCGCGAACGGCTTCAGCCCCGGCGCCGATGTTCAGGACGATCTTGTCCAGACGCGGGATCATCATGTCGTTCTTGTAGGCGAACTCTTCTTTCAGCGCGGCCCGGATCTTTTCCCGGTACTCGGCCTTCAGGCGCGGGGTATAGGTTGCAGCATCAAGCATCGATCACGTCCCCCGTGGTCTTGGCAAAGCGCACTTTCTTGTCGCCTTCCATCTTGAACCCGACGCGGGTCGGTTTGCCGTTGGCATCGACGAAAGCGAGGTTCGACAGCTGGATCGGCATCGCCTTGGGGATGCGGCCACCTTGGCTGGTCTGGCTCTGGCGGGTTGCGCGGATGGCGATGTTGATGCCTTCCACGACGGCTTTGCCGGCCTTCGGGTCAACGGAGGTAATGGTACCTTCCTTGCCCTTGTCCTTGCCGGCGAGCACGACGACCTTGTCGCCTTTTTTCAGTTTCGCAGCCATCAGAGCACCTCCGGAGCCAGCGAGATGATCTTCATGAAGTTCTTGGCGCGCAGCTCACGAACCACCGGCCCGAAGATACGGGTGCCGACGGGCTCGTTGTTGTTGTTCAGGATGACAGCTGCGTTGCGGTCAAAGCGGATGGCGGTGCCATCTTCGCGACGAACTTCCTTGGCGGTGCGCACGACGACGGCCTTGCGGACGTCACCTTTTTTCACGCGGCCGCGCGGAATGGCTTCCTTGACGGACACGACGATGATGTCACCGACACCAGCGTACTTCCGCTTGGAACCACCCAGGACCTTGATGCACTGAACGCGGCGAGCGCCGCTGTTGTCAGCAACATCCAGATTGGTCTGCATCTGGATCATGTGGTTTCTCCCGACCTTTGGGGACGCCCGTAATCCAGTCGGGGCCCCAGGGTTTCGATCAAACCGAAAGGTAACTTTCGATGTGAGATCGCGCTACGGCCCGAATTGGGCCGCGGTGCGGTCTTACGCCTCAAGCACCTCCCAGCGTTTCGTTTTCGACTTCGGTGCGCATTCGATGATGCGGACGGAATCGCCCACCTTGAATGCGTTCTTCTCGTCATGCGCCCGGTATTTCTTGGATTTCCGGATGGTCTTCTTCAGAACCGGGTGCGTGAAACGACGTTCGACCAGAACGGTGACGGTCTGTTCGTTGGCGTCGCTGGTCACGGTGCCTTGCAGGATACGTTTGGGCATCGGGAAGGCTCCTTCTTATTCTTGCGAAGCCGCAGCAGCGGCTTTTTGGTTGAGAACGGTCAGCACACGGGCAGCGTTCCGGCGCGCAGCGCGGATCTTTGCCGGGTTTTCCAGTTGGCCGGTAGCCTGCTGGAAGCGCAGGTTGAAGCTCTCTTTTTTCAGGTTGGCAAGTTCCTCGCGGAGCTGGTCCGGAGTCTTGTCATGCAGTTCTTTGGCGTTCATCGCCCTTTTCCTTTCAACATCACCGGAGGGCCCGCGAAGGGTCACCCTGATTCCAGTGGAGTACGTGGATGAGCGGCTCGCATACAGGGGGTTGGGGCATAAAGCAACCCCTGTTCACTGGGGAATGGACGAGCGCCGCGTCATTTGCGCCATTCCCCTAGTCGGGCCCCGCGTCGAGCACCGGTAAGGGACCGATCAGGCCCAGCTGTAGTTGAAGCTCACGCTGATGCGTTCGTCTTCGGACATGTTCATCGGGACCTCGTGGCGCAGCCAGCTTTCCCACAGCAGCACGTCGCCGACCTCGGGGGTCACGTAGACAAAGGTCCGCATGTCCCGGCGGGCGTCCTTGAGGCGCGCCGGAGCGGCCATCATCCGGGCCGACCGCGGGTCTTCCAGCTTGAGCGCACTGGCCCCGTCCGGCATCGAGACATAGGTCGTCCCGCTGATCACGCTGTGCGGATGCAGGTGCGAGGCGTGCATGCCGCCCTCGGGCAGGATGTTGATCCAGATGTCCTCGAGCTTGAGCTCGCGTCCGTCGAGGTTGAACTCGAGGTCCTCGGCAAAGGCCGCCACATGCTTGTCCAGCGCCTTGATGATGTCCTCGAAGATCGGGAACCGCCAGCCGAGATCAGTCAGCGAGGCATAGCTGGTATAGCCCGGATAGCCGTTCTCCTCGCACCACTCCTGCCCCGCCTCGTCGTCCTCGGCGATGGAATAGCAGGACGCCTCCAGTTCGGACGGGTCGATGGGATCGCCGAACTCGGTGAGCTTGGCGCGATACAGGCGGGTGACGAAGAGCGACTCGATTTCAGACATGGCCGCGTCTTAGCGCAAGCCACCGGGTCTGGCGAGAGCCCGCAGGATCAGAGCTTGATGTTAAGGATCGCGATTTCGCTGTAGAGCAGGTCCACCTCGGCGGGCTCCATGCGCCCCGGGGTATAGAAGTGCGGAATGTCGTAGGGCACCACCTCGTCCGGCACGGCCCCAGCGCCCAGCAGGCGCCGGTCCACCGAGAGCACGTCCCCCTGCGGCAGCAGCGCCCCGGCGATCGCCCGGGCATGGCGCCGGAAGACCTCGGGCCGGCTCACGTGATAAGCGGTATGGGTCACGTGGTCATCGTGCTTGTGCTGGGCCGAGACCATCAGCAGACAGGGCCCGTCCGGCGTACGGGCCGCCACGGGGCGGACGTTCAGCCCGGCATGATCCAAGGCAATCTGCTTTTCGCCCGCCGATAGATCTTCGACGCTGCAGGCCGGGCCCTCGACCAATTCCGTCGCCCCGACTGCGTGCCCAGAGCGCCAGATCAGCTGCTCCGTCTCCAGCGGCGCCAGACCGGCGTTCAGCACAGTCCGCACCGCGCCCGGCGAGCTGCCGAAGTTGGTGATCGTGGCATCCTCCTCGCGCACGGCGAACTCCACCATGTCACGGCCGACCCCGTACTGCCGGTATTCCTTCAGCAGGTACCACGAGCTCATGTTGGCCGTCGTCCGGGGACCCGCCCCGGTCTGCCGCGTGGCCTTCACCAACCCCAGCACCCCGACCAGCCTGCCCTCGTCGCGCACGGTGACGGCATAGCTGTCGTCCCGGCCGCTCCAGCGCCCTGAAAGCACCTCGCGCCACTTGTCCATGCCCCATTTGGCCTTGGGAAAGACGTCCTGCATGAACAGGGCGATCTCTTCCCGCTCGGCATCCCGGGCCTTGGCGATGACTACCATGATGTCTCCTCGGCTTGGACAAGATCGGCAAGGCGAACCCAGCGCACCGCCGGATGGGCGCTGAGCCGGGCCGTGAGGGTTTCGAGAAAGGACCAGATCTCGGCATCGTGCTGCAGGTGGTGCGTGGTGACGCCCGTAGGCTCGGCGGCATCCGCACGCCCTTCCCTGCGGTCGGCTAGATGCTCCACCACGCAGTCAAGGAACTTGCCCTCGCCCCGAAACTCGACCCCGTTCTTCCAGCGGATCGGATCGGCGTGCACATTGACCTGCGCCAGCCCCGGCACCGGCGTAGCGCTGGCGCGGGCCAGACTGGCCGAAAGCATCCGGAACCCCAGCGCGGGAAGCTGCGCCGTGGTGGTCTCCGCGATCCGGTTCCACGGTGGCACGAAGACCGGTAGCAGGTTCGGCAGCCCCGCGTCGGACAGACGGCGCCATCCCTCTGCGATATCGTCAAGCTGTGCCAGGAGATCGCGGTTCACCCCGACTTCGGAGGGCCGAGCGCCCGCAGGCTCGTGGTTGAGGTGGGCAAAGCCGTGCTGCAGCAACCAGGTGTCGCGGGCCCGGGCCAGCCGGTCGCCCAGTTCCGGCACCCCGCTGACAGGGATCACCGAGAGGTGCATGGGCACCCCATGCGCCTCGGCCAGCGCCAGCAGCCGGTCCAGTTCGGGCCCCGGCGCCTCGGCATCGTCATCGCGCCACCAGAAATCGGCGACGATCCCGGCCTCGGCCCAGCGGTTGAGTTCGTCGTCGAGTTCGGTCCACGTCGCCATGACCGCGAAACTCACCGATATCAACGGCCTTTGCAATCCGTGCCGCAGGCAAAAGAAAACCCCCGCCGCTTGCGCGCCGGGGGCCAATTCTGTCGACGGATCGCTCCGCCTGTCGCTTACCAGTCCTCGCGGACGACGACGCGGGTCTTGATCGGCAGCTTCATCGCGGCCAGGCGCAGGGCCTCGCGAGCGATGTCTTCGCCAACACCGTCCAGCTCGAACATGATCCGGCCCGGTTTGATCTTGGCTGCCCAGTAGTCGACCGAACCCTTACCTTTACCCATCCGGACTTCGGTAGGCTTGGAGGTGACCGGCGTATCCGGGAAGATACGGATCCAGACACGGCCCTGACGCTTCATGTGGCGGGTCATCGCGCGGCGAGCCGCTTCGATCTGACGAGCCGTGACGCGCTCGGGCTGCAGGGCCTTGAGGCCGAAGGTGCCGAACGTCAGGTCACTGCCGCCCTTGGCTTCGCCGCTGATCCGGCCCTTATGCTGCTTGCGGAATTTAGTACGCTTAGGTTGAAGCATTTTTCAGTCTCCTTAGCGCCGGCCGCCAGCACCACGGGGCGCCGGACCGTCCTGGATTTCCTGCGCCTTGCGGTCGCGGGCGGACGGGTCGTGCTCCATGATCTCGCCTTTGAAGATCCAGGTCTTGATCCCGATGATCCCGTAGGCGGTCGTGGCTTCGACGTGTGCATAGTCGATGTCTGCACGCAGGGTGTGGAGCGGAACGCGGCCTTCGCGGTACCACTCGGTCCGTGCGATCTCGGCACCGCCCAGACGGCCGGCAACGTTCACACGGATACCCAGCGCGCCCATGCGCATGGCGTTCTGAACCGCACGCTTCATGGCGCGGCGGAAGGACACGCGGCGCTCCAGCTGCTGGGCGATGGACTCACCGACCAGGGCAGCGTCGAGCTCGGGCTTGCGCACTTCGACGATGTTGAGGTGCAGTTCGCTTGCGGTCATGTTGGCAATCTTCTTGCGCAGGACTTCGATGTCCGCGCCTTTCTTGCCAATGATGACACCGGGGCGAGCCGTGTGGATCGTGACGCGGCACTTCTTGTGCGGACGCTCGATGATCACGCGGGCCACGCCGGCCTGCTTGCACTCTTCCTTGATGAAGTCGCGGATTTTCAGGTCTTCCAGCAGAAGATCACCGTAATCCTTGGTGTCGGCGTACCAGCGGCTGTCCCAGGTGCGGTTCACCTGCAGGC
>ENA-OWNT01003744-OWNT01003744.1-seawater-metagenome-genome-assembly--contig:-NODE-3744-length-14035-cov-5.750322_pt1 | contig 14035 bp, 6 predicted proteins | sample MGYA00238136_ERZ651165 | MGnify/ENA primary metagenome ERZ651165 (study PRJEB26861, sample SAMN08777766) | seawater metagenome | isolation source: coastal seawater | place: USA: Florida | collected...
GCTCAACCGCCGCCTCCCACATGCGCACCAGGGCCCCCTCATCCTGCCGCGCCTCCGCCACCGCCGCCGGCCACACCGGATGCCGCTGGTCCACCGCCGCAAGCGCTGCCGTCCGATTCGACGCATGTTCTGCCCACAGCCGGTCCACCACCGCACTCAGCTCCAACAGCTTCTTCTTCTCCGGCGCTTTCCAGGTCGTCTTCACGCCTTTTCGCCACGCCGCAATGCGCGCCACATCCTCGGGCAACAGCCCCTTCACCACCTTGTCCTTCTCGAAGGCCGCCATCCCCTGCGCCGGCACCAGGAAGTGGTACACCGCATCGTCCGGACGCTGCCCCTCCACCTTGTCCGGCGCCCGGTCCAGCCAGCCCGGCCCCGTCCGCTTGCTCGACTTACGGAGCAGGTCCACGTCGTACACGGCTTTCCGGGCCCCCACCAGGCTGTTCCCCGTCGCAATCCGCGCATCGAAGAACGGCGCTGGCGTCCCGGGTCGCACCACGTTCAACCACAGCGACACCTTGCCCAGCTCAGCCGCCAGCGGGTTGAGGTCCACCCCATAGCACTGGCACGCCGCAATCCGGGCCTTCACCCGCTGCAGCTCCAGCAGATACTGGTCCGCCGGAATCCCCGGATGGTCGGGGTCTTCCGTCCGCAGCTCCGCCTGCTTGCGCTGGAGATAGGCCTCGGCGAGCTGGTTCACCACCTCGTTCAAGAAGGCCCCCGACCCCATGGCCGGCTCGCACAGGGTGAGCGTGAGCAGGTCGTCGGCGCCCAACCAATTCTCGTCACCCGGCGCCACGCCAATGCGCTCCCGCAGCGTGTACTTCACCAGGCACCGCGTGAGCACCTCGGGGGTGTAGTACGACGCCGACTTCTCTCGGTCGCGGCCCGCCAGTCGGAAGAGGTACGTGCCCTTCGCATACTGCCGCCGCGTCCCATCGGCGTTGCGCACCAACTCGTCGTCTTCGTACTGGTCCCGCAAGCGCGCGGGGACAAAGAATGTCTGCGGGTTCTTCCGCTTCATCTCCTTTGGGTTGGCCACCTCAATAAGGTCTTCCATCGCAAAGAAGCCCGAGTACGACAACAGGCCCTCGTAGACCGCCCCGAGCTGGTTGATGCCCAGCGACGCATAGCTGATGCGCCCCCGCGACTTGTGCTTGCCCTCCCGCGACAGGCTCAGCAGCTCGATCACCTTCTGCAGCACGCTGTTCTTGAAGCGCACCTTCTGCAGAATCGGCGTCTCTGCATCATCGAACAAGCGCGAGCGCAATCCATGAATGCGGAAGGCCACCGTGTCGATGCCGATGGCCAACGCAGCCTGGCGGTCGGTGGGGTGGCCGTGGTTCACCAGGCGGAAGAGCTGACGCAGGGAGGCGTCGATATAGGTGCCGTCCTGGGCTTGGGGCGTGGTGAGCGGAACCGTCTCCAGGGCCCGCAAGCTCTCCAGGCTGTAGCCCCGGCGATAGGCCTCGGACTTCATCGGGGCCACGCCCAGCTCGTCGGAGCGCGACTCCACATAGAACAGGAAGATGAGGCGGTACAGCCACAGCAGGCACTCGCGGGTGAGCGCACGGGGGTCCACCGACTCTGCAGAGTCGCTCGAACCAAACACACCGCGCTTGCGTTCTTCACGCAAGAACCGAATCGCATCGTTGCCCAACAGCTCGATGGCCTGCTGGGCGCCCTCGCGGAGGTCGGTGGACACCGCAAAGGCGTGCTTGTGGGAGTTTTCGTCGAGCTGGTCGTGCAGCGGGGTGCCGCTGGCGGGGCACAGGGCGTCGGCGTGCAGCAGGCCGGCCATGGCGCGAAAGGCCGTGGCGAGGCGCCGGGCGTACAGGGCGTCGAGGTCGAAGGCGATGGCCTGGCCGCGGGGCCACTTGAAGGCGTGGGTGAGCACCACCTCGCTGCCGCCCAGGAACATCACCCAGGTAGGGGCGTCTTCTTCGCGGAAGATGCGGGTGTCGAGCAGCTCACGCCAGGTGAGCGCCACGGCGGGGGCGTCGGTGGTGTCGGGGCCGGGGAGGAGCTGGCTGCGGAGGGGGGTGTGGTCGAGGGGGTCGCCGTCGGCTTCGGTGGGAAAGGCGCTCTCCAGCACCCACAGGTAGGCCTTGCCGCCTCGACGCACCTCATGCACGAGCGGCAGCAGAGTGCCGTCGGCGAGGCGCACGTTCACCGGGGCGCGTTCGTAGCCGAGGGCATCGAGCAGGTGGGCGTGGAAGGCGTGGGCGATGCGCCAGGCGGGGTCGGGGGCGCGGGGGCCCACTTCAGCGGCGTCGGCACGGGCTTGGAAGTACTTGCCAGCCAATCCGTTGAGTCGCTTCTCGGGCGCACGCACCGGCGGCGTGCCCTTCTCGGCCTCGGTCCACTGGGCGAGCAGGGGCTTGAGGTCATTGGCGAGCAGGGCGTCGAGGTAGTGGTGGGAGTAGAACTCGCCGCGGTTTTCGATGCCGAAGGTGAGGTCGGTGGCCATGGGATGTCCGGGAAGGCGGGCCCACAGGGGGCATCAGGCGGGGCAGACCAGCACGGCGGCGAGTCGGATGTGGGGGGTGGGCGACACGCGGATGGTCGACTTGATCCAGGCCTGACGGGCGGCGTAGATGGCGTCGACTTCCTGTCGCTCCCGCTCGAGCGCACGGGTGCGGTCGGTGCGCTGGATGAGCATGGTCTCTTGGATCTGGGCGAGGCGGTCTTTGGACTCGGCCTGCCACTTGCGCAGCTTGCGAATCTCGGGGCGCAAGGTGGTGGCGGCGGCCCGTTCATGCTGGGTGCGGGCCTCCACAAGGCGCTCCCGCACAAGCTCCACAGCGCGGGGGAGGTCCTTCTGGAGGCGCTCGATGGGCAGAGTGCGCCCTGTGTTGGGCAAGGCATCGTGCAGGCCAGTGGCCTCGGAGAGCTCGGAGAACGGCACCCGCACCAGCGTGCCCAACCGCTGCCGCCGCACCGCAGACCAATCCACCAGCACCGGCTGGCTGCGTTCGTTGGAGAGGATGGACTGGAAGATGTAGGCCGACTCGCCGGGGTCGAGGCCGCCCCGCACTTCCACGATGGGGGCTTCGTGTCGCCGAAAAGAGGCCAGCACGCGGTCGTTGAGCCACTCGGCCACGGGGTGCTGCTGCCAGAACAGCTCCCACTCGGGCCAGCCGTCTTCGGTGTCGCGGGCCCGGTCGTAGGCGTCCATCACGCGCTTGCGGCTGGTGGTGAGGCGCAGCTCGTTGTCGCGGCCGCGGCGCAGCTCGGGGGGGAGGTAGCGGTAGCGGAACTGGAGGTCGGGGGGCAGGGACAGGCGAAAGCCGTCGAGGTCGTCGAACCAGTCTACGCGGGCCTGCTCGCCGTCGAGCCCGAGCTGGGCGAAGCCTTCCCGGGCGTAGGCGAGGTCGTCGGCGAACACGGTGAGGGGGGTGGTGGTCTCGGCGGTGCCGGTGGTGTCGTCGTCGTCATCGTCCATCCCGAGCACTTCGGCCAACCAGTCGTCGCCCTCGTCGTCGTCGTCGTCATCTTCGCCGTGCATGTAGGGGGCATCGGGCGCTTCGTGGTCTTCGATGGCCCGGGTGATGCGGGCTTCCTCCTTTTCCACGCTGTGCAGGTTCATCTGCCAGCTCACCTCGCCCAGGTTCTCGGCGGCCTGGTTGGCCTTCTCGGTGAGGCGCTCGAGGATGTGGAAATCGCTGCGCAGCGATTCATCGGCCGGGCGGGTGAGGAGGTAGCGGATGGTGGGCTGGGCATCCTGGCCGAAGCGGTCGATGCGGCCGTTGCGCTGCTCCACGGTGATGAGCGACCACGGGATGTCGTAGTGGAGGAGGTGGTGGCACGCGTGGTGGAGGTTGAGGCCTTCGGACGCTGCATCGGAGCCCAGCAGCACGCGCACGGTGCCGTTCTTGTTGGTGAAGTCCTGCACCAGGGCGTACTGCTCCTGGTCGGGCATGCCGCCGTGAAAGCGGGCGATGGGGCCGCGGGTCCACTTTCCGGGGTCTTTGTTCCAGCGACCGGTGGTGGCGAGGCCGAAGCGCCCCCCGAGCTGGTCGGCGAGGTAGTCGAGGGTGTCGATGCGCTCGGAGAAGATGACCACCCGCTCGCCCGCAGTGCCGGAGCGGTAGCCGAGGCCCGCGAGGAAGTCGATGAGGGCCGAGAGCTTGGACTGCTGGTCGGGAGTCACCGCTGTGCAGGCCGTGCGGATGTCGCCCAGCACCCGGCGGTCGTGCACCAGGGCCTTCGCGTCCACCTCGCCCTTGTCTTCCTTCTTCTGGAGGCGCTTGAGGCGTTCGTCGACTGTGGAGATGCAGGCCTCGGGCGACGACAGCCAGGCCTTGCGGAGCACGGTCTGGAACAGGGCACTGCTGGAGCCCGAGCGGCCGATGGTGCGGAAGGTGGCGCGGTCGATGACGGCCAGGGCGTGGTCTTCGGCGGGCGTGGCCTCGGACACAAGTGGCTGAGCATCGCGCTTGTGGAAGTTGCCGCGCGAGGCCTTGCGGACGTCCTTCTGGAAGCGGCGGATGAAGAGGTGGCGGATGTCTTCGCCCTTGTAGGCGGACTCGTCGGCGATGGCGGTGGGCTCGAGCAGGCGCATCAAGCTGGCGAAGGACTCGGCCCGGCCATCGTGGGGGGTGGCCGACGTGAGCACGAGGGCGTCGGTGTTGCGGGCGAGGATGCGTGCCAGGGCAGCGCGACGGGACCGGTTGGAACCACGCTCGGCCACGTTCTGGCACTCGTCGATGACGATGGCGTCCCAGTGGCAGTCGTCGAGGTAGCGGCGGTACTTCTCCTGCTTCTTCAAGGTGTCGATGGAGACGATGACCTTGTCGAAGTAGTGAAAGGGGTTCTGGTTGGTGGGAATCTTGGCTTGCACCCGCTGGATGCCCACACTGTCGAGTCGCACGAGGGGGATGGTGAAGCGGGCCCACAGCTCGGCCTGGAACTGCGCGAGGATGCTCTTGAGGGCCACCACGAGGATGCGCTGCCCCCGCCCGCGCCGGATGAGCTCCGACAGCAGGATGCCCACCTCGATGGTCTTTCCGAGCCCCACGCCGTCGGCCATCAGGATGCGGGGCCGCATCTGCTTGAGCGCCTGTGCGGCGGGGTCCCACTGATAGGGCGTGTGCCGGATGGCGCCCTGGTGGCCGATGACGAGGCGGTGGTCGGTGGGGGGCGAGCGGCGGAGCAGAGCCTCGAGGTACAGGCGGGCCTGGCGATGGCCAGCGCTGTCGTCGCGCACAAGGGTGGTGTCTTCGGCGCGGAGAACCTCCACGTCGTCGAGCTCGGTGAGGAAGAGGGCTTCCTGGTTGCGCACGAGCTCGGAGAGGCCCACCACATGGAGGGCGGAGCCAGCGCGGGCGTGCTGCACCCGGCGAATCATCCACTCTTCGTCGCGAATCAGGACACGGGCGCCCGGGGCAAAGGTGTCGGCGTGCATGGTCAGAGCTCGATGCGGATGTGGGTGAGCCCCAGCTCGGCGGCAACGTGGTTCACCACCTCGGCGTCGTCGTCGAAGCCCACGATAGAGTCGAAGTCGTCTTCTTCGTCGTCTTCAGCGCCAAAGTACAAGCAGGCGGCCTGCACCCAGGGGTGTGCGGTGGGGGGCAGGCTCGGAGCGGCGTCGAGGAGGGCCAGACAGGCGTCGGCCACCTGGTCGGCGCGGTCGACGTCTACGAAGGGGTTGCGTGGGGCTTCTTTGCGGGCACGGGCGCGGTGGGCCTCGACCAGGGCGCGGAGGGATGCCGCCGCCATGGGAGGCGTGGTGCGAAGCTGGGAGAGCTGCCGAAGGAGCGAAGCAGACAGATGGGGCATGACTCGAGCCTCGTAGCCAGAAAGGGGCGCACTCTACCGCAGGGGTTTCGCGGCATGAAGCGGGCGGAAAGGAGGCTGGTTGAAATTCGTTCGGGAACCTTGAAATTGCGCGGGAGTTCACAGAATGCAACGGTTCGGTCTACACCCACCATCGGGAGCCCGGAGCCGGGCCACGGTCGGTTCCAGGATTCCCGCAGGTTGGCCAAGGGAGCTGGGCCTACCCAAATGGGTTGTCAAAGAAATGCGTAGCACTTCGCCGTACCTTGCAACTCTGGTATCCATCTCGCCTCAGGCTCGGATGTGGCGGTTCCCTCTCGGCATCGCTCCATGTCCATGCGCCTCCTCGGTGATTCCCGATGCCCTTTCTCACCGCCCTGGCTCCACAGGCCAAGGTCCGCGGCTCTCGCGACCCCCTCGGTCTCCTCCCCATCTGGTCGGCGGTCGGTCGCCGGCTCATCGGCAATGTCACCACGGTCTCCGGTGACTTGCGGGGCTGGACCCTCTTGGTGGTCACGGTGGGCATCGTGGAGCGGCTCGCGCGGGAAGGCCACATCGAAGCGCGGGCCCTCGACCAGGTACGCCCGGCATTCTTCCGGGCCGAACAGCTCTTGGGCTACGCCTGCGAGCTGAACCAGGTTCAGGCCACACCCAGAGGCGTGACGGGCATTCGGCGACGCTTGCGGGAGGCTCAAGAGGGGGACGGAGCGGTTTCTCTGGGGACCGGGCGAGACCAGAGGATTCTCACACACCAGGCGAGCGCGGGGGTGTGGGGTCAGGTGCTGTCTTCCGCACGAGAAAGCGGGCTCATCCACCCTGACCGCCTGGCGTTGCTGCCTCCGGCACGCGATTTGTGGGACGCCGTGTGGCGGCCGGCCATGGACCGCGAGTGGACCACCATCCGCCGCTTGGTGATGGGCGAGACACCGCTGCAGCCCGAGGGCCATGCGGGACTGCTCGCAGCGCTGGCAGCGTTCTTCGGCCCAGTCCTGCACCCCACGGAGGTGCAGGTGTACCAAGACCACATCCTGCACGGCGCGAAGGGGGTAGATGGCCTGCAGGCGCGGCTCGTGGCGCTGTGGTTGCAGGGGAGCCACACGAGCATCGGAGCCTCGCAAGGACTCTCCGGCCTTCGGACGACGGCACACCAGGCCCGCAAAGAAGGGCACACAGACCTGGCTGATGCGCTGGCCACCATCGCCGACACGGAACTGTTGCTGGGCCCGGCGGAGCGGTTGTTCACCTGGCTACGCACCCGCCACGGTGTTCCCATCGCCGAAGTGGTGGACGGCATTGCGAGCAGCTGGCCAAAGGGGCTTGCCCATGTAGAGCGGTCGCCGGCCGAGCTTCTCGAGGCACTGGCCCGTACCGCCTACGGACCGACGGCAGCCACCGCGCTGATGGGCCTGCGAGAAAGCCTTCGGGTGGGGACCGCTCCGGAGACCCTGGCGCAGTGCATGGCACTCAATGCGGCCGTGATGCGGTCTCGCCGGGGGGCACCCTGGATTCGCGTCGAAGGGGACCGCCTGAAGGTGGTGTACTCCGCCGACAAAGCGGAGCTGCCCTCCCCCGAGGTGGCCCAAACCCAGCTCCTGCACTCGTACTACGTGGCCCCGCTGCACGGACTGGTCACCGCTTGGGAGGCCGGTCGCCATGCCTGATGTACCCACCCATGTCCTCTCAGAAGCCCTGCTCGACGCCATTGGCGATGCATCGGTGGTGGGTGGACTCTTCACCTCGTTCCAGTTCCAGCCCACGTTTTTCTGCGACCACATCCTTGCCCCGCTGATGGGGGTGGAACCGCGCGGGTCGGTCCACCTCCGGCGTGTGGTGCTCGAAGAGCGGATGCGCGAGGGGGTCGGGGTGGCTGTCCTGTACGACCGGAAAGGGCTGGACCACGATGGCCCGCTGCTGCAGCAAGTCACAGCCCAGCCCGTGCAATGGTCGGACCGCTTCGTGCTGCACGCCAAGCACGCGTTCCTCCTGGTGGCACCGGAGGAACACCAGCCCGCCAACCGCTTGGTCGTCCTCACCACTTCTGCGAACCTCACCGAAAGCGGGTGGTGGCGGAACGTGGAAGTGGCCGACGTGGAGGTACTCTCGGCGAGCGGAGGCACGTCCCTGCGCGACGACCTCCTGAGATGGCTCGACGCCATGGCTCCCCTGGCCTCGGCAGACGGCGTGCGGGAGGTGCTCACCCCGGTACGGGACTTCGTGGCAGCCATGCCGTCCAGCGCCGACGGGCCGCGCCTGTGGACCGGACACCAGAGCCTGCCGGAATTTGTCCGCGACACGTGCCTGCGGGGGTCGAGGCCACAGGCGCTCGATCTCATCGCTCCATTCGTCGACGACCGGGCGGATCCCATCCGGGGCTGGGTGGACGCCCTGTCGCCCGCCAAGACACGGGTGTGGGTCCCCATCGCAGCCACGGACGGCATCGCTGCGGGGGAAGGGTGGCTCGACGCCGTACGCTCGATGGACGGGGTCCAGCCCGCCAAGCTGCAGATCGACCGCTCCATGGGCAAAGGTACCGACGGCCAACGCTACGTGCACGCCAAGATTGTGCGGGTGAAGCTGCGGGACGAGCGAGAGTCGCTGGTGGTGGTGGGCTCACCCAACCTCACGGCTGCCGGCCAGACCGGGGCCTTTCACGGCGCCAACCGGGCGAACATCGAGACGGCCATTGTGCGTCGGGAGCTGGGCTGGAAAAATCTCCTCGCCCCCTTCAAGAAGTCCGAGTCGCTCGAAGCCCCGGCCGAGTCCGAGTCCGACGGCACCTCCGCCCCCAAGGGAGCACCCCTCCGGCTCGCCTACGACTGGGAGACCCACACGGCGTCGGCCCGCCTCACCGACCGCGTGGACGGCCCCGTCGAAGTCGGTACCGCCTCCCGTTTGCCAGCTGAGGCAGCCTTGTTTGAACTGGCCGGGCTCGGAACCGAGGACTGGACCCCCCTCCCCTCCAATCAGGCCGAGGTGGTGCGGCACCAGATTCGCGACGGCCAGAATGTGCTCTCTGCATGTGTGGTTCGCGGTCAGCCCGGTCCGGTGTTGGTGGAGGAAACGGGATGGGCGGAGCGGCCCGCCGTGCTGATGGGCGCGCTGTCACCCTCCGACATACTGGAGCACTGGACTCTCCTGCACTCCGTTCGACGCGACGACCACACGGAGCAGCTGCTGGAGCGACTCATCCAGAAGTCGAAGGACTCGGGTGTGGCCGACACCCCCGGTACCGGGGACCAGGGCTCGATGTTTCGCATGTTGGCAGGGGTCCTCCACGCATTTCAGGTGTTGCGGCGGCGGATTGTGGCGGCCATCCACGCCAGCCGGACGCGAGCCGTGCAGTCACTCCTCTTCAGTCGCCAACACGACAGCCTGCGCACGCTGCTGGAACGGATTGCCAATGAGGAGGCGGCGGACCCGGTCCACACCTTGCTGATCCTCATCTCAGCCGATTCTCTTCTGAAGTGGCTGCGAACCCACCACCCCGGGCTTTGGGACCCGAGCCGGGAAAGCACCCGCGAGCTGGCCCGACTGTGCGGCGAAGCGCAGGTGAACCAGGCCTGGACGGCAGTGGGCTTGGGCACGGAGACGGTGGGGCCCAAGCCCGAAGCGTTCCGGGAGTGGTTCGAGGCCCAGTGGTACGGCGAGGAGAAACACCATGATTGAGCCCCGGCGACTGTCCCGGACATCTGCCGCCGAGTTTTTGGACTTCGCGGCCACGCAGCGCTCCGGAAAGCCCATCAGCGAACACTGGCGCCGCCTCGCCAGTGCGCAGCTCGACGGTGCCGTGGCCCTCTACAACCGCCTGATGGACCGTCGGGTGGCTTGGCTCGCCGACGAGGTGGGACTGGGAAAGACCTTCGTGGCCCTCGGCGTCGCGGCGCTCTTCCGGCATGAACACCCCCATGCACGCATCCTTTTGCTGTTGCCGTCGAGCCGGCTGCTTCCCCAGTGGGAACGGGTGATGGGCCTCTTCACCCAGACGGTCGTGCAGCAGGTCGACCACCGCGCGCGCACCAGCCAGGGCACCGGGTCGCGGCCCATCGTGCGCCCCACCAAGCTCCTGTCGCTGGCCCGGGACCTGTTGGCCGACGCAGACCGCGACGTTCTCGCCCCCCTGTCGGCCTTCTCGTTCGGCCTGGGTTCGGACGGCGACTGGCAAGCAGTCTGGCGAAAGCTCGCAGTCCTTTCCCCACAGCTCCCGACTCGCCTGCCCCCCTGGGCCGTCCGCGACAAAGGCGTGTTCAAGGATGTGTATGCGGCCGCGCTAAACATCCTGTTGCCTTCATTCGACCTGGTGATCTGCGACGAGTCCCACAACCTCAAGGCCGGCGCGAGCCACAGTGCTGCCCGAAATCGAATGTTGGCTGCGGCGCTGGGCGGCATTCGGCGCGAGGAAGACCACGACTGGCCATGGACGGCCGCTCCCCTGCCGCGCGTGGACCGCTTGTTGTGCCTCACCGCCACACCCGTCGAGCGCTCCTTCGCCGAGATGTCGCGCCAGGCAGAAGTGTTCGGCTTCCACGAACAGCGAGCCGACATCCCTCAGTCGACCCGCACCGACCTCGCCGCACTGCGAGCGGGCAGCTCACCGGACCTACAGGCCGCCCGTGGCGCCAAGGATGCGGCACGCCGATTCACGATTCGGCGGCTCCACGAACTCCACGCCCACGGGGCCAGTGGCCTCACCAAGAACCAGTATCGGCGAGAGTGGCGTCAAGGCGGTCTCGCCACCCACGACGACCCCATGCAGATTCCCGGCGCCCGAGAGCGACTCGTGGTGGCGCTGGTGCAGAAGCGGGTGCTTGAAGTCCTGGAGTCCACCCGCCAAGGGGCCAGCGCCGACCGTGCGGCGATGCCGAGCTTCCAGATGGGGCTGCTGTCGAGCTTCGAGTCCTTCCACGAGACGCTCGAAAACAAGAAGGACGACGAAGCCACCCACGACGGCAAGGAACAAACTCACGACGCAAAGGAGCGCCAGGGCCTCGACTCGGCCTCCATCGACCAGATCTGCAGCAGCTACCGCGCGGCATTTGGCACCCCGCCCCCCCATCCGAAGATGGATCAGACCGCGAAGCAGCTCGCTCGGTGGGCGCTGGCCGGGGACAAGAGCCTTGTGTTCGTGCGGCGGGTTCGTACCACTGAGGAACTCGCCGACAAGGTGGCCCAGCACCTGAGCGAAGCGCTCGTGACCCGCATGACCCGCTCCATCCCGAGCGGTCTCGCCGGTGATTGGGTGGCGATGGTGGAGGGCTGGCGTGCTTCGCGGCGGGACAACACCGATGTCCGTCCGCTCAGCCAAGGCGGCAAGGAAGACGAGGCCGGTGCTTCAGCAACGTTCTTCTCGTGGCTGTTCTGGGGCGGCGGCGATCGCGCCCATCACCAGACATTCCCCACGGGCGCCTCCCTTCGGCGGCAGTGCTTCAATGATGCCAAGCACCCCTGGTCCACGTTCTTCCACGACAACCATGTGCGCTGGCTTGTGGAGTCCAGCGAGGGCGACTTCCACGCGTGGGTGGCCAGGAATGAGGCGAGCATCGCGGCAACAGTGCCCCGGTTCTTTGGTTCGGTGCAGGAGCCCGGTCCCCGCCACATCTACGAAGCGTGGCAGGCCGCAGGGCTGTGGGTGCTGGAACAGACAGGCCACAGGCACGCAGCAGTTTCGGAGTGGCTTCGACTGGAGTGGTACGGCAAGCCGGGAGCTGCACGCGCCGTGGAGGTGGGCTCGGCAAACGAGTGGCTGACCCGCGCAACATTCTTCGATGCTCTGCGGCGAAGCAGCGTGGGCAAGAGCTTGTGGCCAACCGGCAGCACCGTGCACGACCCCTCGACGGTCGCCGGAGAACGCCGCCTCCGTCGGCGGGAGATCCAGCGGGAGGTGATGGCGGCCGCCCTCCGCATCGGCCAGGCCCAGGTGGACGTCTTCCTCGCAGCTGTGAGGATTGCAGGAGCGCTGTCGGTACCCGGCAGTCGAGCACGCGGACTGGAGGGCGCACTGGTCGACGAACTGCTCCGCCGCCTTGCGGTGCAGCTCGAGGGCATGCCTGAAGTCCACGCAGCATTCGAGCTCCAAGCCTTCGGCGACGACGACCTGTTCGACCGCATTGTCGACGTGAACTTCCCGCAGATCTACGACAAGCGCCTGCCAAACCTCCGTGCGCACTTCCTGCCAGCACAAATCGGTCGCCAGTCTCCCGCCGTCGCGGTGCGTGGCGGACTCGACTCCGAGCGGGTCACCCGGCAGTTCCGCATGCCCGGCTATCCACTGGTCATCGTGAGCACCGACGTCCTGCAAGAGGGGGTGGACCTCCACACATTCTGCGGAAGGGTGGTGCACTACGGCATCAGCCACAGCAGTGCAGGAAGCGAGCAGCGCACCGGTCGGGTCGACCGCATCGGAAGTCTGGTGCATCGCCGCGTCGACCTGGGAGCCCCCGACACCCTGTTGCAGGTCCACTACCCCCACCTCCAGGACACCATCGAGCCCGTGCAGGTCGCCCGGCTCTACCGGCGCATGAACCACTTCATGCAGATGGTCCACGACGACCTCTCCGTGCGAACCAAAGAAGACTCCAAGATCCAGCTCGACCTCGGCCAGACCGACTTGCTGTCCTACGAGCCTCCACCCACCGGCAAGCTGAAGTCCGCGTTCCAAGTTCAGAAAGCGGACCTGGTCGGCCAGCCGCTGACTGCCATTCCCCAAGGGCTCGCGCAGCTGGAGGACATTCTGGCGGCGGAGCTTCGTGCAGTGATGGAAGACTGGAGCGGACACCGCGTGCACGACACCCTGTGCTGGCGGGCCGAGGTGTTCGTACGCGCGGACGGCAAAGGCGACATCCAGCCCGCTTCCGGGGGCGCGGGATGGCGTCGCCAGCCGGTGTCCATTGAGCTTCGTTCCGGACGACGAGGACAGGGCTTCCTGCTCCGGGCGGAAAGCCCCATCGGCCGGGTGTCTATTGAGACGGGGCAGCGAGCCGGAGCATGGTTGACCCGTGACGAGAAGCTGGTGGGCGCTCGGCTGGTCCAGCTTCGCGGGAAAAGGGGAGACAAGCGGATGATGTCAGTTCGTTCGGAAGCTGCGGTCAGGTCGGTCGAGCAGCTGCATGAGCGCTTGCCTCTGGTCGCTCGGACGGTCGCGTTCGCAGCGGACCAGCTGGAGCAGCACTTCTTGCCCAACCAAGACCTGGCCTTGGCCGACTGGAGCGAAACATGAGCCTGGTCGACTACCGACGGACCCTGGCAGCCGATGGGCGCTTGGTGGTGAGCCCCAAGGGTCGGCTGGTGGTGAGTGTTCCACTGGGGGAACGTCACCACCGGGTGCGCATCCAGCGCCTGGGCGCCTGGGTGCGCGTCCTGGGATGGGTCGCCGGGCTCTCGAGCTTGGAGGAGCGAATCTCGGTCACCCGCCTGCTGGACCTCTTGACACACGCGAATGGGGAATCGGAGCAGTTCTCCCTGATGCGGTCGGAGGGATGGTTGGCCTTGGTGTGTGACCTTCCCGGGAGTGCCACGCCAGAGGAGGTGGTGGAAGCGGTCTGGGAGACGGCACGACGGGCGGACCGGCTGGAGCGGGTGTGGGCGGGTGTGGACGAGCAGTAGGTGGACGCCACACCCGCAGAGCAGGAAGCAACTGGTAGAGCCCACAGTATTGTGCAATTTCCAGCGCACAACCGGCGCCAAACGAGAACACCTTCCTCCACCATGTGGACTCTTTCGCCAAGCACACATATTGTTTTATTGTTCGATCTCTCGTTCAAGCCCGGTCCGTCAACATGTCCTCGCTCGTCCAGTCCCTCGAGAGCGCACTCCGCCAAGGCCCCCGCCCCCTCGCCGACCTCCTCCCTCGCCTCGGCATCTCCCGCCACGCCTTCGGCCGCCTCGTCCGAGGCCACCCCCACCGCTCCCTCCGCATCGGCGCCCGCAAGACCGCCCGGTATGCCCTCGCACGCAGCATTCCCGGCGTCGCCTCCCCCGTCCCCGTCTTCGAGTGGGGACACTCTGTCACCGAAGCCCCACGCCACTTGCTCAACCTCATCCCCATCGAGCCCCGCGGCTTTGCCGTGCTCCCTGCTGAGGGCGGCCCCGCCACCGCCTACGACGACCTCCCCTGGTTTCTCCACGACCACCGCCCCCGGGGATTTCTTGGTCGCCAGATCCCGCGTCTGTACCCCGACCTCCATGCACCGGACGACATCCGCCTCTGGTCGGCCGACGACGTGCTCCGGTACGCCACCACAGTCGCCAGCAGCCCGCCTGG
>ENA-OWNT01003745-OWNT01003745.1-seawater-metagenome-genome-assembly--contig:-NODE-3745-length-14035-cov-3.921622_pt1 | contig 14035 bp, 12 predicted proteins | sample MGYA00238136_ERZ651165 | MGnify/ENA primary metagenome ERZ651165 (study PRJEB26861, sample SAMN08777766) | seawater metagenome | isolation source: coastal seawater | place: USA: Florida | collected...
GATGACGCGCCTCCCGAACGGCTAGCTTACGCTCAGTCGGATCACTGGCTGTCCGTGTTGACGCCCAGCGGGCCGGCCGGCGCCCGCTCCACCGGCCCAGATCGTCCCAGACCCGCCCTCCCTGTCCTCGTGTCATGCCGGTTACCGCCTCGAAGCACGCGAGATCCGCACGGAGACGCGGTGTGCTCCGAGAGCGCCCCCAGGCCCCTCGTGACAACCCGGAAACGGTCCAGAAAAAGCTTCTGCGACGGCCACCCGCCCGCGCACGGGCCCATGTAGGTGAGGCCGCAGGAGGTCTCCCATGCGTACCCCCTCGCCCCTGCTGATGGCCCTCCTCGTCGCCTGTACCGGCGGAGAGGTCGCGTCCACCCCGACCACGGTCGGCCTCGACACCGAGACCGACACCGACACCGATGCGGACACCGACGCGGATGCGGACGCGGACAGCGACACCGACACGGATGCCGACGCGGACACGGATGCCGACGCCGACACGGATGCGGACACCGACACCGACACGGATGCCGACACCGACACCGCGACACGGACCGCCCCCATCGACGTGGCCGTGCGGGGCGACCTCGTCATCACCGAGATCTTCAACAACGCCGACGTGGTCGACGACGACGTGGGCGAGTGGTTCGAGGTCACCAACGCCGGCACGGTCGAGCTCGACCTGCGCGGCCTCGTCATCCGCAACGAGAGCGGCAGCCAGATGGTCACCATCGACGCCCCCCTCCCGCTCTCCGCCGGGGCGTACGCCGTCATCGGGGTGGACGCGGACACCGCGGTCAACGGCGGCGTGCACCTGGACGCCACCTTCCCCGTGGCCGACTTCCAGCTCGGCAACAGCGACGACGAGCTGATCCTCACCACCTCCACCGGCACCGTGCTGGACGAGGTCGTGTACGACGGCGGACCCGACTTCCCCGACGAGGCCGGCTTCTCCATGACCCTGGACCCCACCGCCGTCGACGTGGACGCCAACGACCTCGGTCGCCACTGGTGCCTGGCCACGACGTCCTTCGGCGACGGCGACCACGGCACCCCCGGCTCCGCCAACGACCCCTGCCCCAGCGACACCGGCACGGACACCGGCACCGTGCCCGGCCCGCTCGGGGTGGCCGACCTCGCCGAAGGCGACCTGGTCATCACCGAGATCTTCAAGGACTCCGACATCCTCGCCGACGACGATGCCGAGTGGTTCGAGCTCACCAACCCCCTCGCCCAGGACATCGACCTCGACGGCCTCGTCATCAGCGACCTCGGTGGGGACACCCACACGGTCGCGGGCAGCCTCCTGCTCCCCGCCCATGGCCGCATCACCTTGGGGGCCAACGATGACCGCAAGCTCAACGGCGACGTGGTGCACGCCTACGTCTACGGCCTCGACATCACCCTGGGCAACGGCGACGACGAGCTCATCCTCTCCCACGCCGGCGTGACCTTCGACCAGGTCCTCTACGACGACAAGGTCTTCCCCGACCCCAAGGGCCAGAGCATGACCCTGGACCCCACCCACATCAGCGCCAGCGCCAACGACGACGGCACGAACTGGTGCATCGCCACCACCTCCTTCGGGGCAGGCGAGCAGGGCACCCCGGGGGCACCCAACGACAGCTGCAGCCCCCCGCCGCCGGCCCCGTCGACCCCCTGATGGCGCCGTGGTCATCCAGGCCCTCCTGTGGGATGGTGCCTCCCCAGACGCGGAGCCCCCGGGTGCGAGGTCCTGACGAGCCTGTTCGACGCTGGGGATGGCGCTACCTGCCCGCCCTGCTCACCCTCGCGGCGTGCACGGGCACGGCCGATGCCGACGCCCTGCGCAAGGCCTGGCTCGTGGACGCCATCGTCGACGACAACCGCGTGTGGCTGAGCCGCGACCCCACGCTGTTGGCCACCAAGTACGACAAGATGGGCGACGACCCGTACGACTTCATGCGGGGCACCGCCGCCGTGTTCCTCCGCGACCTGGCCCGGGCGGGCACCGACCGCGCCCCCACCGCCTTCCTCACCGACCCAGAGGCCGCCGAGGTCCTGCTCGCCGGCGACCCCCACCCCGAGAACATCGGCACCCTCTCCCCCACCGAGGGTGTGCTGCTCTTGGAGCTCAACGACTTCGACGGCTCCGCCTTCGGCCCCTACCTTCTCGACCTGCGCCGCATGCTCGTCGGCGTGGCCTACCTCGGCGACGAAGGCCGCTGCGGCTCCGACTGCGCCGAGCGCCTGGTCCGAGCCACCACCGAGGCCTACCTGCGGGAGCTCGTGAGCGGCTACCCCTGGACCAGCGGGCTGGTGGACGGCCGCGTCGACCCCGTCACCCAGACCCTGCTCGACGACGTGATCGAGGAGGGCCTCGGCCGGGAGCGACTGCTCGAGTACACCCAGCAGATCGGGGCCGGCCGCCGCTTCCGCATCGACCCCACCCTCGACGACGGACGCGGCATCCGCCCCCTCGACACCGAGGAGCGCCGCCAGCTCCAGCGCCTCCTGTCCCGCTGGAGCGGTGCGCCCGCGGGCTTCCGTGTCCTCGATCAGGCCCGCCGCTACGGAAGCGGTGTCGCGTCCCTCCCTGCCGTTCGCTACGTCGTGGCCTACGACACCGGCGACGACGACCCCGGCGACGACGGTCTGCTCTCCATCCGGGAGGTCGTCGACCCGCCCGCCGTGCCCGGGGTGCATGCCGGGGCGCCCGCCTACTGGGACGACCACGGCCACCGCATCGAGGATACCGCCCGCACCATGTGGTCCCGCCCCGATGCAGACCCTCACTACGCCGGCCTCGTCGACGGGCCGATGACCTTCAAGGTGCAGACGATGTCGTCGTGGCACAACAGCTTCGACCACACCAAGATCCTGCGGGACGTCGACCGCGCCTTCCTCACCGTCGACGACCTCGAGGCCTGGTGCACCACCCTCGGCCAGCTCCTGGCCCGGGCCCACGCCCGCTCCCCCACCGCGCGGGGCGGGCGCGCCGGCGAGGCCATCCTGCGCGACATCGGCGGCGCTGGCGAGGCCTTCGTCGCGGAGCGAGTCCGGGATGCCCTGGCCGACCGGCGGCAGCTGCGCACCGACCACCGCCTGTTCCACGAAGCCCGCGACGAGCTCGGCGCCCTCCTCGGCGCCGACCTCCTGGAGGACCGATGATCGCCCTGTGGGTCGCCCACGCCCTCGCAGCCGACTGCGTGCAGCCGGCCATCGTCCGCGCCCCGGAGATGGGCAGTGACGAGGTGGCCACCTGCCTCCACGCCGACGTCGACGTGGGCGCCCGGCTCTTCACCCGCTTCCCGGACACCGGCCTGTCCCGCGGCATCGACCTGAACCGCTTCCGCGGCGAGCTCGGCTTCGCCACCAGCGGGGCCTCCGCGCGCTTCTCCCTGCTGCCCGCCCGGTCCGGGGGCGACGACGGCTACATCGGCATCCAGGGCGAGGCCATCGTGCCTCGCTTCCAGCTGGCCGAGGCCCGCTACGACATCCACTCCGCGGGCTTCTCCGTCGCGGCCGGGCTGGTCGACGACATCGCGCTCATGCCCGGCCAAGGCGAGTGGACCCACGTCGCCTTCCTCCGGCCCATCCTCACGGACCGCGGCTGGACGAGCCGCTCCGACGTGGGCGGCTGGGCCTCCTGGACCGCCCCGGGCCGCTGGGTCACGGCCACGGCATCGGTGACCAGCGGTGAGGGGGCCAACCGGCGGGAGCGGAACAACGGCCTGGACACCACCGGCGTGCTCATCGTGCGCCCCACCGGGACCGACCTCGTGCAGTTCCTCGCCTGGGGCCGCGAGGGCAGCGTGGGGCTCCTCCAGGCCCGGAACCACCGCGCCGGCTTCGCCAGCTACCTCGACCACGACCTGGTCGGTGCCGGCGTCGAGGCCATCCTCGGCTGGGGCCTCGGGGGCGACGGCGCCCTCGACCCCGGTGGCGTCAGCCTCTGGGCCCGCACCGGCCGCGAGCTGCCCGTGGTCGGCTTTGGCCGCCTCGACCTGGGCAGCGACGCCCGCTCGGTGCCCCAGACCGCCGAGCGCACCCTCCTGGCCGGCGTGGGGCCCCACCTCCCCTTCGAGCCCGACGGGCCTGCCAGCCTGGTGCTGGCCTACGAGGGCCGGTCCGCGCAGCCCGGAGCCGCGCCCGTCGCCGGGGCCACCGCCACCCAGCACACCCACACCGTCTTCCTCCAGCTCACCAGCCGGGTGCAGGGCAGCATCCCCATGCCCGAGGTGTCCCCATGAGCCGCTCCCTGCCGTCGCTGCTCCTGCTCGCCGCCTGTAGTGGCGCCATGCCCGGCCCGGCCGGCGACGATGCCGATGCCGACGCCGACGGCTGGACGCCCGCCAACGGCGACTGCAACGACAACGACCCCGCCGTGAACCCCCTGGCCATCGACGAGCCCCTCGACGGCACCGACCAGGACTGCGACGGCGCCGATGCCGAGGCCCTCGCCGCCCGCGCGCTCGTCCCCGGCGACCTCCGCATCACCGAGCTCATGCCCGACCCGCTGGGTGTCGACCCCGCCTACGGCGAGTGGGTCGAGGTCTACAACACCCTCGACCTCCCGGTCGAACTGGAGGGCGTCTTGCTCCGCGACGACGTACGCGACGACGCCTTCATCGGCGTATCCACCGTCGTCGAGCCCGGCAGCTACACCGTCCTCGGCGGTACCGCCGATCCAGCCCTCAACGGTGGGGTCCCCGTCAGCGTGGTGTGGGAGGCCGACATGGGGCTGTCCAACGCCGCCGACGCCTTCGTGATCGAGGTCGACGGCGTCGTCATCGACCGCGTCGCGTGGACCCCCTCCTGGCCCGGAGGCGACGGCCAGTCCATCGCCCTCGACCTCGACGCCCCCGACCCCACCCTGCCCACCAGCTGGTGCCCAGGCACCGAGGCGTACGGCGTCGGGGGCTACGGCAGCCCCGGCCAGGCCAACCCCGCCTGCCCGGCGCCCTTCACCGGTCGCACAGCCGCCGAGCTGCAGGCCGGCGACCTCGTCATCACCGAGGTCCTGCAGAGCCCCGCCGCCGTCGACGACGAGCTCGGCGAGTGGATCGAGGTGCACAACCCCGGCCCGACCGACATCGATCTCCAGGGGCTCACCCTGGTCAGCGACGACGGTGACGCCGTCGACATCGACGAGCAGGCCATCGTGCCGGCCGGCGCCTACGTCGTGCTGTCCGGCTTCGCCGACCCGGCCGCGAACGGCGGCGTCGTGCCCGTGTGGACCTGGGGCTGGGACTACGGCCTGAGAGGCAGCGGCATGCAGATCGCGCTGATGGTCGGCACCCGCCTGGTCGACGAGATCCGCTACGACAACGGCATCAGCTTCCCCGACCCCGCCGGCGCGACCATGTCCCTCGATCCGGCCTGGCTCGACGCCGAGGGCAACGACGACGGCACCCACTGGTGCGAGGCCACGACGCCCTTCGGGGCGGGCGACCTCGGCACGCCAGGGGCCGCCAACGACCCCTGCTGAAGGCGCGCGGGGCTCAGCCCTCGGAGGTCACCGAAAGGCGATGGATCTCGTCGAGGCTGGTGTTCGCGCTGACGTGCACCAGGGGCTGCATCAGGTAGGTCTCGTGGTCGTAGACCAGGCCGTGGAGGGTCGGCGCCTCGCCCTTGGCCCAGGCCCGCTGCACGATCTCGGTGCGAGCGAGGTTCTGCACCTGATGGATGACGTTGAGCTCCACGAGACGGCGGTGAGCGCCGTCGTCGTCGAGCATGGACACCTCATCCTTGTGGAGACGCCACACGTCGCGGATGTGGTTGAGCCAGGTGTTCATGGTGGCCCCGCTGCACACCCGCTCCATGGCGGCCTCGACACCGAGGCAGCCGTAGTGGCCGCACACGATGACGTGGGGGACCTCCATGCGCGTGACGCCGTGCTCCAGCACCGACAGGAGGTTCATGTCGGTGTGGGCCACCACGTTGCCGAGGTTGCGGTGGACCAGGAAGTCACCGGCCTCGGAGCCGGTGATCCGCTCCGGCGAGACCAGCGGATCGGACGAGCCGATCCAGAGGAACTCCGGGGGGGAGGTCTCCGGGTTGGAGTGGGACCCCTTGTCTTGGGCCCAGGCCTTGTTCTCGAGCAGCAGCCGCTTGCAGGCATCCATCGGTGTCACATCCCGGGAAGGCGAATGGGGTGGTCCTTGGACTCGAGCCGGCGGCACTTGACCTGGATTCCGCGGTACTTCGCGGACTCCTTGAAGTCCTGCACGAGCTCGTAGATGTCGTGGTCGATGAACATAGCGCGGGTGCCGTCGATGACGACCTCGCTGTCGTCGGGGACCGAAGCCAGCACCCGACGCAGCCGCGTCTTGTTCATGAAGCTCACGTCCTTCGTGAAGGCGATGAGGTAGGCATCGCCATCATTCACCACCGACACCGCGGTGGTGAAGTTCGTGATCATCACCATCACCACGCCCACCGCCAGGCCGACGAGCACGCCGGTGAGGAGGTCGGAGAAGACCGTGACGGACACGGTGACGATGAAGGGCACGAACTGATCGGCGCCGGCCCGGTACATCTTCTGGAAGAGAGAGACGCGGGCGAGCTTGTAGCCGATGGTGAGGAGCACCGCGGCCAGGGCGGCCAGCGGGATCCGGTTGAGCAGGAAGGGCACCGCCACCACCAGCCCACCGAGGAAGATCCCGTGGATGAAGGCGGAGCTCCGCGTGCGACCACCGGAGTACACGTTGGTGGACGAGCGCACGATGACCGAGGTCATCGGCAGGCCACCGATCATGCCGGCGACCATGTTGCCCACCCCCTGAGCCATGAGCTCACGGTTGGTGTCGGACGTGCGGCGGTAGGGGTCGAGCTTGTCGACCGCTTCGACGGAGAGGAGCGTCTCCAGGGAGGCGACCGCCGCGATGGTGGCCGCGACCGTCCAGATCGACGGGTTGCTCATCACCGACCAGTCGGGCGAGGGCAGGGCCTGCCACAGGGCGACGGGGGAGCCGAGGTCGGGGAGGGACACCATGTGGCCCTCGGAGGCCTTGATGTGCAGCCCCGGCGCGACCAGGCCGAAGAGCTCGTTGATCCCGATGCCGAGGCCCACCGCCACCAGGGGCCCGGGCACGATGCGCGACCAGCTCTGGTTGGCGATGAAGGGCCGCTGCCAGAGCAGGAGCACCCCGATGCAGACCAAGGTGACCAGCACCACCCCGGGGCTCGCGGTGCGGATGGCCGCGTCGATCTCGGTGAAGGTGTTGGCCTGATGCCCCATGAGCCAGAAGTCGAGGTCGCCCTCGTAGTCTTCGTCGCGCCCGAGAGCGTGGGGGATCTGCTTGAGGATGAGGATGATGCCGATCCCCGCGAGCATGCCGTCGATGACGGACACCGGGAAGATGTTGGCCAGCACCCCGCCACGCAGCAGGCCCGCGACCAGCTGCATCACCCCGGCCAGCACGACCGCCGGCAGGAAGGCCTCGAAGCCCCCCAGCTCGGCGATGCCCCCGGCCACCAGGACCGTGAGGCCGGCGGCCGGGCCCGACACCGACAGCTGGCTGCCGGAGAGCGGGCCCACCAACAGCCCCGCGGTGACGCCCGTGACGATGCCGGAGATCAGCGGCGCGTCGGACGCGAGGGCAATGCCCAGGCACAGCGGCAGGGCCACCAGGAACACGACCATACCGGCCGGTAGATCGTACCTGAGGTTGGGGACAACCCCTGGCTCCAGGCGCTCGCGCTCTTCCATCACCCCTCCTCTGGCGCCCCCCTCTATGGAGCAACGCCAGCCTATGGTGTCCCGAAATGCAATTCCGGTTTTATCGTTCCGTCATCCACCTGGCCCGACGAAAGTGAAAGAGGGCTGAAAGAGGAGCCCTTCTCGCCCACCGACCCCGAGCGGTACGATGCAGGCATGACGCTCCCAGGCTGGTCATGATGCTCGCGAGCCTGCTCCTGCTGGCGCTCCTCGGGTGCGGGGACCCCACGATCTACCCCGACTACCCCGACGCCCTGGTGGGTCTCGTGCCCAACGACACGGGCCCCTTCGTGCAGAGCGTTCCCCTCGCCTGCGGCCGCGCCCCGGAAGGCACCACCGCCCAGCTCACGGTGATCAACCAAGGCACCGTCCCCCTCGATCTCGCCACCGTCGACGAGGCCTGCGTGGAGACCTTCCAGTTCCAGCTGGCCCCCGGCGGCGTCGAAAATCTTCGGATCGACAACCACCTCATGTGGGCGGCCTACGATCCCAACGGCGTCCGGGTGGCGGTGTTCGGCGTCGCCAGCGGCACTCAGGTCTCCTGGGTGGAGTACCTCCCGTGACGCTCTGGCTCTCCCTCTGGCTGGCGGGGTGCGCCCACTCCACCGACGAAGACCAAGCCTGCTTCGAGGCCCAGACGGCCATGGGTGCCCGCCTCGAGGAGTGCACCGGCGACGCCGAGCGGGGCATCGCCCTCATGGACGCCCTCGAGGCCGACTACCGCTGCCAGCAGGGCTCCAGCGACCCCCGCCTCGACGAGGCCAATAGCGAGGACATCCGCCTCGGCATCTACGAGTGTGCCTTCGTGCTCCGCAACCTCGCCTGCGAGCTCGCGGAGACCTACGACCAGCAGCCCGCCACCTGGCTCGAGAGTCACCCGGTGTGCGAGCTGCTCTGGGTGCCCCAGTGATCCGCGCCCTCGCCCTCGCCCTGCTCACCGCGCCAGGAGCGGCCTGGGCGCAGAACTCTCCCCTGCCCAACGACTGCGCCTACTCCTACCCGGTGGCCGGCACCGCCGGCTACGCCAACGGCCGCGACGCCGTCCGCACCAACGCCACCACCTACGCAGCGGGCTCCTTCGCCCGGCGCCGCCTGGGCCGAGACGTGTTCGGCGCCCTCGACATGCACGCGGTGTGGGGCGCGGCCATGGTGCCCAGCTACTGCGAGGACAGCGACAGCAAGTACTACCAGCAGGTCTTCTACGACCCCCTCGACCTCTACGCGACCAACCTCGGCTTCAAGATCCCGATCATCGAGAAGGGCCCCGCGAACATGCGGCTTCGCCTCTTCTACGCGTCGTCGGTCACCACCAGCACCAGCTGGAACCGGATCTTCACGGTCGCCGCCCCGATGTTCAACCTCTACCCGGCCCTCGCCGCGCCCCTGGTGGGCAGCACCACCACCGGTCGCGGCCTCGGCACCTACGGCGTCGACTGGATCGGCGGGGCCCAGTTCCGCTCCGACGTCGTCAGCGTGCAGGCCGGCTACACCGGGCAGCGGGGTCTCTACGCCGATGTCACCCAGGAGAAGGTCTCCCTCTTCGTCAACGGCGTCGTCGACCGCCTCGGCGATGGCATCACCGCCGACGACCTGGCCTACGCCATGGGCGGGGTGGAGCAGCTCGACCCCACCCGCTTCGGCGCCAAGGAGGAGCTGGGCATGCCCAGCCTCTTCTACCGGCAGCTGCCCCAGCGGGCCCGCCCCGACGACGACGTAGCGGCCGACGCCAACCCCGTGCCCACCCTGCGGAGCGGCCACGCGCGCCAGGAGGACATCCTCCGCCACTGGGACGCCAACCTCGCCTGGCAGTTCGGCCCCGGCGGGTCCCTGCGGGAGCTCACCGCCGCCTGGCACACCGACGGCTGGCACCTCCGAGCCGACGAAGACCCCGAGGACGGGCCCCAGGCCTTCGTCCGCGCCGGCGTGGTCAACCTGGCCGACCAGCCCCTCCTCGGGGTGAAGGGCGGGCCCCGGCCCCACCTCCGGGCCGTCTACCGGGCCCGCAACGACATCGTGCACATGGACCTGTCCGCCTACATGAACGACCCGGCGCTCCTCGACCTCTACCCGTTCGCCACCAACGCCCTCGGCGTCAACTTCGAGCTGTCCATGGTGATGGAGTGATGCGTCCCCTCCTGACCACCTGCCTCGGCGCCGCCCTGCTCGGCGGGTGTCAGCGCGATCCCGGCTTCGTCGGCTACTGGGAGATCGTGGCCGTCGAGCGCGATGGTCAGCGCCAGACCGATGTGGGCTTCCTCGACTTCGACGGCGAGCTCGGGGTCCAGTTCTTCAGCCGCTACCTGTTCACCGCGGGCAGCTGGGCCCCCGACCCCCACCCCGAGCTGCGCTTCGGCGCGAGCAACGTGCAAGAGCAGGACGACGTCTTCGAGGCCTACCAGGAGGAAGGAGAGACCTTCGACCTCGTCATCGGGGTGCTCTCCCCGGACCCCTTCGCCATCGACGACTACCACCCGTGGCGGGCCGAGGTCTCCAACCCCGGCGCCTGGTGGCCTGCGGCCAGCGGTGAGTCCGCGCCCATCGCCACCGGCACCTCTCCGGTGGTACCCAACGGGCGGCCCACCACGCTCATCATCCGCCGCTGATCACCGGCCGGACGGTCACTGCTCGTCGACCACCACCCAGCTGCGCTCGTCGGACCAGGTCTGCCCATCGAGCTCCGCGGTGACGCGCACGATCAGCGTCTCGCCGACCACGTCCCCGGCGCTGGCGATGTCGAGCACCACCCGGTCGCCCACCCGAGCCCAGCCATCGTCGTCTTCGAGAACGGAGAACTCGGAGAGCACCGCCTCGGTGGTGAAGCTGACGCGATCGGCGTTGGTGGTGAGGGCCTCGTACACGAGGTGCACGCCGTTGGGGCCGAAGCCCGCGAAGCGGGTGGACACGTCGAGGTGCCAGCCGCCCTGGATGCCCGCCACCAGCTCGATGTCGCCGCCGTCGGCCAGGGGCGTGAAGACATCCCAGCCCGTGCCCAGCTCGAGCTCCGGGGTGCCGGTGATCCCCTCGGAGGGAGGCGGCTGGCCGGGGTCTGGGTCGCCGGCGCTGAAGTCTGCCGAGCTGTCGTTGGTGTCCTGCAGGGTGCCGTCCGCGAGCCGCTTCCGGTGCACGCTCTGGCCCACGTACGGGCCGGACACGAAGGCGTGGCCTGCGTCGACATCCTCGGGCAAGCGCTTGAACTCGCCGCTGTTGAAGTCCATCAGGGTCTCGACCGCGTCGATGACCGCGCTGGTGGGCGCCGTGGGCATGGTGCCCCAGAATCCACCGACGTCGTGGCTGCCCAGGGGCGTGTCGGGGGCCAGCACCACCACCGACGGACCGAACACCGTGATCAGCCAGTCGTAGCCTGCGTTGTAGACCACCGACTCCAGGTTGGGCACCGTGGGGTGGTCGTCGTCACCGCCCGAGTCGGCGGCGTAGGCCTCGAAGCTCGCGCCGGACAGGTCGATGGTGGAGAACGGCCGATGGTTCGTGCCGTCGTGGGCGATGACCAGGGTCTCGCCGGGCGCCAGGATGGTGCCGTCCGGAATCCGCCACACCGTGGACAGCACCACCTGGTCGGGCAGCTCCGTCGCGAGGCTGTCGGGCTGGGTGCCCGGGTTGATCTCGCCCGACACGCCGTAGACATCGGCGATGAGCACGCCCGAGACATCGAGGGGCCAGTCGACCGTGTTCTCCAGCTCGACGAACTGGTCGGAGTAGTAGTGGTCGGTGCCGCCCGCGGGCTCGGCGCCGCTGTAGTACAGCTCCTCGATCAGCAGCTCACCGGCCTGCGGGGGCAGCGGATCGAGAGGGGGCGTGCCCGTGTCGGCCGTGGGCGACGAGTCGACCGTGCCCGTGGTGCCCGTCGGGGCGGTGGGGTCCGTGTCCGTCGTCGACGTGGGGTCCGTCGTCGTCTCGCTCGGAGTGGACGCATCATCGGAGCCCCCGTTGCAGGCCCACAGCAGCAGAAACCAGGTCACTCGACCTCCAGCTCGACCAAGTTCAGGTACGCATAGCTGCCCTCGGCGATCTGCACATCCACGTGCAGGCGGCCGGTCGTGTCGGGCACGAGGCCCGTGAGTACCGCGACCGTGCCGATGTTCGCCTGTCCTCCATCGGTACCGGCACCGCTGGTGACCAGGGCCGTCTCCGCCTGGCTTGCCCCGTGAACGACGAAGCGTGACACGCGGCGCTCGGCGCTCGAGCGGCTCGCGAACAAGCGCAGGGTGTGCGACGCGGCCGGGTCCAGGCCGGAGAAGCTGATGCCACCAGGGTCGTCGGCGCCGCCGGTGTAGAAGAAGTCCACCGTGGCCTCGGGCACCGCCATCGTGCCGAGGTCGTCGCCGGTGGGGTCCCACAGGCCGCCGTTCTGCTTGCCGTTGGACCGGAAGCCGCCGGCGATGGTCAGGGCCACCGTGGTGGGGGCTCCGGTGGTGCTCACCAGGTCACGGAGGGCCTGACCGGCCAAGATCTGCGCCTCCCCATCGACCCCGTGCCAGCTGTTCCAGTGGATGCCGAAGGCGTCGACCGCAGGGGCAGGGTCGCCATCGTCGGGGTTGGTGGGGCCGAGGTCGACCCGCAGGTAGGTGCCGCTGGGCGGGGGGGAGTGGGGCGGCTCCACCGGGGACACCACCGCCGCTACGGCATCGCCCACGACCTGGTCCCACAGCCCGTAGCCGGTCTCCGAGAGATGGAGGTGGTCGTCGACGAAGAGGCCAGCCTCCGGCGGGGAGCCCGTGGCCAGGAAGGGGGTGGGGATGTCGACGTAGTGCAGGTCGGGGTGGAGGGAGGAGAGCCGCTCCACCTCGGCGTTCACCGTCTCGGCGTCGGGCCAGCCGGCCCAGCGGGCCGGAGTGGGGGTGATGCCGACCCACAGCAGCGGCACGTCGAGCTCGTGGACCCGGTCGGCCAGGCAGCGGTAGGCGGTGAGCACGTCGTCCACCGAGCGCCCGTCGGCCAGGTCGTTGGTGCCCGCGAACACCAGCACGGCGGCGGGGTCGTGCCGGAGGATCAGCCGGTCGGCATGAACGGCCAGGTCGGCCAAGCGTGCGCCGCCGAAGCCGCGCTGGACTGGCTCGTAGGCGCTCAACAGCCGGGAGGCGGACTCCCAGCGGCGGATGGAGGAGGAGCCGGTGATGACGAGGCCGCCAGCCGGCGGAGCCGCCAGGTCGTCGAGCTGCTCGAAGCGGGCGATGGTCGACTCGAAGACCGCATCCGGGGCCGACACCGTGGCGCAGGGGTCGTCGGACCAGGGCCACTCTTCGGTGGGAGGGGTCGTCGGGGCCGGCGTCGTGGGGGCGGGGGTCGTAGGGGCCGGGACCGTCGCCGTGGGCGTCGGTGCAGGGGTCGGCGTCGGCGTCGGGGAGCCCGCAGGAGAAGCCGGGGTGCTTCCTCCGCAGGCCGACAGGAGCACGAAGGCCAGCAGGGTCGGCCGCATGGGGCGGCCATACCACGCCGGGAGGCCCGCCACCGCCACCCCCGGGCTCACCGCAACAGCGCCTCCACCGCCTTCACCCGCCGCCGTGACACCTTCACCCGAGCCCCCCCCTCCAGCTCCACCTCCAAAGAACTGAGAAAACACGTCGTTCACATCCATGCCTTGGAAGCCACCGCCGTCGAACCCAGGACCGCCGTCCCCACTCACACCGGCTTTGCCGAATTGATCATACTGCTGGCGCTTTTCCTTGTCGGAGAGGACCTATAGGGTGGGGGAAACAGTGAACACACGTTTTTTTAACACGACAAAGATCGATCATCACTTTCACTGACAACTACCGGTAACACATAAATAAGGTTAATGCAGGAACATCCAACACAGTTGTTGGGGTTCAGAAGACGTGAAGAAAAGGTGCCGATCAAACGACAGCAGATGCATGGTCAGCGTTGGCTCGTACCTCGTAGGCCTGCTGGATTTTTGTAAACTCATCGACGTCGCCTCCCTGGTCGGGGTGATGTTTCAAGGCTAATTTCCGGAACGCGGTTTTGATGTCTTTTTCGGATGCGTCTCGACTGACACCTAGTGTTTCGTAGTACTCGTTATCATTGCCCCCGCCATTGGGTCCGCCCTGACCACCAAAGAAATCGTGGAACGTCGCTCGTTGCACATGGACTACACTTGGTGGCACACCCTTGCGTCCATGGTGTAGATGCAAGTGCAAAGGAGAGGAGGAGGAGGAGGAGGTGGTGGCGGGCTTGCCCACGGAAAACAAAGTGTTGCGTCGAGCGAATGCGGACGTGGAAAACGACGCAGAAGAGGAAGCGGACGATGTGCAGGAGGAAGTGGACGCAGAAGTGGACGAAGTCGAAGCAGTGTTGGGGCGCAACACTCGTCCTCTAATGTGT
>ENA-OWNT01003747-OWNT01003747.1-seawater-metagenome-genome-assembly--contig:-NODE-3747-length-14021-cov-4.623996_pt1 | contig 14021 bp, 9 predicted proteins | sample MGYA00238136_ERZ651165 | MGnify/ENA primary metagenome ERZ651165 (study PRJEB26861, sample SAMN08777766) | seawater metagenome | isolation source: coastal seawater | place: USA: Florida | collected...
CAGGCTGGTCAAATCCGAATATATGTACAAAAATATTGCCGACGAGACATTCGCGGAGCAAGCAAGACCCGCCCTGAGTGATGAGTGAGTGAACGAACGACAGACGGACGGACGACAACAGCGAATGGCGAATGGCGAATGGCGAATGGCGAATGGCGAATGGCGAACTTTTGGCATTTTTGGAATTTTTGGATTTTTGGAATTTTTGGAATTTTTGGAATTTTTGGAATTTTGAATTTTGGAATTCTTTTTGGGAAGGCTCCGCAATATAGCATCGTTATTACAGTAGAATACTTTTCACTGTCATACACTGCAACTAAATCAGTAATTACTGTACTGCACATTGCACATTAGAAATACGTTTTTATTTTTTATTTGATCTCTTTGTTTTCTTCATGCTTTCGGCTTTCAGGTTTTCAGGTTTTCTTTCTTTTGATTTTGAGATCTGCAGGCAGCTTACTTTGTGCTGTCATAGTATCTATATTTGAGACCACACTTTTTCACACCTAAAACACAGTTCAAAACTGTGAAATATTGGTTATAGATACAATGACTGGATCAGTCAGTCAGTCAGTCAGTCAGTCAGTCAGTCATCGTTCGTCGCACTCAGCCACCTAGTTATATCGTCGAATGATTTGTATGAGATAACAGTGAACGAGTGAACAGCCTACCTATTCAAACTCCCCCAGTGACGCAGTGAGTGAGTGAGTGAGTGAGTGAGTGAGCGAGCTGTCGTCGTTGGTTGGGTCGTTCGTGGTTGTCGTTTGAAGCAACGGACGAACGAACGGACGAACACCAACAAACGGACGCACGGACGCACGGACGCAACGAAGGAACGGACGGCGAGCTGACGTCGAAGCAAGGGGAAGTGTACTTTACTCGAGTTGTAGTAGCTCTGGGCTGAGCTATTAGATCTACCCCTTGGTTGAAGCGTTGAAGAAGCGAAGCGAAGCAGAGACGGCAACACTGACAGCGGCGGCGGCGGCGGCAGCGGCAGCAGCAGCACTATTCAAAACAACGAAAGCTAGTTCAACCGAACACACGGCGACGGTTCGCGCACCTCTCTCGGGCATTCGTTCGTTTGATGTTGTGTTGGTGGTTGCTTGTGACGTAGCCGGTTGGTTGGTTGGTGGTTGGTTCGCTCTGTCGTGTGTCGGGGGTCTGTTTGTACAAAGGTGGTTGGCTCGTTGGTCGGTTGGTTCGTTTGTCGATGGCAGTCTGTTGCATGCGAGTGGGTCTCCGAGAAGATCGAAAACGTTACCCGACACGTTTGCGTTTGGAACCCCTGCACCAACCGAAAAAATATCCTATCGCATTTTGCCATCGGTGTTTGCGGAGCATGAACAAGTTGGTCTCAGAAGAAACAGCGACAGGAAAGCAATTCTGTTGAAATGAACTGAGTTATCAGTGACCCGTGGCACGTGGGGTGAGCTGGAGACTTGCTTCACCACCATGTCCACGTCCCGTGGCAGCGCAGATGGCGTCAAGAAAAATCTGTTCGCCGGAAAAAGTCGCCGCCTGGTGGACGACTCGGATTCTGACTCGTCGGATGAGTTGCAACAGACAACACGCTTTGGATCAGCTGATGCAGTTTCATCGTCTTCTACTTCTGCGCCAAAACGAGGTGCCAGCTCGAAGGGTTCACGTCCAAATTCTCCAACGAAGGCTACAACTGAGGGCACTAAGGGAAAGAGCGCCAGCAAAAATGAGAACGACTCAAAGAAATCTAAAGATGGTGACAAAAGTACAAAATCCGACGGCGGCAGCGATGAAGACAGCGATGGCTCAAAGGAGAACGAGCCTAAAAAGCCGCGGAAACGAATGACCAAAAAGCAAAAAATAGCGAGGAAAAAAGCGAAAGAAAAACGACGGAAGGACAAGGAAAAACGTCGCAAAGAAGCCGCTGCTCGCAATGCCAAAAAGAAAGAAGGAGAGCCGATGGAAGTTGTCTCCAGCGACAGCGAGTCGTCCTCTGAGGCTGAAACTATCGATGAGTGGGATACCTTGATCGTGCGAATGGGGAAGCCAGTGGTTGTGTCCAATGACTTAGCAGCCGACGTTATCATCCAGCCAAACCAGTGGAAGGCTGAAGATCTTTCTTCTCACCAGCTCATGAAAGCTTCGACTGTCAGTGACCCACTCGATAGTGAGGGTAAGACTGGAGACGAAGAGACGAGTACGACGTTGGAGACGATAGCTGAGCGCAAGCAACGCATGTTGCAGCAGGCAAACACCGCCACAAAAGTGAAACGAGCCGCACAAGCACACATGCTGGACTTGGTTAATCAGCGAGGAAACGTGCAAGATGGCATTTTTATTGAGCAGTATCCCCCGATGGCACCATGGGCCAGATCTACAGCAGATTCTCGCTGGCTCCGAGAAGGTGTTGGTGAAGAATCGTTGATGCCTGGACCCATTCCGCTCAAACCCAAGAGAATAGGTTCGAGCAACACAAAATTGCTTGCTTGCACGCAGTCAACACTGTTGTTTTAATTCCCTGGCGCTCTCGTGCGATAGGTGTCGAAATTCTCTCTCGGTCAACGGACATCGAATCAGATGGTCGTCTCCATGGGGTCAAAGGTAACATGGGTATGCTGACTATTTCTTTGAAAAAGTTACGGTTTCGAAGGTTTGTTTGGTCTACCAGTGGAATGTTCTGTGACTCTACGTCTTACTTGAGTGATATTGTTGTCTTGTTGAATTGATTTTGTGCCAGCCATCAAACATTTTGCCACGAAGACTACCTTGCTACTCAGCTCCGACTGCGGTTTCGAGACTATCGGACGCGTTTCGGATCGCCAGTTTTGCAAGATCTCGCTCAAAAAATCAAGCACTTCTATGTCAGTTTTATTTCATCGAAATCGTCGCAGACGAAGTCCAAACCGCCTGCTCGCCGGGATAAAATGGCGATTCTGCGGACATTGTTGTCTCTCGCGCAAGAGTCCCACGAAATTCGTATGCTCGGCAAAGAGGTGGGGACCCATGCGCTTGTATTGTTCTCGTCGCATGCGCATGCTTTTCACGTAAAGGTGCTGTGCAGGTGTATACATTGTGGAAAGAAGTGAAAGAGGAACGTCTACGTTGCGGGTTTCAGTTGACTGGCGTGAAAGTCACGGCCCAGCGTGTGGTATGAGCTTCGTGCGCCTTCGATTTGCTGTGCGTCAACACTGCTCCACCAGTGTTCATACAAGTGTTTTTGCAGGCGCTGTACGATCAACGCCTCGTGGACCGCGTGTTTCAAGCGGCGGAACAATTTGTGACAGATTACTTGGACGAGGCGGCGGCGCTTGGAGAAAATAGCGACGAGATCATTTCGGTGTGTATATGGTAAATGGCACAAAATTCGACATGCGTCAGTTGTTTTCACCGCCAACTTAAAACTGAAAAGGCTCGGGCACTGCGTCGGCGCATGGATCGCGCTAAAGCGCTCTTCGCTGCCAATATGGGTTCGTGTACGCAGCACCCGGCCGTTCTTGAACGCCTTATTTTGAAAGTAGTGCTCATTATTGTCAAGGTGCGGCGACGTCAAGTAAAAAAAAGGACAAAAAGTCCAAGAAGAGCAAAAAGGACAAGAAGCCCGGAGTTGCAGGTGGTGCGGATGATTTTCTATTCACTCTCGTTGATGACGAAGAATCGATCTCTGGCGAGATCAGCGTACCGCCCGAGGAAAGGCAGCGGCGCCAGGTAAATGTGCTGCGAGAATAACGGTTGGAGGTCAAGATTTTGTCACCTGTTTCTTTTGCGTAGGCTGCTCTTTCGTCAAAAGTTGGCGTTCACGTATTTGTCAACAATAAGCGTGTGACTCGCATGGGCCCTGCGAAACTGCAGTGGCCGACATACACGTGTGACTTCAGTTCCGTCGTACCACACGCGGCGAAGCCAAGTCTCAGAAAAGATGGGATGGCTGTTCAAGGCTCCACGAAGGCAGCGACTGTAAATCTAAAGCTTCGTCGCCAGCCAGCGTTGGTGGAGATGGAGGTTCGCAGTGCGACAAGATGCTTGTTTCCTGAAAGTTGCACTTGACAACATGCATCTTTTTGCAGGTGTGGGAGTACACGGCAGCATCAAAGCCAAAACAGTGCATCGGTCGCTTTATTCTCAACCTACCGGGCGTACACAAAGGACATTCTGGCACGACTCAACATGGAAGCACAGGAGACTTCCCTCAAATGTCAAGCCATTCCGTTCCTGAGATGTTGACAGCCTACCAATTTACGTCTGAGCAACCTTTCATGACAGGGCTTACACCGCAGCAGGCGGCCGGTCCTGCTGAACAAAAAGAAGAAGGCGCTGATGACGGCGCGGAACAAAAGTCTAAAATTTCATGGACAACACAAAAGTACGTGCAGGGCGAAATCACGGTTGAGACCAAATGGCATGTCCCTAAACGGAAGAGCACAAAGCATGGCTCAGAGGAGCTCCAGTCATTTTTGCCACATCCAGTATTGGCGCAAAGTTCAAGATACATCGCACACGAATTGTTTTTGGATTCGGGCCGTGGAACTGGCAGTGACCTGTTGAGCGTTCCTGAATTTGCTCGTGAGAGGGTTAGTTTCATCTTTTGTTGTTGCCGGTCGTATTTTACTCTTACGTGTTCTTTGTGTACTTGACAGGACTTTTGTCGAGCAGTGTTGGAGGGCCCGGTTTGTCTTCACCGCACCATGCCAAACTCGTATTCGAGTCGTTCACGTTGTCTGTGTTCGATTACAGGCACCACCCCTCAACCCGAATGATCCCAGAAACAGCGACCTCATTCGATTAGAGAATTTGTCGATTGCCAATGCACAGCTGGACTTTTTCAAGTGTGTGAATTGGTACTACGTGTTCAAATGGTGAACTTTTGTCGTTACAAGCAATGCTTGCTGTTTTGCAGTGTCAAAGAGTTCCCTCGTCATCTCCGATTACCCAAGCCCAAGGGTGCTACCGACGAAGAAGACACACAGCTCTCGCAGCGGCAGCAACTCCTCATTCTCCGCAAACAAAAAGGTATAAGCGTGGTTGATATTCCCGATTGTGACACAACAACCCTTAACGTTCTTACCCTGCAGGTCCAAGTCATTTAGTCAATACGCATCCAATTCCAGCGAGTGACTTGGGCGTCACAACCCAGACTGGCCTTTTGGCTGCGTTAGACGAAGAGCAAAGCCGAAAGGACGACATGAAGGGCGATCAGGACGAACGGGAGGCGATCGCCTATGGTTCAACTGAAGATGTTGAGAAAAGAAATAAACTTGTTCGTTCGTTCTTCGACAAGGTACGATTCGCCGTTTTTGCATGCTTTGAGGTTGTGAAACTGCATATACATGACAACTCGTCTGGCTCGCTTCACAAAGGTCCGGAACCGTGTCCAGAAGTTGGAGTATGTCAATGCCGTTGGACAAACAGATGACATGGTCCACGAAGAGATGCTGCCATCTTTTTTTGCTCCGAGACCCGGTACCTTTTCTCTGGCAGATATGTTGGCTCCCAAGCGACGACTGAAACCGAAGCGACAAGAACGTGTTACGGACAACATCAATGTGTCTTCATGTTCCGTGTTTGTTCAAATTGCATCTGCCAAGAATATTCCAATTCGTTCAAGTGCTGCGGCGGTACTCCGCGAGCGCAACCGTCGTGGCAGCGCCGTTGGCGCTCAAATTGGAGAATTCGACGTAGAGGAACGAGTAAGTCCCTACGTCACTGTCACTTTCCAAAAGAAGACAAATGAGACTGAGCCACAAGAAGGCCCCAACCCTCGTTGGGGCCAGAGCTTCAGTTTCGATGTCGACGGCCCAGTCGACACTGAATTTTCCGTCGACCTCCTTCGCCAACTCAATGATGAGGTACGTTTTGTGATAACATCCTTGTGCCAACGCGCCAATGAGCAACATGCTGCGGTTACCTTTGAATACAAGGTGCACATCGAAGTATTTGATCACATTGAGAAAGATGCAGAACTGGACAACCGCTTGACGAGTGTGGAGGTGGGTTCGCAGTCTCTCTTGCCGCAGACTTGAACGTGATTCAACCGGAACAACAAATCCACCAATGTTGCTGTTGCAGGCTGTTCGGCTTGAACGCCGTTATTTAGGGTGCTTCGACTTACCATTTTCGACAATATTGGCGAACAAACGCATCGAGGGTGTGTTTGAACTGGATGTCCCCACACCTCTTGTTGGTTACGAAATGGAGCCGCCTCCGCAGCGGTCCACGGAAGAGGAAGAAGATGAAGCAGAAATGCAGGCGCGCGTTGATGCCAGGGATGATGCATCATCGACGACTGCTCGGGATCAGCGCGAACGACGCCGCAAGCTGGCCGCAATGGATGCCAAGCGAACACAGATTCGGTTAATGATTGCACTCGATCCCCCAATCGCTCAACCAATTCGACAAATAGACGAGCCAACGGCAAGTATTGTGTACTTTCTACATGTCTTGTCTTTCATATTATTTCATCAACGTGAAAACTTGGGGTGTAGGCCATATCCGCTTCATCATCAATGCAAAAACGCTACGTCTATTTTGCGAAATCACTGACGTACAAGCTCGCTGAAGCTCATCCCGACATCAAACAGTTGCACCGCAATATATCGCTGACGGCAATAACTGTCACGGGCGAAGAGGCGGTAATATGCCAATTTATCACGCCGCAGAAGCCGCCTGACTTCAGCTACGCAACAATATCGACAACAAGTTCGTTCTCTCGCGTGTCATTCAATTCGTGGCGATATGATTGTAATAGTTGTGATGTATTCGTCAGCTTCGGAAGATGGCGTCGTGCAGCTCTCTGAATTTCCAAACGAGTCTCGTCGCGCGCTTGCGCATTTCGTATCCTTGGGTGAGCTCAGCCTCGCATACGTGCTTCTTCGGTGTAGGAGACGATTTAACGTTTGCTTTTCATTCCTAGTCCCCTTCATCGAGGATTGCATGATATTTGACGGCAAGATGGACGTATGGACGTCGAGTAGCGACCTCCTGTATCTGCGCGCAGGCAAGCTTCATTCTTCTGCTTGGACCCATTCCATTCAAACACTCACTCGTCAATATTTCATGTCCCATAGGTGATTGGGAAGAACACGCTATTCTTCTCTGCAACTACTTTCTGTATTTGGACTCTCAGGTGATTGTGGTCTTTCCTGCATCAGACAAACAACGTCCGATGAATTTGACATTTCGTTCATGTGCGCGTCAGACAAGCTCTTCATCCGAAACTTATTGTTGCCTTGGACGCGCCGTGCCTGATGGCGACGTGGTGTTCGTGCTTCAACGGGACGATGCCAACGAGCCATTCACTGTGTGGAATCCACGCAACGGTGAGCATGCACCCACCCATCGTAGCGGTATGCGTGAATCAAATGCGGTTGCTGACGGATTCTTTCCACGCAGGACAAAGCTACCCGATCGATGCACGTTATTCGCCATTGGTGTCAGTGTCAGTGATTTTTTCGAATACGAACGCCTGGATCAATATTGGGTGAGTTTGGCACTGCCCGTTTCCCGGTTCAAGGAGTTGATGTGTGGAAGTGTTGATTGTGGTGCTACACTGTTGACTTGCATAGTCCACCGAAAGATATTGCCGAGCAGTCTTTCGATTTGTCAGATGCAAAGCTGTGGCATGCGCTGCAACCAACTGGAACTTCCGTTGCCGCTGCAGAAGGGGAAGCGGAGGAAGAGGAAGAGGAAGAAGATGCGGATGCGCTGCATGTGGCGAAGCTGCCTTCTCTACAAAGTGGCAGCCCTCAATACAACGCCACAGATCTAACAAAGAAGCTGGCAATCGACTTGCAGGTACGATGTCACAAGCTTGAATTGCGTCAAGGCTCACCGGAGTCAATACGCTGCTTGATGTTGTAGACGGCGATTCAGCAGAAAGTTGAAGTGTGCATGCGTAATTGGCGAAAGGCAACGTCACGCACCATATTCAACTTGGACTTCTCCAAGCGACTAGGTGTGCACGTGCTTCTTGTTCGTTCGCTCGCTCGTAACAAGTTTTTGGGAGTGTGAAAGGGAATATTTTGCATTGCGACAACAGGTTCACTCTTGGAGCGTCTTGAAGAATCTAAGCTCGCACAAACAGAGGCCGATGCGCAAGCATTGTTACCGACCAAGGATGAAATTGACGCACTTGGCGGGCGGTCGAAAGATGTGTACGCAGTCCCTCTGCACATATCTTTGGTTGATATTATGCAAGTCGAGCAATTGGTCAAACGGACACAAATCTACACGATCGATGACCCCCGCGTGGAATTTGCTGTGGCGGCTCAGCCTTTCATGTATCCAGGTGGCTTGACTTCAGTTTGGATATTCCTGGCTGCAATCCTGCCAAAAGGCATATCTTCCTTCCGCTGAAATTGTAATGAAAGTACGCGACAGAGGAGAATTTGTTGCTTTGCCACTGAATGAACGAACGATGAACAATGCAGTAACTATTTTTTTATAAAACTTTGTGTGTAATGTCATTGGGATTGCAAATTTGAATTGGCATTTGGTAAATTTTACTATCACAGAGGATTCTCAGTCAGGATACTCGGGTTTTCAAGCCGCTCAAGGTTGAAGTAATTAATCAACTTCCTCGATGCTGGGTCCGTCATCCTCAGCGCCAGCATTCGGCGCGGGACCTCCGGGCATACCGCCTCCAGGGAAGCCCCCTGGCATACCACCTGGCATACCACCTGGCATACCACCTGGCATACCGCCGCCGGCCGCTCCCTGAAGCTTGGCGAGGATAGGGTTGATCTTGCCCTCGAGCTCAGTCTTCTTGGACTCGTACTCGGAAACTTCGGCGCTTGGGTGGCCTTCGAGCCATTTGATGGCGTCGTCGACGATGCCCTCCAATGCAGTCTTGTCCTCAGCGGGCAGCTTGCCCTCGAGCTTAGGATCGTTGACAGTGTTGCGCACGCCGTAGACGAAGTTCTCAAGGCCGTTCTTGGCATCGATCTTCTTGCGGTTGGCCTCGTCCTCAGCCTTGTGTGCCTCAGCCTCGTTGACCATGCGGTCAATGTCGGCTTGGGAAAGGCGGCCAGACTCGTTCTTGATCTGGATCTTGTTCTCCTTGCCAGTGGAGGTTTCCTTAGCAGTGACGTTAAGGATACCGTTGGCATCAATGTCGTAGGTGACAACGATCTGTGGGCGTCCACGGGGCATGGGTGGGATGCCGTCGAGGTGGAACTTGCCAAGGGCGTTGTTGTCGCGGGTCATGCCACGCTCTCCCTCGAAGACCTGGATCAACACACCGGTCTGGTTGTCGGAGTAGGTGGAGAAAGTCTGTTCCTTCTTGGCGGGAATAGTCGTGTTACGCGGGATCAGCGTCGTCATGACACCACCAGCGGTCTCCAAACCAAGGGACAGAGGAGTGACGTCGAGGAGCAGAATCTCGTCACCGGCGTCTCCGATGGTGCCAGCGAGGATGGCAGCCTGGACGGTGGCGCCGTAGGCGACGGCCTCGTCGGGGTTGATGCTCTTGGACGGCTCCTTGCCGTTGAAGAACTCCTTGAGCATCTCCTGGACCTTGGGGATACGGGTAGAACCGCCGACCAAGACAACTTCGTGGATGTCGCTCTTGGCGACCTTGGAGTCGCGGAGGACCTTTTCGACCGGCTCCATGGTCTTGCGGAACAAAGCCATGTTCATCTCCTCGAACTTGGCGCGAGAGATGGTGGAGTTGAAGTCAGTCTTGTTGTAGAGGGCATCAATCTCGATGAAGGCCTGGGTGGCGCTGGAGAGGGTGCGCTTGGCGCGTTCGCAGGCAGAGCGAAGACGGCGGAGGGAGCGTGGGTCCGAGCTCATGTCGGCGCCACGGTGCTTGCGCTTGAATTCCTTGACGAAGTGGTTCACCATGTTGGTGTCGAAGTCCTCACCGCCAAGGTGGGTGTCACCAGCAGTGGCCTTGACTTCGAAGATACCGTCCTCGATGGTCAAGAGAGACACATCGAAGGTACCTCCTCCAAGATCGAAGATGAGAACGTTGAGCTCGCCAGCGTCCTTCTTTCCGAGGCCATAAGCGATGGCAGCAGCGGTGGGCTCGTTGATGATGCGCATGACGTTGAGGCCGGAGATCTTGCCGGCGTCCTTGGTGGAGTTACGCTGGGAGTCGTTGAAGTACGCGGGCACGGTGACCACGGCGTTCTTGACCTCGCCACCGAGGTAAGACTCGGCAGTTTCCTTCATCTTGCCGAGAACCATAGCGGAGATCTCCTCAGCGAAGTACTCCTTGGTCTCGCCCTTGAAGTTGACGACAACCTTGGGGCGGTTTCCGGGACCAGCCTTGACCTTGAAAGGCCAGGTGCGCATGTCCTTCTGGACAGCGGCGTCATCGAAGTCACGGCCGATGAGGCGCTTGGCGTCGAAGATGGTGTTTTCCGGGTTCATGGCCGTCTGGGACTTGGCGGCCTCGCCGACGAGGCGCTCACTCTCGGTGAACGCGACATAGGACGGGGTGGTGCGGTAACCCTGGTCGTTCGAGATGATGTCGACCTGACCGTGCTGCCAGATGCCGACGCACGAGTAGGTGGTGCCAAGGTCGATACCGATCACTTTGGACATGTTTTCAATCCCTTCTACTTAAGGCGATACTTCCGGAGGCAGACCCGTAACGGCATCCACCACCGTCCGATTGACGGCGGTCAGCTTCCTGTCCGCCGCGCTTCTCGGGGTATATAGGTAGGGGTCGGAGGGGCTGCAAGCGGCCAGACACCCCCGGATCGGTAAAAATCGAGGCTTGAGTCCCGCAAACAACAGCCCAAGCCGACCATTCTCCGCCGATTGCGCAAATTCCCGGATCACCCTCCCGCCGCACGCCCCTTCCTGAGCATCGCGGCGCCATGGTAACGACGGGGCGGATCCACTCGCGACACGGACACTTATGCCGACCCCGACCCTCCGCCTGCGCGGCTTTGACATCTACAAGGGCTGCCTAGACACCGACGCCCAGACCGCCCTGATCGGGGCGCTGCGCGACCCGGTGCCGGCCGATGACGTGGTGCAAGAGCTGCTGTTCGACGATCCGCTGTCGGTGGTGGCCTCGGCCTCGCACCCGCTCGCGGGCCGCGCCGGGCTCAGGCTGGAGGATCTGCTGGAGTATCCCTGGATCGCCCCGCCCAAGGCGACCCCATCGGGATCGTACCTGTTCGAGAGCCTGCGCATCCCGCAGCTGCCCGATACGCCGGTGCGCATCGTGGCCAGTTCGCTGGTGCTGGTGCGCGGGCTGATGATGCGCGGCGACTACCTGACCATCATGTCGCGCAAGCAGATCGAGGTGGAACAGGCGCATGGCCTGCTGGTACCGCTGGACGTGGACCTGCATGACAGCCTGCGGCCCATCGGGCTGACCTTTCGCGCCGGTTGGCAGCCGACACCGACCCAGCAGCGGTTTCTTGACATGGTGCGCGAGGCGGCGCTGGCCTGATATGGGCTATAACAGAAATGAATATCTGCGGGCGGCATTGAATTTCGCCCGCCGCGGCCGGAATGCTATCTGCATCCTTGGAAACGCGCCGCCCTCGGGTGCATGATGGCATCCGGGGCGGTTCGGGGCATTTGACCATTGCCGGACCCCTCGCGAACACCCGGCACGCGCCGCACCGGCGTGACACACTTGGGAGGACCAAATGACCGGACAGACCAAAGACTATGACGACATCCCCGGCACCTTCGTGTTCGACGCCGACCGCTCGCGCGAGGGCTATCATCTGAACCAGTTCTGCATCTCGCTCAGGCTGGGCAAGAACCGCGATGCCTTTGCCGCCGACGAATCCGGCTATCTGGACCGCTATCCGATGACGCCGGAGCAGAAACAGGCGGTGCTGGACCGCGACTGGAACGGGCTGCTGAAACTGGGGGGCAACATCTATTACACCTCCAAACTGGCCGCCAACGACGGCATCACCTTTCAGGACCTGGCGGCGATGATGACCGGCGTCAGCCGCGAGGAATACCGGGACATGATGTTGCATGGTGGACGCCCCATCGACGGCAACCGATACAAATCCGAGTGGGGAGACGACTAATGGCAAGAATTACAGCAGGCGTCGGGTGCAGCCATGTGCCCGCGATCGGGGTCGCCATGGACACCGGCATCACCGATCAGCCCTATTGGCAGCCGGTGTTCGAGGGCTTCAAAAAATCCCGCGAGTGGATGAAGGAACAAAAGCCCGACGTGATCTTTCTGGTCTATAACGACCACTGCACCGCCTTCGACGCCTCCTGCATCCCGACCTTTGCGCTGGGTTGCGCGGCCGAGTTCAAACCGGCCGACGAAGGCTGGGGCCCGCGCCCTGTGCCGGTGGTGAAGAACCACCAGAAGCTGGCCAGCCATATCGCCCAGTCGGTGATCCTGGACGAATTCGACCTGACCATCATGAACGAGATGGAGGTCGACCACGGGCTGACCGTGCCGCTGTCGGTGATGTTCGACCAGCACGGGCCGGAAGACGAATGGCCGGCGCTGGTGATCCCGCTGGCGGTTAACGTGGTGCAATACCCCGCGCCCACCGGCAACCGCTGCTACCAGCTGGGCAAGGCGATCCGCCGCGCCATCGACAGCTATGACGAAGACCTCAACGTGGTGATCTTTGGCACCGGCGGCATGAGCCACCAGCTGCAATACAAGCGGGCCGGGCTGATCAACGCCGAGTGGGACCAGCGGTTCCTTGACATGATGGCCTCCGACCCCGATGCCGCGCGGCAGATCGACCATGTCGAATACCTGCGCGAAACCGGCAGCGAAGGCATCGAGATGGTGATGTGGCTGGTGATGCGCGGCGCGCTGGACGAGGAGGTCACCGAGGTGCACCGCCACTACCACGTACCGGCCTCGAACACCGCTGTGGGCCATATCATCCTGGAAAACCGGACCTGAGAAGAAGGACGACACCCGTGAGACTTTGCGTAGCCGGCGCCTATGGCGCCTTCGGAATGAAACACCTTGATGCCCTGGCCAATATCGACGGGGTCGAGGTGACCTCGGTGATGGGGCCGACCAAGGACAAGATCGAAGCCTTTGCCGCCGAACGCGGCATCGGCCACGCCGGCACCACGCTGGAGGAATGTATCGCCCGCGATGACGTCGACGCGGTGATCCTGTCGACGCCCACACAGCTGCACGCCGAACAGGCGATCGCCTGCATGAAGGCGGGCAAACACGTGCTGGTGGAAATCCCGATGGCCGACAGCCTGGCCGACAGCCAGGAAATCGTGCGGGTGCAGCAGGAGACCGGCAAGGTGGCGATGGCGGGGCAGGTGCGCCGGTTCAACCCCTCGCACCAGTGGATCAAGAACAAGATCGACGCGGGTGAACTGAAGATCCAGCAGATGGATGTACAGACCTATTTCTTCCGTCGCACCAACACCAACGCCAAGGGCGAGCCGCGCAGCTGGACCGATCACCTGCTGTGGCACCACGCCTGCCACACCGTCGACCTGTTCCAGTACCAGACCGGCGGCCAGGCGGTCGAAGCCTTTGGCCTGCAGGGCCCGCCGCATCCCGACCTGGGCATCGCCATGGACATGGCGATCGGGCTCAAGGCCGCCGATGGTGCCATCTGCACCCTGTCGCTGTCGTTCAACAATGACGGACCGCTCGGCACCTTCTTCCGCTATATCTGCGACAAGGGCACCTATATCGCGCGCTACGACGATCTCTATGACGGCAACGAGAACAAGATCGACCTGAGCGATGTGGCGGTCAGCAACAACGGCATCGAGCTGATCGACCGGGAGTTCATCTCGGCGATCCAGGAGGGCCGCAAGCCCAATGGCGACGTGGCTGACGTGCTGAGCGCGATGGAGACGCTGGACAAGATCGAGCGCAGCTTCAGCTGAGCCATTTCGGATCGGCGATGCCGATCCGACCGGGTTTATATGTTTCGGATCGGCGATGCCGATCCGACCGGGCGGGGGGCGCTGCCCCCCGCACCCCCCGGAGTATTTTCTGAAGAGATGAAAAGGGGGCGGGGCCGGTTTCTGTCGGGGCCGGTTTCTGTCGGGTCCGGTTTCTGTCGGGTCCGGTTTCGGGTCGGGTTCGGGTCGGGGGGTTTGGATCGGAT
>ENA-OWNT01003748-OWNT01003748.1-seawater-metagenome-genome-assembly--contig:-NODE-3748-length-14018-cov-2.936518_pt1 | contig 14018 bp, 11 predicted proteins | sample MGYA00238136_ERZ651165 | MGnify/ENA primary metagenome ERZ651165 (study PRJEB26861, sample SAMN08777766) | seawater metagenome | isolation source: coastal seawater | place: USA: Florida | collected...
AATGGCCAGCACCGCCATCGGCTAAGTCATCTCGATTTGGCGATGTTAGTACTACAAATTTAAGATCTAATTTTTCAATACTATTTAAAATAGACAGGAGTTCATTTGTGTTCGGTGGTTTTGGAACCCCGTGTGTGACTGAACAAAAGGCACAGTTTCTTGTGCAGGTAATACCCAAAATCATAAAGGTTAGCACGCCTTTGCTGTAGCATTCAGAGCGATTCGGGCATCTTGCTTCTTGGCAAATGCTGTTTGGAATGGCTTCGCCCAGTTTGTTTTCAAGGTTTCGGGTAGCAACCAGTTTGCTTTTAGATTGTTTAAACCACTCAGGGATACGTTGTTTCGTACTCATCGGCAGTGCTCGCTTTGTTTGCTGTGTTCAAATGCGATGGCTTTTCCTTTAACGCTTTCGAAAAAGTCGCCTTCGCGATACACCAATTGACCATTCACAAAGGTTGCGATGGGCCAGCCAGTGAGAGTTTGCCCTTCAAAGATGCTCCACCCTGCATTAGAGACGATGTTATCTTTCGTAATTGTTTGGCTCTTTTTTAAATCAAGTAGTACCATGTCGGCATCATAACCAACAGTTAAGGAGCCTTTGTGTTTGATGTTATACAGCTCGGCTGGTTTCTTGCACACCCAATTGACCACTTGCTCAAGGCTCACTTTATTCTCGTGAACCAAGTTCAACATTAAGGGCAAGGTGTGCTCAACGCCCGGCATGCCAGATGGCGCTTTACCGAAGGGTTGTTCTTTTTCAGCAATCGTATGCGGGGCATGGTCTGAACCCATGCAATCAATGGTGCCATCAAGTAGTGCTTTCCAAAGTGCTTGCTGATGTTCTTTGGCTCGAATAGGCGGGTTGATTTGTGCAAAGGTACCCCAGTTTTCATACACGTCAGGGGCATAAGTCAGTAAATGTTGTGCGGTGACCTCTGTTGAAATGAGGTCTTTTCTATTCACGGCTTTTAAATACTCAGCTTCATCTTTCGTAGTTAAATGGCACACATGCAAACGCTTGTTACATTCTAGTGCCAGTGATACCAATTGCTTGGTACAACGAATAGCAGCTTCAGTACTACGAATGTTAAGGTGGTCCATGACATCTGTTGAACCCGCGTATTTTCGGTAATTTTCTTGTACCAGGGCTTCGTCTTCTGAATGTACGGCTATCGGTAAGCTTGTTTGTTCAAAAATAGGCCGTAATAGCTCTATGGTATCAACAAGCAAAGAACCGGTAGAAGACCCGACATAAATTTTTATGCCCGGTACATCTGTGGCGGCAATGAGTGCGTCTAGGTTATCACCACTGGCACCAATAAAGAAATTGTAATTGGCTAAACTAGTGTCGCTAGCGATTTTCTTTTTAGCATCCAAGGCTTCAAGGGTTGTTGTAGAAGGGGATGTGTTCGGCATGTCAAAAAAGCTAGTAATACCACCGGATACAGCGGCTTTACTGCCTGTGTAAAGGCTTTCTTTATGTGTAGCGCCGGGTTCTCTGAAATGCACATGCGGGTCAATACCCCCGGGGATTAAACAAAGCCCTTGTTCATCAATAGTCAGTTCGGCAGCATGCGATAATGAGGGGCCAATGTCAGCAATGCGTCCGTTTTGAACAAATACATCGCCTTCAAATAGGCCAGTAGGCAGTACGAGCTGAACCCCTTTTATAAGCAGTGATTCAATCATTATGCGTTACTTAGCCAGTCTACTAATCGCTGAGTACCTTCAACAACTTTCGGACAGTATTTATTTAAAAAGGCATCATCTAATTCGCCAGACACTGTGTTTAGTGCTGCTAAAGCGGCCGTGCCATCAAAATCAACATAAGCGATTCTGGTGATTAAGGCATCAGATGGATAACCGAATGAAGATCCTGGTAAAACGGCTACTGATTTATCTTTTAGTAACTGTTCGCAAAGTTCTTCACTTGTAGTAATGCCGCGTTCTTTTAATGAGTCTGCAAAGGGGCTAAAATCTGGGTTTAAGTAGAACCCGCCTTGAGGTTCATGAATATTTACACCAATGGCTTTGAGTCGTTTGTACATGTGCATGGCGATGCATTTTAATATGCGTCGCTGGCCACTAAGATACGCTTCAATGCGTGCATCAACTTGATAGGCTTCTACCGCTGCAAATTGAACAGGTACAGGCGCACATGAATAGGTTTCTGAAGCAATACCAATGATGCTGTCTTTTAAACGCGGGTCTAACGATGGCGATAACAAGGCAACACCTAAACGCCATCCGCCAGCACCACACCATTTTGATAAACCTGTAGTAACAATTGTGCCTTCAGGGTAGTGTCTTGCTAAGCTGATGTGTTCATTATCGTGATTCAAAAAGCCGTAAATTTCATCAGAAATTACCAAAATGTTGCACTCTCTAAACGCTTGAGCCAAGGCTTCTAATTCTGCGTCGTTATAGTTTAATCCATCCGGATTTCCTGGATAGTTTAAAATTAAAACAGAGGGTACATCCTTGTCTTCTTTTGATTCATAAGCTGCTTTAACAAGCTCAGGCGTTAAGCGCCATCTGCTTTCATAGGTCGTGTTAATACGAATGCTGTTTAACTTGGCTAGCTTCGCTTGTGGTTCATACGATACCCAAGATGGCGTTACAACCATAACGTCTGCTTTGGTAAAGGCGCAAAGAATCGAGTAAATCAACATTTTTGAACCAGGGCCAACTAACACATCATCCGCGTTAATAGCTAGTTTGTCGTAATGGTTGTGGTAGTTCGCTGCGGCTTCACGAAGATCTTGCAACCCTTGTACAGCGGCATATTCTTTTCTATGCGAGTAGTCTTTTAATTTATCAATAACATGTTGTGGAGGTAAGAAGGGTGATTGACCAAAGCCAAACTTATAGACTGTTTCACCAGCAGTTTCTTTTAGTTTGGACACTTCATTTATAAGTAGTGTTTCTGATTTTTCAGACTCTCTAATGTACTTTGCGTTAATAGTCATGCTAGATCTCCTTAAACAATTTTTAGCTATTATAGTTGTAAAGTGTTTTTTTTGTAATACTGCAACTTAAAATCTAGTCAGCATCAAGTCGGATTTATCTCATTGATTGTAAAGAGCGATTGCGCGTATAATAGATGGATATCATTTTTTATTTAGCTTAAGGAGAGAACTATGAAGTTATGGATGAAAATACTACTGGGCTTATTGCTAGGTGTCTTTGCTGGCGCTTTGTTTCCAGGTTTTTCAGTTGCGATAAAACCCCTTGGAGACTTGTTTATTAATGCAATCAAAATGTTGATTGTGCCCTTAATATTTTCGTCATTGGTTGTGGGTGTTACTGGTATGAAAGACCCAAAACGTATGGGTCGAATCGGTTTAAAAACCTTTGGTTTATATTTATTAACAACAGCTGTTGCCATTACCATTGGTTTAGTATTAGGTAGTATTTTACAGCCAGGTGTAGGTGTAGACTTAGGTGAAGGGACTATCGTTCAAGCGAAAGAAGCGCAAGCGTTTTCAGAAACCTTAATTGATATGGTGCCAAAAAACCCGATTGCCTCAATGGCGGAAGGTAAAGTGCTTCAAATTATTGTGTTTGCTATTTTATTTGGTATCTCCTTAAACTTTGCAGGTAAGGTGGCTGACCCGGTAGTGAAAGTCATTGATGGTGTTGCAGAAGCCATGTATAAAATGACAGCTATTGTTATGGAGCTAGCCCCATATGGTGTATTTGCCTTAATGGCCTTTATTTCTCAAAAGTATGGTTTAACGGTTTTATTGCCATTGCTAAAAGTCGTTATAGGTATTTATTTAGGTTGTTTACTGCATGGTTTATTAACAATAGGTGGTGCGGTTGCCTTTATTGCGCGTTTAAATCCCATAAACTTCTTTACCGGTATTGTGGATGCCTTAGCCATTGCTTACAGTACCGCTAGTAGTTCGGGTACATTACCTGTAACGATTCGTTGCGCAAGAAAAAACTTAGGTGTATCAGATAGTATTTCTAGTTTTGTTTTACCACTAGGCGCCACCATTAATATGGATGGTACTGCCATGTACCAAGGTGTTGCGGCACTTTTCATTGCACAGGCCTACGGTATTGACTTAAGCTTCGGAAACTATATCACCATTATTTTAACGTCAACGTTAGCGTCTATTGGTTCAGCTGGGGTGCCTGGCGCGGGTCTAATTATGTTAACCTTGGTACTAAACTCAGTGGGCTTACCAATTGAAGGTATCGCGCTAATTGCTGGTGTGGATAGGATTTTAGATATGGCCCGAACCACAGTAAACGTTACGGGCGACTGCATGGTAACCTTATTAGTTGCAAAAAGTGAAAAAGAGTTAGACGAAAAAGTCTATAACTCAGCAGAAAAAGTCTAAACGACTTTAATTCAGTCTAAATGAATAAAAAGGCCCTGCATTGCGGGGCTTTTTTTATTGGTACAAAGTGGCCATAATTTTATCGCCAATTATTTCATTGATTGTGACAGAAACTTCGATTTTCTCTTGATAATCTACAGAATGCACATTGCCGTTTTCATGTAAGAGATTAAAGATATCCATACGGGTATAGGGAATAAAAAAGGTCATGGTTTTTTGAAAGGAGTCTAATAAATCAGAAATGGCATCATGCAAGTGCTCAAGTGTTTTATCTTGCTTGGCAGAGACAAAAATTTGAGGTTGAAAGCCTTTTAAACTGGCTTTTAACGCGTTAATTTTGCTCACTTTATCTACTTTGTTAAAGACATAAATTAAGGGCTTTTGATCTGCATTTAATTCTTTGATAATACTGCTAGATGCGTCAATGACTTGCTCAAGGTTTGGGTGCGATGCATCAATGACATGTAAAATGAAATCTGCAAAAGTGACTTCTTCAAGTGTTGAGTAAAAGGCTTTGATTAGTAAGGTAGGCAACTTTTGAATAAAGCCTACGGTATCTGTTAAAACAATGTTGTGGGCTTTGTTTTCGCTGTATTTGCGTGAAGTTGGGTCTAGGGTAGCGAAGAGTTTGTCTTCTGTAAGCACATCAGAGGCCGTTAGCCGGTTCATCAGCGTTGATTTGCCTGCGTTGGTATACCCAACAATAGCGCCAGATAAAACGGGCACTGTTTTACGATGATTGCGTCGCAAAGACCTATCTTTCTGAATTTTACTTAACTTTTTCGTAATCAGGGTAACACGCTTAGCAATTTGACGTTTATCAACTTCAAGCTGCTTTTCACCTGGGCCTCTTGTACCAATACCACCGCCTGTTCTAGATAAATGTGTCCATAAACGCGTTAGTCTTGGGGTAATGTAATTGAGCTGTGCTAATTCAATTTGTAGTTTTGCCTCATAGGTTTGGGCACGGGCAGCGAAAATATCTAAAATTAAGGATGTTCTATCAATGATTTTCTTTTCAAAGAATTTCTCTAAGTGTTTAGATTGCGCCGCGGTTAATTCTTCATCAATTAAAATGACGTCGACTTTATGTTCGTCTAGATACGCTTTAATTTCTTCTGTTTTGCCCTTTCCAATATAAGAGGTTCTGTCTGGAACACTGCGTTTTTGTGAAAAACGTTCGACGATATCTAGGCCAGCTGTTTTAGCCAGTTCTTTTAATTCGTTTAAGGAATCTTCAATAGACCAGGTGCCTTCGCTTTGCCTGTCGTGTTCAATTCCAATAGTAATGGCGGGTGTAAGGGTGTCTTGTTTATTTGAAGAGTGCTTCATACTTAGGGTCTTTGTCGTTTTTGTAGAATTGTTTGGCTTTGGCTTTTGCTTTATTGAGTTGCTTGTTTTTTATAAGGCTTTGTAAGTAAAAGAATTTAAAGGGTTTATCGACTGGCATGTTCTTTTTGTTGGCTAACATAAAATATTTCTCAAATAAACTAATAGCGGTGGTATGAAAGTTTTGGGCATAGTAAAACACAGACGCCGCAGCTAGGGCAGTAGGATTATCAGAATTTAGTATGTCGTATTCTTTAATATACGCCTCCGCTTTATCAAAGGCTTTGATTTCGATGAGAAATAATAGAATCGTACTATCTAGATTACCTTTCTTGGGGCTTAATTCTTTCGCTGCCATGTAGGCCTCTAGCGCTAGTTCGTTGTGCCCATAGCGCCTGTGAATTTGTGCGATGTTAATATGCGCTTGATCATAGCGTTTGCTATCGATATCTAAAGACTTTTTGTAATAATAATACGCTTCAGAGAAGTGCTTGTTTTGATGCAGTAACGATGCATAATTTAGCAAGAAAATGGGGTTTTCATAATCGGTATAAGCCGCTTGTCTGTTCATGAAAACAGAGCGTTTAATGTAATCCGTATTTTTAGTTAAACGAAATAGCTCGAAGTTAATCGCGGTGGCTTTAGACTTATACCATGGGTTGATAGGGTCTACATACATGAGCCTGTTTAGTAGGCTGTCAATTTTTTTGTAAAGCGCAATTTTTTCGTTTTTATCGTTTATGCGTTTTGTGTATTTTTCTAAGTCTTTTACATATTCCATGATGTATTGGTTTTCCCAAGGAAAATACGTGATAGCCTTTTCATAGGCATCAAAGGCAAACTTGAAGCGGTGTATATACTTATAATTGTGTATTTGGCCCTCATTACTAAATAAATAGGCTTTTCTGTAATTAAGTTCGGCTAGTAAAGGAAATATACATAGCGGAATTGAAACGGCCAATAATAGACCATATAAGCCCAGTACAAGCAGCGACTTTTTAGAAAAAGAAATCGATAAATGTGTTTTAGTTTTCATGTTCGTATTCGTCGTTTACAAAGCTTAAGCCAAGCCCCATAAGGAAATAAAATAGAAAGAGAGTCGCCACAACACCAAAGTTAAAAATGACCTGGATCGAATAAATAGTGGGGGCACAAAGTGCGCCCATAATGACCAGCTTTTTGTTGCTGTTAATGTGTTTGTTAAACAAGCGAATTAAAATCAAATACCAGCCACCAAATAAAAAGATGTATTTAACAACAAAACCAAAAATGCCAACAGTGGTAATGGTGTTGAAGTATTCGTTGTGTAGCCTATCTGGTGTAAAGTTGTGGCCACCTTCGGCGTTTCCGTATTCGGGGTGCCTGTAGCGTGGATACAAAAAGCGAACGGTATCAGGGCCGGTACCGAAAATAGGCCGATCCATGACCCAAGGGGGCACGGACAACCACATGTATAATCGAGGGTTATGCGTGGCGTGTTGAGCCAAGCCACCCATACGACCCGCAATAGTACGTGATGTGGTTAGTTTTTGCTTTTTTTCGCGCTCAGGAATAATTTGACCCGCATGAAAGCTAGAATAGGCTAGTGTTGATACGGCAACAATGGCAATGACAGCAGAACTATAAAGGACTGTTTTGGGCTTTAACTGCCAAAATACAATAGTCAAAGAAACTGCGTATAATACAAAGCTAATCAGCGGCGTTGTTTGTATTAATAAACCAAATTGCTGTTCTAAATTATGTAAAAAGATAGGGTACACTGAAAAAACGACTAGGATAAAAAATAAGATCAAAATACTGGTGACCTGAAAGGTGTTTAATAATGCGTCATCACCCTCTTTAATAATTAAGAAAAGCAAGGCAAGAAATACTGAAGCAATAGCTAAATAGCTAAAATGAACAGTAAAAAAGCAAAGAAGAATAAAGGTAAAGCTTAGTAAGATGTTTCGAAGAAACGCTTTGTTTAATCGTGATGAAAAAGTCGCTATATACATCACTAAAGCTAAGAGTGCAGATAAATGTATGACTATTTGGCTTGATTTAAAAAGTAGCATCACGCAAATAAATACAGGTAAGTGCAAGATAAAGTCAGTGACCTTTTTTAAGCGAACATGGCTGCCATAGTAGTACAGTAAAAATATGATGAACAGCACGGCTGTATCGATGAGCCTTGTATGATTTTGAAGTTTGAAAATAATGGAAAAAGTAGCCAGTAAGTTAGCGAAAAATAAAGACGCTACGCTAAGAATTTGCTTGGTATTAGACTGTTTCGTTAAAAAGAACAGTTGGTAAAACGTAGCCATAGACACACAAAAGCCAATAAGCGTGGCTCTTGAATACGATAAGAACATAGAATAAAACACGATTAATGTCGTGCAAAAGGTAAGGCGGTATAAAAATAAGTCTTTATTAGAGTAGGCAGATAAGCAAAAGTATACAAGCAAGGTGAATATAAGCGCCACTGCTTGAATGGGGCTTAACAAAAATAACTTAAATAAGAGTAATGAGCCGATAAGCAATAGGTAAGCTAAAAAGGCCCACAAAAACGACGCTGGGGGTATGATGGATCGGTACAAATTCAAAGCCTTTATGCCCAGTACCACTAACACCGCATATTGAACAAAAGCCATGAAACTGGCTGTGAATAATAGCGCATAAAAAATAACAGCTAGTACAATGCAACCTATAAGCGCTAAGCGAGTAGGGCTAGCTTCAGTGCTGCTTTTAAGTTTAACTTTGCCAATAAAATAATGCGTTAAACTGATGCCAATGGGCACTGTCATAGCCACGTAGGCACAAAAATGAACGGGGTTGTTAATACAGGCGAACACACGTTTGGTTGGCGAGGTGCTCCAGTTCATGAAATCTAGCCCCAAACTTTGAACAATGCCATAAATAGACGAAATACTGGTAGAAAATAGTAAAAGCATAAAAATAAGCAGGCGGTATCGGGTGTTATTAATGAGTTTGGCAACCATATAAAAAAGCATGAGGTAATTTAAAATAGTGGCCAGGCCTTCCCATCGATCGTAAGAACCTATGATTGAAATAATAATACTTTTAGATAGAAAAATAGACATTAAATTAGCGAAAATCCAAAGAATCATCGGAATTTCTAAGCCAATTTTACGGAATCTAAAGCCGAATAAGACATAACAGTCTTTTTCATCAGCTTCTAATTTATTTTCTTTTAGTATTAGGCTTTTTAAAATCCAAGCGCCATACACAACTAAAATAACCAGGCGAAGCAACAGCAGTTTATTCACTTCAAATACAGAACGCGTTAAAGAGGTGAAAAGTAAAGGGATTCCCATCGATAAGATAAGGAAATTGATAAGAAAAAAGCGGTCGAAAAACGCGTTAAATTTTTTAGTGCTGCACTTCATGATGAGATTTATATAGTATCATAGGCAGCTGTCTTTTTTCTATGAAAAAAAGCCCTTTTCATACGCTTACTTTGTAAATAATTTAATATAAGCATCGGCGATGTTATCTAAGTGCAATGAACCTTTACTTAAGCGTAGGCAGTTATTACGCATGTTTAAGCGCTGTGCTTTGTTTTTGTAGAGTGTTTGAATGGCCTTGTAGCACCCTTGAATATCGCCGGGTTCACAACTGATGCCAAGCTGGTGTTCGTGAATCAGCCTTGCGATTTCGCAGTCGTTTCGAAATAAACCCATAATAGGTAAGCCTGATGCAATTAAACCCAAACTTTTTGAGGGTACTGAAAGCCCGGTGTTTTCAGCATTCAAGCTGACTAAGCCACAGTCGAAGCTGTTTAGTAGTGCGCCTAGATCTTCTCGGGGTACATAGGTATGAAAAGAGCAGTTCGTTAAGCCTTCTTTTTTTACAAAGTCTATGGCCATTTGCTTTTTATAGCCTTCGCCGACAAACACAAAATGAATGTCTGGCTGCCCTTGGTAAAGTTTAGCAACGCTTAAAAAGGTTTCAATGTCATGAAAGCGAGCCATATTGCCTGAATAGCCAGCGATAAATGTTTGTTCAAGCCCCCATTCTTTTCTGAACTGTCGTTTCGAGTTGCTTTCAATATTGCTGTTATCACACCAAATGGGAATCAGGGTAACGGCCTCTTTGTTACTTGGGCAGTATTGTTCAATAATGGCTTTCATGCAGCGGCCAATGACAATGACATGTTCAGCGTGGCTGTAGACATAGCGGTTGATACGCTTCCAGAGTGTTATGAATATATTGTTGGTTGAAAAAGCGCCAGCAACAACTAAGGTTTCTGGATAAACATCGAAAACCAATACAGAATAGTTAAAGCGTTTAATGGGCTGTAAGAACCGCATTAGCAAGGGCAAAATGGGCGGGTTTGTGAGCAGTAATAGGCGAGAATGTCTTGGTAAGCTTAGCAGATAAAAGAACAACGAAAAGGTGAACGTGAGGTGATTAATGGCTTTGCCTAAAGTGTTTATTTTCGGAAAACAAGTGGACCAAAGGCGCTTAATAGGAATGCCTTTATATGTCATGTGCTTGGGTACGCGTTCGCCCGCATTTACAAGGCTGGGTTGCGCACAAACGACCTCAAGTTGTAGCCCTTTTTTACTTAAGCTTTCACAGAGTTCTGTTAAGGTAAGCCCTGTTGAGATAAGTTCAGGGTAAAACAGCTGAGACAGAACAATCAGTGAAGGGCTGCTCATAGCCTAGCGTTTTGTACTTGTGTATTGATCCATTCGTAGGTTTTGGCGATGCCATCTTCAAGGGCGTAGCTGGGTGCCCAACCTAATTCGTCTTGAATTAATGCGTTATCACTATTTCTACCTCTAACGCCTAATGGCCCATCGATATGTTTAATTTCGATAGCTTTGCCGGCAGCTTTTGCAGCGACTTCAACCAATTCGTTAATGGTGACCATTTCATCTGAACCAATGTTATAAGGGCCGCTTTTATCGCTTTGCATTAAACGAAGGATACCTTCAACACAGGCGTCGATATATAGAAACGAGCGTGTTTGTTTGCCATCGCCCCATACTTCGATGCTGCCACCATCATCACATTCGGCCACTTTTCTACAAATGGCTGCAGGTGCTTTTTCTTTGCCACCCGTCCAGGTGCCAAGCGGGCCATAAATATTATGAAAGCGAGCAATGCGTACTGGAATGCCGTGATTGCGTTCGTAGGCCAAGTACAAGCGTTCGCTAAATAGCTTTTCCCAGCCATATTCACTATCTGGGGCCGCAGGGTAGGGTGATTCTTCAGAGCATTTTGGGTTGTCTGGATCTAATTGATTATATTCGGGGTAAATGCAAGCGCTGCTAGAATAAAACACACGCTTAACACCCAGTTTAGCGGCATTATCAATGATATTTAAATTTATAGTAGCGGAATTGTGCATAACAGAGGCATCGTTATCGCCAGTGAAAATATAACCGGCGCCTCCCATATCAGCTGCAAGTTGATATATTTCGTCAACAGGGTTACCTGAAAATTCAATAGCGGCTTTGCAGTTGGCGTTGTCTCTTAAATCAGCAATGACAAACTCATCAGCCTTTGTGTCTTCAAATTCAGGGTATTTTAAATCAATGCCTTTTACTTGGTATCCTAAAGATTTCAATTTTGTAACTAAATGATGACCGATAAAGCCACCTGCACCACAAACCAACGCCGTTTTTGCCATTGCTTACTCCTCACTTATACATTTAATTGTGTTTTAAAATATTGAATACTTGATTTTAATCCTTTTTCTAAAGAAATGGTAGGGGTCCAAGACAGTTGTTCGCTGGCTAGGCGGATATCTGGTTTGCGTTGTTTGGGGTCATCATCCGGTAAGCTGCTATAGTTAATGCTTGAGCTAGACTCTGTTAAAGATAGTATGAGTGTCGCTAAGGCTTTGATGCTAATTTCTTCAGGGTTTCCTAGGTTGATAGGGCCTGTTAGCGTATTGGGGCTATCCATAAAAAGGCGTAAGGCGTTTATCATGTCAGAGATATAACAAAAACTGCGCGTTTGCGAGCCGTTGCCGTGAATGTGTATGGGCTTGCCTTGAAGTGCACTGACAATAAAATTGCTAATAACACGGCCGTCGTTAATACACATCGATGGGCCATAGGTGTTAAAAATACGGGCCACTTTGATGGCTACTTTATGTTGCCGGTGAAAATCAAAGCACAATGTTTCAGCGCAGCGCTTGCCTTCGTCGTAGCAGGATCTTGGGCCAATAGGGTTAACATTGCCCCAGTAACTTTCTTTTTGCGGATGCTCGCTTGGGTCGCCATACACTTCTGACGTTGAACATTGCAAAATGGGGCATTGCAAGCGTTTAGCTAGCTCTAATAACTGCAAGCTACCTAACACAGAACTTTTTAGTGTTTGAATGGGCTGTTCTTGGTATTGAACAGGGCTTGCTGGGCAGGCGCAGTTATAAATGGCATCCACTTCAAGGCTTAAGGGGTCAATTATATCGTGAGTGATGCATTCGAAGTGCGGCTGTATGAGAAGATCTTGAATGCTTACTCTTCTGCCACTACTAAAGTTATCAACGCAGTACACAAAGTAGCCGTCAGCTATTAAAGCTCTGCATAAATGCGAACCAATAAAACCAGCGCCACCACTAACTAAAATGCGTTTCATGAGTTGTTATTGTAACGAATCTCAACTTAAAAGAACATGAAATAAGTGAAGCTGACTAGTGTTATACGGCCTAGCTAGGTACAATGCTTGCTATGAAAGAACTGTCGGTGATTGTACCCTGTTATAACGAAGAAAACACGCTGTTAGACTGCCTAAAGCGAGTCAGAGCTGTTTCAGACGAATTAGAACTGATAGTGGTAGATGATGCCTCGAGTGATAAAAGCTGGGAGCTGTTAACGGCGCATCAAGACACACTGTCGTTAACACTATGTCAGCATCAAAAAAACAGTGGTAAAGGCGCTGCATTAAACACTGGATTTAAACAGGCAACTAGGCCCTTTATTATTATTCAAGACGCCGATACAGAGTACAACCCGGAAGAGTACCCGGCTTTACTTCAACCTTTATTAAACGATGAAGCTGACGTGGTGTATGGATCGCGATTTATCAATAAGCGTAATCACTTTATCAAGCGAAGTTATATCGCCAATAAGCTGCTTACCGCTTTATCGAACTTATGTTCGGGCCTAAAATTAAGTGATATGGAAACATGCTACAAAGTGTTTAAGCGTTCAGATATAAAAAGCATGCGTTTAGAAGAAAAGCGTTTTGGTATAGAACCTGAACTGACCGCGAAATTTGCCAAACGACAGCTTAGAATAAAGGAGCTCCCTATTTCGTATCAAGCCAGGCATTACGATGCAGGAAAAAAAATTGGCGTTCTAGATGGCATAAGCGCTATTTTTTGCATTCTAAAATACAACTGTTTAAAAGAAAAACGAAAGCCCATATAATTTTTATGATGGGTAAACAAAGAGCGGCAGTGTTTTTAGATAGAGATGGGGTTATAAATAAAGATACGCATTATGTATCAAACCCCGATGCCTTGCAGATAGTTTCAACAGCGCCAAGCGCTATAAAGCGCTTAAATGATGCTGGGTATTTGACTGTGTTAGTCACGAATCAATCTGGTATAGCCAGAGGCTTTTTTACGGAAGCAGATTTAACAGGCATTCATGACAAGCTTGAACTAGAATTAGCAAAAGTTGGGGCTAAGTTAGATCTGATTTTATTCTGCCCGCATCACCCAAAACCCGATTCAGATACAGCCGATACGCACTATATAAAAGACTGCGATTGCCGAAAGCCCAAACCAGGCATGATTGATCAGGCCTGCAAGGTGTATGACATTGATTTAGCAAACAGTTTTTTAGTCGGCGATTCGCAACGTGATATAGACTGTGCCAATAAAAGAGGCATTAAAGCCCTAGGTATTTATTCTGGCAAAGAAACAAAATTGTCAGCTGCAAGCGGCTATTTTAATTCTTTAGACGACGCTGTTAACTCAATTCTTGATTAAAAAAATTAATCGAGTGAGACGTTTGTAGACAAGCGCCCTTTGTTACGTTGTTCTCTAAGCGCTTCTAATTCTTTGTTGTTTGCTTCGTCAGGTGTTGCTACGAAGGTGGTTGAGTGTGCATCAACGTTTTCATCTTCACGTGTCGCTGTGTAGTAATACAGTGCGATTGATTTTCGAGTTCTATCTGCTGGGCAAGCCAATGGCCTAGGGTGCCCATGGTAAGATTTTTCTGAGGTGGAAAATAAAGCCACTCTATCGAATACAGGTAGAATTTCAGCTTTCATTTCTGTAAGTACTGGCTTTCCTTGTTCGTTTCGGTAGCCATCCCACATTTCTAAGTGACCGCCATAGTTTTCTTCCCAATCTTTATTTAAAAAGATGATTAA
>ENA-OWNT01003750-OWNT01003750.1-seawater-metagenome-genome-assembly--contig:-NODE-3750-length-14015-cov-4.106687_pt1 | contig 14015 bp, 3 predicted proteins | sample MGYA00238136_ERZ651165 | MGnify/ENA primary metagenome ERZ651165 (study PRJEB26861, sample SAMN08777766) | seawater metagenome | isolation source: coastal seawater | place: USA: Florida | collected...
CTTTGGTAGCGCTTGATAATCAATTTTTCCAGCGCTGTTGTAAGGAAATGCATCAAGACCCACCCAAATTTCTGGCACCATATAACTAGGTAACGCCTGTTTGATGCTGTCTTTGAGGTGCTCTGTAGGCTCTGCCGAAAGCTGATTGTAATAACAAACTAAGTTTTCATTGAGAACCTTTACAGCAACTTCACTTACCGAAGTATGTGAGTAAATGACAGATTCAATTTCACTTAGCTCAATGCGATAGCCTCTGAGCTTAACTTGATTGTCAGTACGACCTAAAAAGCGATAACTATCTGAAGCGCGCTGTTGTACTAAGTCACCAGATTTATAAGCTCTGTTACCTTCAGCAAGGAGAACGAACTTTTCATCCGTTTGAGCTTGTAGGTTCACATACTCTTTCGCAAGAGCTAGACCACCAATTACAAGCTCTCCCTTTGCGCCAATTGGCTGTAAAGCTTGTTGGTGATTAACGACTAAGTGATGATAATTATCTAAGCTTTGCGCAATTAAGATCTCGTTATGTTGTTCTGGAAGTCGTGACATCATCGACCATATCGTCGCCTCCGTCGGTCCATAACAGTTATAAACATCTTCTGAAAGTGCATTCAATTGGTTAGCTAAATTACTCGGCAGAGCTTCACCACCAGTTAACAAAGTCACTTCATTTAAAGAGTGAAGACCTGAAGATAGCCATGACTTCCACCTTGATGGTGTGGTTTGAATTAAGTTAATTGCTTTATCTATACATAATTGCTGTACTTGGCTACCAAGTTCGACTTCTTTTGAATTGGCAAGGTATACAAAACCACCGGAATATAAAGGTAGAAGCATTTCTAGAATTGAAATATCAAAACTTGAAGTCGTTACTGATAGTACATTGTAAGGAGCTGTTCTTAGCCTATTTGAAGCGCCGTTAAGAAATGCACTCAGGGCTGTCTGCTCAATTGCGACCCCTTTTGGTTGTCCGGTACTGCCAGATGTATAAAGGTAATAACTTGTTGCAAAGCTGCGAGGCTGAAGCAAATCGTCAGAACTTTTAACTGTACTTAGTGCTTCTATATTGATGTGTTTAAACGCACTTAGCTGACTGTCACCTACAAAGTCACTATCACTTAAAACCAACTTTACATCAGCATCTTGTAAAATATGCGCTTGTCTTTCTTTTGGCAAACTGGGGTCAATTGGAACGTATACACATCCAGCGAATTGGCTCGCTAACAGGCCAATTACGCTGTTGCAACTCTTAGTCACGCTCACCGCAATCGCCGAGCCTAAGGGCACACAGTTTGAAATAACATTGCTTAAAACGGTTGTGGCTTTGAGTAACTCTCGGCCAGTAAACATTGATTTTTTATCAGCAACTACAACGTCGTCGGCATATTCAATTAGCCTTTGAGAAACGACTTCTAGCCATGATTTAACATGTGCCTCAGAACGCTTTTTGATATCTACAAAGTTAAATCTTTCACATGGCTCAGAAAGCACATTTGGCAGTTTAGATAATAGATACTCCAGTGCCTTTGCAATATGTTGAATACTCAACTCATTGAATAAAGCTTGATTGTACTGCCATGTAAACTCAACATTGTCATGCGCCTCGTTAACCGCAAGGCTCAAATCGTATGTGGAATGCTTTTCGCCAAATTCATTTGCACTGAGCTGGAGTTCTCCCTCACTTAATTGGGTTTCTAACCCTGATTGATAGTTGAACAATATTTGCGACAATGGCATCGCTGAAGTATTTCTTGGCGGCTCAAGTAGTTCGATTAATCCTTCTAAACCGATATTGGCATTGTCTCTTGCGGCACGAATACTGTGACTGGCTGACGTAATAAACTCAGCAAACGATTGTTGTTTGCTTTGCTGAATACGGGTTATAACCGTATTTATAAAACAGCCGACGACCCCCGACAACTCAGGTAGTTCTCGGCCATGATACGGAGTAGAAATACAAATATCTTGCTGATTAGCAAAGCGATTTAGTACATAACCAAAAGTAGAAAGCAGTAACTCGTATTGAGTAACTTGAAGGGACTGAGCTAGGTCTCTAATTAATTCTGATTTAACCTTTGTAATTAGCTCACCTTGCAAAGTTTGCTGATGAGATGCTCTTGCATTGTCTAAAGGCAACTCATGTAAATATGGAGCATCACTTAGATAATCTTGCCAAAAGCTTTTTACTGCTTGGTCTATTTGTAACCCTCGGTGCCAAACACTGAAATCTAAATATCGAATGCTTTCACCTGGCAGAGTTCCCTCTTTATAAGCAGTGAATAAGTCTTTTGCTAGAATTTGCATAGACACACCGTCGGTAACAACGTGGTGCGTTTTAAGCAAAATGTGGACTTCTTTGCTTTGGCGATTAACAACGATATCAGCACAAAATGGTACTTCATGCGTTAGGTCAAATCGGTGTGTTGTCAATTTATCCTTTACACGCGCGACTAAGTCATCACATTCATTGGCAGAATCTGCGTACCATGTAGATATCAAATCATCTGGGGTAGAGATAATTTTTTGTGTATCACTGTCAGGAAAAATCGTTCGTAAACTTTCATGGCGATTCACTAGAGCTATCAATGCCGATTGAACCCGAACTGCATTACTTGAATTATGCAAAACCAAATGAATATTCTTGTCGTAACTTGAGTTTTGGGGATCAAACTTATGCAACATCCAGATGCGCTGCTGTGATGCTGACATAACTCCTTGTTGTTGTGGAATACGCTGTATTTCTGCACCTACTATGTCAGTGTTCGTAGCAGACAGATACGGCAACAACTGACCGATTTGTGGCTGCTGAAAAATATTAGCCAATGATATCTCAGCGTTAAACGTCTTATTGAAGTGAGAAACAAATTCAGCAGCTTTTAAAGAATGTGAGCCCGTATCAAAAAAACTATCTTCGAGGCTGTTGACTGGTACATCAAATACCGCTTGCCATAAATCAAATAGTTTAGCTTGCGCTGTAGTTTTTGGCGTTAATGCCCCTTGCTTTGAAGCGAGTAAGGGTAATTCAAGCGCTTTACGATCGACTTTATTGTTTCTATTTAAAGGAAATTGTTGTAGCTCAATAAACCGATGAGGGATCATATAGCTTGGTAAAGAAGCCGCTAACCGTTGCTTGATTACTTGTTCTGAAGTTTCAATTGGCAAGTGATAAGCAGCCAGCACTTGCTGTTCTTCATGCCACTTAACAACACAAATATCTGAACCCGATACTCGTTTTAATGCAGCTTCAATCTCCGCTGGTTCTATTCGATAGCCATTTACGTTGATTTGAAAGTCTTCACGCCCAAGGTATTGGATATGACCAGATAATGTATACTTGGCTCTATCACCAGTGTGAAATAAAACACCTAAATCATTTACTTTGATGAAGTATTTATTAGTCAGTTCAGTGTTATCGAAATATCCTTTCGCGACACCTAAACCGCCAATATATAGATCTCCCGTTACACCAAAAGGAACTGGTTTTAATTGCTTATCAAGCACATAAAGAGAAGCATGAGGTAATGCTTCACCAATGATGTTGTCACTGTCTTGGTACGTCAGCATTTGTTTTGAAAAGCAATAGCTACTCAATACTGTCCCTTCAGTTTGGCCATAAAATTCTACAATTTCTGCCCAATTAAATACTTCTTGAAGGCTGCTAACTAAAGCACAATTTAATGCGTCACCACCAACAAAAATATAGCGAACTTTACTAAGACTTTTCTGAGACTCACTCTGCGCAACGACCCTTGCTAAAGCTGGAATAAAATGGATCAATGTACTTTTTTCTAGTGCGGGAATAAGTTGCGCCATGTCTGTTTGAATATTCCTTGGGATCATCAAACATTGACCTCCCGATACTAGAGGCAACAAACATTCTACAAATGCGACTCCAAAAGTAAGATCACCTAAACTAGGCATGACATCTTTATAAGTAACTTCAAACTTGATAATAAGCCCATTTAACAATGCAGCCAGCCCTTCATGCTTTACACTTACGCCTTTTGGCTCACCAGTAGAGCCTGAAGTAAATAAAACATAGGCAACATCATGATGCTTAAGCTGAGTTGCTGACTCAGAAGCCATATTAAGGCTCGTTTCAGTCACGATGACATCAGAGAAACCATAGCTATCGTGGTTATCGTGCAAAATCAGTGCAGGTTGCACTTTATTCACAATAAACTGCTTTCTTTGCTCAGGAAGAGATTTTAGTAGAGGGACATAAACTAGACCTTGTTGCCATATTGCTAGCTGGCACACAAGTGCCATTGGCGTTCGCTCCATAGCGACAATGATATGTTGCCCCTGGGTAATATTATTTTGTTCTAATATGTGACTTAACTGCTTAACCTTTTTACTTAACCAAGCATAGCTGTAATCAGTGCCTTGAAAGCTAATTGCAGTGCGTTGGCTATACAACTCAACCATTTTCCAGAACTGCACCATAATATGTGAGTATTTTGGGTGAGTAATATATTGGCTGTTTATCAGTGTCCGCTCACAAGGCAATAAATAATCAATTTGACCGATAGGATCTAAATCTGAAGAACGTAACAACTCGCTTGTAACTAATTTTATGCGCTCTACAAAAAGCTTAATGTAGCCTTTAGAGTATAAACTTGCATTGTAATCAATTTGTACACTTGCACATTCACTGTCGTTTATTAAAGACGCTGCAAAATCAAAGCGACTAATATCCGGTGTTTTAATTAGTTTCTGTGTTGTATCAGCTAACTTAAAGGTAACAGGGTCGCTATCTAGCCACTGCACAAACAAGTTAAAGAGCCCATCATTATTTTGTATGTCTAAGCGTTGCGTGAGTGCCGAAATATCTACATCACAATGAGCTAAGTCTTGTACCCTTATGGACTTTGCTTGATCAAAGTAATCCGCAATACTGGCCGATAATTCGAATTGGTAAACTGTAGGCAACGTGTTTACGAAATACCCTATCCCTTGACTATCTGCATCGACCAATGAAATAGGTACGCCAACATTGATACGTGAGGTTTGCGTATAAGTGCGAGTTACATATGCAAATATTGCTTCCCAGCAAAGTGATTCAGATAATTGATAACGTTCAGATAATTCGAAAATTTGCTGGATCAATTCCGAGACATCACTATCTACATATTTCCCTGAACTTCTTTGCCCTAATCTAAACTCAGGAGTAAGAGATACATTACCTGACATGTCACTTAATCGTTCTTGCCAATGGCTGAGTGTTTTGTCCGAACTGCTATATTGCACCTGATGAAATAAAGTTTGAGGGACTTCTGAGAATTCATCATTTAGAAGCTTTATATAATGCTCATCCAACTTAGCCTTGAACAAAGACAAACTACGGTTATCTATTGCTATGTGGTGAAAGCTGAGTCCTAAGTAAGTTTGATCATGTGCCTCAAATACTGCTGCTTTAAGAGGTGTTTCAACAGCTAGATCGAATGATAACTGTAAAAACTCATCTACTTTTTGTGTGAATTCACCCTTAGTTATGGTTTGCCAATGAGTTGTCTTATCCGCTTTTTCAATGTTCAATTTGCCATCACGTTCTGAGAAAACAGCATTTAATAGAGGATAAGCTGCAATAGTTTGATCAATGGCGAGTTTCAATTTCTTAATGTCAATTTCATCATTTAATTGATAGACACTTGATAAATTGTATTCACAGCTTTTCGGGTTAAGTTGTTGATATCGCCAAAGTGCGATTTGCTGTGAGTTAGCTAGCAGCTCATTTTGAGGATCGTCTGTTGTGATCTCAAAGTTGTTTAATAAAAAATATTGCTCAATTAAAGTCGGCGCGGAGAAAACATGCTTAAGATGAAATTTTGCAGATACTTCTTTATTGATTATTGATACTAGGCGAGTTGCTGATAATGAATGACCTCCTAAATCAAAAAAGCTACTTGATTGCGAAATTTTTTCGACATCTAAAACCTTCTGCCAAGATGTTTTCAGCAAATCAAACAATGCTTTATTTTCAATTTCCAAACACTCTTCATTTTGGCTCGTGAAGTAACCTAACAAAGCGGTTTTATCTAGCTTTTTATTGATATTCGTTGGAAAACTATCAATACATACAACCTGCTTTGGACACATATAGTGTGGTAGCAGTTCTGCTAATTGTTTTAACGTATTTTGTTCATTGATTACGCTCCCTTCTACGGCTAGTACCAATGAACTCGAATTCGGCAATTGTAAAACTTCTACTCGTCTATCACCAATAACTGATTTAGAAACTGAAGCGACTTCAGATAAATCAATTCTAATACCGTTAACCTTTACTTGCTGCTGCGCCCTTGTCAGATAATCAATGTTCCCTGATTCTGACATACGACAAATATCGCCACTTTTATATGCTTTCTCGGCAAATACGTTTTCATTCCTAACAAAGCTTGAATCTGTCATTTCTGGTTGACGCCAATACCCATCAGCCAGACCTTCGCCCGAAATTATCAGCTCACCAGGGAAGCCTTTAATAGCAACCTCGCCGAGTGGATTGATTATCGCAACTTGAGAAAAGCCAAGCGGAACTCCTATTGGTGGCCTTTCTACCCACGTTTCAACTTCTTTAACTAAATTATACCCAGTGGCTACGTGCGTTTCGGTTGGACCATAATGATTTATGAGACGGCAATGTGGATACGATGTAAAAAAATCTTTTATGTTCTTTTCTACAACGAGTGCTTCACCGGCGGTGACAATCAGTTTCAAATTATCAAGTGAATACGACTGCTCTAAGGCAAAAGACAATAACTGTGACATCACTGTATTAGGCAAAAATAGCGTATCTATCTTATCTTGAGTAATGACATCCAACAGTAAATCTAGAGAAGTACGGGTTTGCTCTGATACACAAACTAATTCTCCTCCCGCATACAATGTCGTTAATACTTCCTGAACAGCAACATCAAAATTTATAGAAGTAAATTGTAAACAACGAGAAATATTTAACAGTTCAGGAGATAAATGTTGTTGGCCTAAAACAAGTGAAATCAGACCCTTATGTGGCATAACTACCGCTTTAGGCTTGTTCGTAGTGCCTGACGTAAATAGAATAAATGCTGTATCTGACACACTAGCGTTAGACTCTGGGCATATATTTAATTGCTGATCAGAAGCAATCAATTGCTCATAATTCATTTGCTGAGTATCAGATAATGACCATTCATCTGATAAAATTATTGCTGGTGCTAATGCCTCATCTATTGCGAATAAACGCTTCTTATCTTGCGCAGGGTCCATTGCTACAAAGATCATATTTGCCTTGAAACATGCCAACATAGCAACAACCTGTTGGATTCCTTTTGGAAGATTTACTCCAATTACACTTTGCTCAGGCAGGTTGCTTAGGAGTGTTTTACTTGCACAATCAACCAAAACCGCTAATTGTTCATAGCTAATACGTGTATTACTATCGCTCAAAGCGATACTTTGCGGAGACTTCGCTATAGATTCTGCTATTAAAGACCATGCATTTGGATATTGTGAAATTAAATCGGGGTCACCTGTACCTTTAGCTATAGACAAGCATTGATCATCAATACTAATTACATTGTGATAATGACGATTTTTTTCAGATACATTTAAAATGCTATCAATAAATATTGTTAGTAGGTGATGCGCTAAATTAGGCTGGATTAAACTGGTATCAAAATGAACATCACATTCAATATCATTACTTCCACCAAAGTCATTAATATCGACAGTTAGTGGCAAACTCGCATCAGCTTGGGAAATATATCTTGAGAATACAGCTTCACCTTCGATTGTAAAATCACCATTCAAGTTCATGTAATTAAACAAGATATCAAAAGGTTTCTTCTGCTCAGGTAAAGATTGTATTAATGTACTTAAAGGCAGTTTTTGAAAACGGTAGCTTTGCGAAAACTGTTTCGCTGTATCTTTAGCCAACTCAAAAACATCAATATTTCCTCGAGTATCAAATGTGACCGGAAAAATACTCGACATCATCCCCAGCATTTCTTTTGACTTAGCAGTGCCTCTGTTACGAGTTACGTTACCAATACTAAACTGTGATTGGCCAAAAACTCGTTTTATACAAAGTGCAAATATACTAATAAGTAGTTGGTAAACTGATACCCCCTGCTCTTTAGCTAGAATTTCTACACATTTCCATTGTTGAGGTGTTAACTTTTTAGTTAAAGTTTGGGTTGAATGTATCTGTTTATCAGGTACATCGAAAACATCACTGAAGGTCTCAAAATCAATTGAGCACCAATAATCAATACACTTTTGCTGCTTGTTGGATGTGAGTAGTTTGTTTTGATAATCTAACAGCTCAGAAATATTTTGCTGACACGAGAATTTCGGAGTGTGGTAAGCCTCAACGATTAATCTCATTAAATTAGAGTAGCTAGTCCCGTCCATTTGAACATGGTGCCCAGCCAGCCATAAGTATGAAGCTGAGTCACTATAAACATATATAACTCTGAATAAAGGTCCTTCAGCTAAATCATATTTTAATGATGTATATTTTTCTTCAAGCGCTTTCAACTCAGCTTTTTCTTCAAAACGAATCTCTTTCCACAAGGCTTCACTAGGTAAAGGCTTTTTAGAAAATACTAAATCATTATCCTTCTCTACTACCACGCTATTAACTATTTCTATTTGCGATACAACCCTCGCAACAGCATGCTTCAGACGAGATTTATCAACATGAAGTGGTAATTCAAAAGACGTAAGAAGGCTATACAGGGTTGCGGTAGGATTTAGCGCCTGCTCAAAATAGACGTCTTTCTGGAAAGGCGTCAGATTATTTCCATACATGGGAACTACTCTATTTTAATTATTATTAAGTTAGCTACCTAAAAGGCGTCAGATTGCTCTAATTGGTCGAATAATTGTTGTATATTTTCAGGTAAAAAGCCTTCTTCGCCGGTTCTTTGAATTAGTTCAAAGCTCATGCCGGAGTTTGGATCACGAGAAGAGAAAGCCTGAATTAACCCAGACCCTTTAATTACATTAGTATCAAACGCCAACCCTTTGGCTTTTAATGTATTTAAAGCGGTCTCAACACATTCGACCTCAAGCGCGATGTGCGCAATACCTGGGCCATAATTTTGAATGAGACGACTGACTTGAGATTCTGGTTCGGTGCCTTCAACAAGAACAAATTTGATGTCATTGTGCTCTAATTCGGCTGATAACATACCAGTTGCCTTGCCTTCGATTTTTAAGCGGCGCTTTACCTTGAAATTGAGGATTTGTGTATAGAATTGGACTGCTTGTTCAATATCATGAACTGCAATTGCTATGTGATCGATTGACTTAAAATCTAATTCTGGGATCAGATCTATTCGATCTAGAACATCGTTCTTTGATTCCATCATTTTTCCTTATGACTTTATTATTATTAGTATTTAAATTGCTAATCGCCGACCTTGACAATTAACACACCTATTACGTTACATTATTATCAATAAATTAACAACAAAAAATAAACAATCTTATCCACATAGATTGCTTTAAATTTCTACACCAAACTGATTAACGAGTAACCAGACTAAATCTCAATTTAAAAAAGCATTTCTGGAGATTGAGTCTAAGGAGGTATTTTTAAGAGAATATTTCAGAACAAAATTTTTATTGAACAGATTTAGATTTGGACTAGAGTTTTCTTACTAAGTCTTTGAAATAAAAGAGCACAAAAAACATACAGAAAAGCATATTTATACTTATTGAAAGCTCTGGAATCAATTTACAGCATTTAAACTTGTAAATGTTTCAAAGCAACATTTTATTTCGAAAAATGAACATATATAGCTATATCAATATTAAAGCTCATTAACATTTCGATGAAATGATATTTTTTAAAAATACACAACACTAGACAATGTGCCTGCTTTTATTTCACAAAGCCGCATAAAAAATTCTATTAATTAAAAAAATTAAATTGAACCTTGTGTATAAAATAATTTAATCGCTTTTTGACTTCTTTAAATGTTAATTCATTTTTTAAATCGCTCTATGACTTCGTTTAATTTCTTCAATAATCGCCATAGCAAGTGGTGAAGATTGATTGGTTTTTGAAGTTATCATAGACACTGGGATTTGATAAAAATAAGTATCAGGTTTGATTACTTTCATAAGCCCTTTTTCAACCCAATGACTTGCATAATGTTCGGGTAAGTACCCGATGAACTCTCCTGATAAAATCAAATGAGCAATACCTTCATCATGATAGGCTGTTGCAGAGTTTTTATAATTTAAATCGTCATTTCGGACTTCTTTGTCGCGCATATAGTTTGAAGTAATGACTTCAGCTTTTTTCAAAAGTACATCAATATCTTGTTTAGCAGCGTTAAAAATTGGGTGGCTCACACCACAATATAGATAGTTGTTTTCATTATGCAGGGCCAAATACTCAAGCCCTCTTATATGGTGACGACTCACGCCTAAACCAATTAGAGAGCGCCCGTTTATGACTGAGGTTTCGACTTCTCTCGCCTCGCAGACATTGATATCAAACTGAATGTTTTTACTCTTTTTTCTAAGTGCTGCAATCGCTTTAGATACGCCACAACGCGGGTCACTCACCATAGTATCAATCACCGCGATACTTACCCTACCCGATAACTCATTTTTAGAACTCGCTACTGTATTTGCAAATGCTTCACATTGCTGCAAGAGTTCTAGAGATGCTTGATAAGTGACTCTTCCAGGCTCCGTTAGCTCAAAGCCACTTCGCCCTCGTTTGCATAGCTTAATACCCAGACGCACTTCTAAGTCCGATAAATGCGAACTAATAGTGGAACGCCCTATATTTAACCGTGATTCAGCTGCAGAGAGACCACCACACTCCACAATTGCCACAAATATTCTAAGTAATCTGAGATCTACATCATGTATTTGCATTACTAATTCACTTTAATAGTTCGATAAAATCGGAATAAACATCGATTATATGCAATTTATAAAACTTCATCTACTCGTTAGTATGTGCCCCATAAATATAAGAACTCAATTATTTTGGAGAACAAGATGACGTTTAGATATGGTGTAGACCGTCTAGATCTTGATACTGTAAATGGTATTGCAAATGGTTCAGTTGAAGCTGTTTTAACAAGTGAAGCTATCAACAAAATTAATACCAGCCGTCAACGCGTTGACAAAATGGCGGCATCAGACAAAGCAGTTTACGGTATTAACACCGGCTTTGGCCCTCTGTGTGATACGCAAATTACCCCAGCAGAAACAAACCTATTACAAAAAAATCTGCTGATCACTCATGCAGTTGGTGTTGGTAATCCAATTGCTAAATCGATTTCTAAACTAATGCTTATCACTAAAGTACACGCCTTAAGCCAAGGTTTCTCAGGTATTCGCCTTGAAACCGTTGAGCGTATGCTGAAGTTTATTGAGCTTGATCTAATTCCAGTCGTGCCAGAGCAAGGCTCAGTAGGTGCATCGGGCGATTTAGCGCCATTATCGCATTTATTCTTACCACTTTTAGGTGAAGGTGAGTTTTGGGTAGGTGATGACATTGTGCCTGCGGCAAAAGCGTTAGCTGACAATGGTTTAGAGCCAATGGATCTGCATGCAAAAGAAGGTTTAGCGCTAATTAATGGTACTCAGTTTATTTTATCTCATGGTATTACTGGCCTAACTAAGATGCGTTACTTGCTTGACCTTGCCGATGTTGCTGGTGCAATGAGCATTGAAGGTATGCAAGGTAGCCAATCGCCATTTAGAGAAGAGCTTCATGCAATTCGTGCCTTTGCTGGCAATGTTGAAGTCGCAACACGTATGCGTCGTCTATTTAAAGATTCGCAAAACATGGCAGATCACACCGATTGTGACCGCGTGCAAGACCCATATTCACTGCGCTGTATTCCGCAGGTACACGGTGCATCTCGCAACGCTTACAACCACTTAAAAGAACTTGTTGAAATTGAAATGAACTCGGTCACGGATAACCCAATTGTGATCAGTGAAGAAGAAGCGATTTCGGGCGGTAGTTTCCACGGTCAACCGCTGGCAATGGCACTTGATTATGCGTCAATTGCAGCTGCTGAACTGGGTAACATTTCAGACCGTCGCTGTTATTTATTGCTTGAAGGTTTACATGGCTTACCGCGTCTACTGACTACATCTGGCGGCCTAAACTCAGGCATGATGATCCCTCAATACACCACCGCGGCACTTGTTACAGAAAACAAATCACTTTGCTTCCCACCATCAGCTGACAGTGTACCAACCTCTATGGGTCAGGAAGATCACGTGTCTATGGGCAGTATTTCGGGCCGTAAACTTAACCAGATTCTTGGTAATCTTGAGAAAATCTTCGCAATTGAGCTAATGTACGCAGCACAAGCCGTTGACTTCAGACGCCCTAATACGTGTTCAGATATCATTGAACAAAATCATGCGCTCATTCGTACTAAGGTTGCGAAATTAGAAGAAGACAGACTATTAAAGCCTGACATTGATGCCATGGTTGAGTTTGTAAAATCTCAGGCATTTACTGTTACGCTGAACTAAGGATAACTGACATGAACTTACAAGAATTTCAACACAGCATAAAACAGGGTATCCCAAGCGAGCTGCCTGCACCTAAAGCATATCCTGCAGGCGCTAACCGCGCACCAAAGCGTAAAGATATTTTATCGGTAGAAGAAAAACAGCTAGCGGTACGTAATGCGCTACGTTACTTCCCGAAAGAGTGGCATGCTGAACTTGCTGTTGAATTTGCGCAAGAGCTAAAAGATTTTGGCCGTATTTACATGTACCGCTTTAAGCCAAACTATGAGCTAAAAGCACGTTCAATCTCTGACTACCCTTCTAAATGTGAGCAAGCTGCGGCGATCATGTTAATGATCGATAATAACCTTGATCCAGCAGTCGCTCAGCACCCAGAGGAACTTATCACTTACGGTGGTAACGGTGCGGTATTCCAAAACTGGGCGCAGTACTTACTTGCGATGAAGTACCTAAGCGAAATGGAAGAAGACCAAACGCTACATATGTATTCAGGTCACCCAATGGGTTTATTCCCATCATCGAAAGATGCACCCCGTGTAGTGGTAACAAACGGTATGATGATCCCGAATTATTCAAAGCCGGATGACTGGGAAAAATTCAATGCGCTAGGTGTAACGCAATACGGCCAAATGACTGCAGGCTCATTTATGTACATTGGCCCGCAAGGTATTGTTCACGGTACAACCATTACGGTGATGAATGCATTCCGTAAAGTACTTAACAAAGGCGAATCTCCAAAAGGTAAGATCTTCTTAACAGCTGGTCTTGGCGGCATGAGTGGTGCACAGCCAAAAGCAGGTAACATTGCTAATTGTATTACAGTATGTGCTGAGGTAAACCCGAAAGCAGCTATTAAACGTCACCAGCAAGGTTGGGTTGATGAGCTGGTTGATAACATGCCAGATTTAGTTGCCCGTGTTCGTAAAGCACAAGAAAACGAAGAAGTGGTATCTATTGCGTTTATTGGTAACGTTGTTGATGTATGGGAAAGCTTCTTAGCTGAAGATATTTTCATTCACTTAGGTTCTGATCAAACGTCCCTCCATAACCCTTGGTCAGGCGGTTATTACCCGGTTGATATCAGCTATGAAGAATCAAACCGCTTAATTCGTGAAGAACCAGAAGTATTTAAAGAAAAAGTGCAAGCAACGCTTAAGCGTCATGCAGATGCTGTGAACAAGCATACTGCAAAAGGCACCTACTTCTTTGACTATGGTAATGCGTTTTTACTAGAAGCATCACGCGCTGGCGGTGATGTAATGGCTGAAAACGGCATCGATTTCAAATACCCGTCATACGTGCAAGATATTCTTGGCCCGATGTGTTTTGACTACGGTTTTGGCCCGTTCCGTTGGGTGTGTACTTCTGGTAACCCTGAAGATTTAGATAAAACCGATGCAATTGCGGCAAAAGTGCTTGAAGAGATCATGGCAAACTCGCCTGAAGAAATTCAGCAGCAGATGCAAGACAACATCACTTGGATCAAAGACGCGAAAGAGAACAAGCTAGTG
>ENA-OWNT01003752-OWNT01003752.1-seawater-metagenome-genome-assembly--contig:-NODE-3752-length-14011-cov-3.823597_pt1 | contig 14011 bp, 15 predicted proteins | sample MGYA00238136_ERZ651165 | MGnify/ENA primary metagenome ERZ651165 (study PRJEB26861, sample SAMN08777766) | seawater metagenome | isolation source: coastal seawater | place: USA: Florida | collected...
CCGACTGAGCGATAAAGGAACGAGGACGATCATCGCTTCCGTTGTCGTTGTTGCGTTGCGTGGCGTGGCGTGGCGTGGCATAGAATGAAGTCTGGGACGACCGGAGTGCGGGGCGAAGACGGCTGGGGCGTAGGGAAGGGATCAGGATCGATAAGGGCGCGAGGTGAAGTGACGGAGTGGCAGCTATTTACTTTGACTGTTCGCGCATTCGAGTGCGTGCGCATCAAATAGCACCGCCAATGTGGTTCGTGGACTGGCCCGGCTCGATGCCAGCCTCACATACACAAAGGTGATTGTAAGTGAGGACAGCGTGGCGGCGGTGGCGAATGCCGTGTGCCTGGTTCGTTGTTGCAAGCGCACGCAGCCAGCAACGACTTCGCCATACCTCCCATCCGCGAAGGAGACGCTGTAAGTGCGCGTGATGGGCCGCGGCGGCGAGAAGGGTGTCAACAAGAGCAAGAAAGTATGACGAGATAATATTAGCCGGGCCGTCGAAAAGTTGAATGCCGCTTTCGAGCGTGCTCGCGTCGTGGCAATTCCGTAGGCCGCCGCGCTTCGGCGTTGTTCCCCGCCGTCGCCCCGCGGCGCGTGACGAGCAACGATGAGCTTCGGGAACTTCCCCTCTGCGGGCACTTATAACGGTACGAACTGTTCCATCCCGGATCTGTGCCTGAACGGCGGTACGTGCGTGAACAATGCCGACACGAACCTCACCGAATGTGACTGCCTCATCGGCTTCTTCGGCGATGGCTGCGTGGACGGTTCGGCGCCACACTTCGCCTTCGTTGTCTTCGAGATAATCGTCCTTCTGTATCTTTACCTCGGCCTTGCCGTGCTGGTGGACGAATACCTCGTGCCGGCCATTGACAAGATATGCGAGACGGTTCACATGCCGGACGAAGTCGCTGGCGCGACGCTCGTGGCCTTCGGCAGCGCGTTGCCGGACATGCTGGCCACCACGATCGGTATCGCCACGGACAACTCCAACCTCGGCATGGGCGGCGTCGTCGGCTCCGCCACGATTGCCTTCGCGCTGATTCCCGGACTCTGCGGCCTCATGGTGCGAGCCCCGTCGCCCATTTCTGCCGGGTCACTGACGCGAGACGCGTTGGCTTTCGGCGCCGGGCTCGGCCTCCTCATCTACTTCTGCTCCGACGACAAGATTGAGACGTGGGAGGCAGGGTGCCTCGTTGGTCTCTACGCAGTGTACTTGCTGGTCGTCCTCGTGCCGACCTGCTGCCGTCGAAAGCTGAAGAAACGCAAGTCCAGTGTCGTTTCGGGATCAACGCGATCGAGCTTGCTCGGCGGTGAAAACGACGTCGAGACTGCCCGGCGCAACGCCGTTGGGTCCGCCGGCAGGCCGGGATCGTATGGGACTTCGAGTTCATCCGGCGACAATGCTGGCGAGCTCCAGGACGGGTCTGCGCCGGTCGACATCGTTTTTAAAAAGCAGCTGTCTCTGATCCAAGAGGAGGAAGTACGTGCCGCATCACGTGCTGCGTCGAGCATGCCGTCGAATCCGCCAAATTTCGTCACAAGAATGTCGTTGACCAAGCTTTGTTGTTCGTGCGTTGTCGGTTGTAGGAAAGCGACGCACTGTCGCCGCAGTCATCTTTCATCGATGACGCTCCGATTCACACTCGACCGGTGACAGTCTCTGCATCAGGAGGGGCCAGCCGAACAACCGGCCGCACGAAGACCACGAGCCTCGGAGCAGGTAATACACTCGATTCCCGCCCCAACAAATTGCGGCGCATAGATGACGCGTGTGGTCTGAGTTGTTGTCTTTTCTGTCATCATGCCATTGCCACGATGTCAACTTGAATTGCCATTCAGCGCCGACCCAGCCACGCCCTACAGAGATTCCAGAGCGATCCTACGCCGCAGTCAACGACAAGTGGGTGCCCTGCTCAGCTGTGAATACGATAATTTGGTGCTCGCATTGTGACCACGTTGCTCCGTTGGCTAGGTTCAACACAGATCCCGGCCCAGAATGGATGACTGGAGGCTTTCGTTATGAGAGAGATCACCAAGGTATGCTTAGATGAGTGGCTGCGGTGGCTGCAGACGAAGCACCCCTCATGAACAATGTACTGTGCTGCGATAGGACATCGCTTTCAAAAGCCTGGATTCGGAGGCGAGACACCACTAGTGATGGGATACAACTTCGCTGCTTTGAACGACGAGGAGAACAACCGCATCCGAGCCGCCACACACAACGCTGCCTTCACATCGTCCCGAGTTCGCAAAAGGTCCCAGCCAGTAAGTTCTAAACCAGACGCACTTGCTCGTGTGCACACAGATAACATCCACCGCCATCGCTGACTATTGTTCACTATTTATGGGGTAGGCACGCTCTTGGGGTGGCTTGTATCGATGGGCCAGAGCTCGAGAAAAGTCGCTGAAGCTGGCTGCTGAAAATGTACGTCACGTTTACCTGATGCACCGTCCAAATTGTTGTCACACGGTTGATCTCGCACCGCTCCTGGCCATGCAGTCCAAGCGGAAGCCTGGTGATCCTCCCATTGAACAAGCAGTCGACGAGCTCGCCGTAGATGATGGCAAAGGCATGACTGCATTCAAGATGATATGGTGGCCGTTTTACACGTTGTTCCGGTACGTTTCTGTCGCATTCACCGCGATCCTTGCAGCTCGCCGGGTCACCCTTACCGTTTGCGCGTTGGGCAGGTACACCATCCCCGACATCCACAAATGCCCCAAGTATTTCGTCTTTACTTTCCTGATCTCAATCATCTACCTCGGGGGAATAAGTTATGCCGGGTTCCAAATTACAGATGATCTCGCCCACAATGTAAGTTTCATGCAAGAAACGGCTGCACTACCATGGTCACATTCTTTGTTGATGTGCAACATTTTGTCTCTGCTGCTCGCTCTGCGCTTTGCAGATATACTTCAACCCCGTTCTTGCGGGTGAAACTCTGATCGCTGTTGGAACTTCTGTTCCCGATCTTCTGAGCTCTGTGTTTCTGGTGCGCCACTGCGCCCTCGTCGTCACACCATATGATGGCGTCCTCTAACACTGCCGATTCCCCTTGACCTCAGGCTCGCCTTGGCTTAGTCGATGCTGCGCTGAGTAATGCGGTGCGTTTGTTTTCTGGTGCTGCTTCCGCTGTGATCATGCTCATGCGCTAACGGAGTTCTGTTGTGACTCATCCAGGTTGGAGCTCAAATTATCAGCCTCATGTTTGGTGTTGGACTGCCGGCCTTGATTTATGGACTTGCTTCTGGAAGTAGCGTGACACTCGATGTGCGTGTTCCACCACTTGTGTAGATTGCGCTTGCCCCGGTCTCATGCTTTGGCTTATTTGTCCACACTTGTTTTTGTTTGTGTAGGTGCGCAGATTCAGTGGCGGGCTGACCATGCTTCTGACAACGATCGGGTGCTACATGCTCGTGGCTCTTGGTTTATCGTGCATTCGATACAAGAAGGCCGTGATGGATCGCGGTGGCGGCATCGTCCTTCTGTGCATCTTCGTCACTGTGATGTCAATTGTTGTGGCAGACTTCTACTTGGACTTGTTCACATTTACAATTTAGTGCAAGTCATTGGAGGACACGTTCCACAACTAGAAATGCTAGTCCAAATGAATTTGTCTATCAATATAACTATTTTTTACAACCATGCACATGTTTCACTGCTTGGAGTGGTGCTCCAAACGCCGTGCCACCTCCAAACGCGCCTGTGGACAAACAACAACATGTCAAAGCGCCGTTGCAAAGCGATGCCAACACCCAGTGAGTACATACAGCGTGGGCTCGAAAGAGCATTTGAATGCGGAAGGCACTATGGCTTCGACGTGCAAACCTCCGAACCTTGCAAAGCGAGAGCAGCCGGTGTTGTGAGGGGGCAGCCCACTATAAATCGCCAAAGCACAAAACACGTACTTTGACCACGGTTGCGGCTGCCGCAGTGGCGAAGCGCTCCTTGAACTTGTGAGTGAGACGTGCTCCAGCAGACCTTACTCTCTGGGCGCTGCGTATTGCTAGACACAAGAATGTTCACCGACGACCATCAGCGTGACAACAGAGCATGGACTTGAATGCGGGTCGAGTGCAATGCGCCAGGTGGGCGTGAAGCAACACACCTCGTCGCTTGCGTGACACAGACTGGATTTTGGTTGCTGCGCTGCGCTCGCGCACAAGCATGACAACCCGCCGTCCGAATCTTTGAATGGTGGTGACAGCCTCCCGGCGATTGAAGGCTTTCTTCCTCGCCAACATGCCGCGGAAAAGGGCCGTGACCTGTCGAGATGCCACCCCTTCGCTCGCAGCCTGACGCTCTTGCAAGATGACTGCTCGCTCGCTATCCGACGCATTGTTCCATTTATATTCAGCCTCCGCGTCGACGTGCCACGCCTCGAATTGCGGCGTGATTCTGTCAAACAACAATTGCAGTCTCCGAAACAGGTCGTAGAAGTCAATCGTCAGACGCTGTGGAGAGTTTGGAGGCAACGATTTGATGTAGGCCTTCCGACGCGCTTCTGCTTCAGCGCGTGCAGCCGCAGCCGCGGCTTCGGCAGTGCGAATCTGTTCTTCTTTTGACTGTGGCAGCAGCATCGTGATGTTAGCACGGAGCAGGCCCGTGCGACATGGCAGATGCAAGAAGTAGGTCGATCGCGTACCTCCGGCTGCGAACGGGACCGATTACTTCCCGCGGTCCCCCTACGCTCGCTTTGCTCCCTCTCCCGCTCCCGTTTTTGCTCTTGGAGTTGTTTCTGTTGCTGTGCAATAACAGCCACTTGTTCCTTCATGTAGCCTCGGAGATGCTCAAAGAAACGTTCGTCCTTGGGTGTCAAGTGGGCTTGGGCACGGGCGGCATGATCTGACGGCGCCACCATGAATAGCCACGGGTTGGTCTGAACAAACAATTGGCCCATATGTCAGCGTGGCTCACTCAGAGCTGCAAACGTAGAGAGCATATTTGAGCGCAAGTACACGTACCGCCACTCCAAGTTGATCAATTGGCCGCGTCGGTTCGCCCAGGCGTGACTTCTTCTCTAACGGAGCAACGTGGTGTTCGTGTCGGTTGCCGATCTTTGTGGATTTGGCACTGTTCGGTCCGTCTGCCTCGGCGTGAACGGCACTGCGACCGCTGCTGGTTCGCCGTCCCATCCGTCCGGAGCTTGGCCGTGAATGACCTTGCGCGCTATTCGCAGCGCTCGGTGGCCGGCTGTTGTAGTTGCCATCGAAGGTCACGGAGAAGTAATCTCGTGACTGAACGAGCAGTGTATCGCGTGCAAGAAAAGCAGCAGACGGGGACATGTGAGCGCTGGGATGGGGATGCACACAACCAGTGTACTCCATGCAAAGCTACGCGCCGCACAATGTGTCATGCCGTGCGGGACATACCAATTTTGCCATGGTCGCGGAGAAGTTCTTGGGATACACAGACAAGGTTTCTCGCTCCAGAATGCGATCACGGATATCTCCGGCCACTCGCGCTTTCGATTCGCCCGTCCAATTATTGCGCCGAATTAGAGGGTCCCCACCGGGCGAACTGGTGAACTTCGGAAAATTGAACTTTGACAGAACAGCTACAAACACAAACAAGCGCACATAGCGCGTTGGACCACAGTCATCGTCTGATCGTGGCACGGAACGCAGGAACACACGCAGCGACGCACCGATTTTCCGCTGCACTAACGCCATCGGCATCCATACTCTGCAGGACATGTGACCGAACAAGCACAACCGCGAGCACGCGACCATGTCCTCCACTTCTAAAAACCCAAAAATTGACGGCAGCCACTGGTGGAGAGGGTGGTGCGTCGCGACCGACTCTGCCTTCGCACGCGCCAAGGCTGGGTCCTGTGTTTCATTGGCGTCCTCCTTCGCCGAGTGAATTACTGGCCCGCTCTCGAACTTTCCCGAGTACACTTGCGCGATGCCCATCATTCGTTCTACAATGCCGTAGACGAAACGGCGTTCCAGTGCCTGCCGGCCGTGCAGCTCCACGCGGAGTTCCGGGCGCACCGACTCGGAGTGCGTGCGGCGGAGATCCTCCGCCTCTTGCATCATGCGGAGCCCGGCCGCCATGCATTTTGCCATGGCTGCATTGAGCTTCGGCATGGCAGCTTTCGGGCTGGTTCGTGCGTTGCCGTCGCGGCCGCCAGCGTCTTGAAAGCGGGGGGCTGGTGTGTGTTGGGTGGCGGGCGAGGTTTGCTGCAGCGACGACAGCATCTGGTGATTCTGCTGGCGCCTGCGGGCGATGATCTCACGCTCCGTCAGCTGCGACGACCCGTGGTGGCGGCCATCCCCATTGGCGGAGGTGGCCACCACCGTCGTCGTCTCGGGACGAGCCCCTGTTGTGTGCGGCCGAACCTTGCCCTTGCGCAGCTTGGCCGACCTCGCCTTCTTCTTTTTCCGCTTCGCCTTTCGCGCGGATGCGGCTGCGTCCATGTCACGCAGCAGCTCCGCCTTGATTTCCTCTGCTTTTGATCGGAACTGTGCCTGCAAGCCCTGGTGGTATTGGTTGACGGCCGTCTCTATGTCCGCCGCCGCATTGCGGGAACGCGACGACATGGCTCTGTTCTATCGGCACAGGCCCCGGCAGTCACATCCACCGCAGCTGCAAAGCTGGCCGGCTGGCCGACGTTTGTTTGTGGGGGTCAGCAGCACCAGTCCGGGCCTTGGATGGTGCACGCGGACGCCGACAATGAGGACGCGCACGAGAAACCACAGCAAAAGAAAGGTAACATATTGTTGACTGCGGTCACTTATTTCTCACATCAAGTTACTGCGACGGCTACCGCTGTCACGGAAGCTAAGCGTAAACTCATCGCCTAGCTAACTTTGTACCTTCATTGCGCACAATCCAACAAACGAACCAGCCATTGGACCGACCACGTTCTATCCGTTGGTCTACCGCTCCGTCCATCCACCCAACAACCCAACCAACGAGCGAGCGAATCAACGAGCTTACCGTTCGTTCCAAAGTTCGTTCGTTCGTTCGTTCGTTCGTTCGTTCCAAAGTTCGTTCCAAAGTTCGTTCCAAAGTTCGTTCCAAAGTTCGTTCGTTCCAAAGTTCGTTCGTTCGTTCGTTCGTTCCAACCTTCGTTCGTTCGTTCCAAAGTTCGTTCGTTCATTCGTTCGTTCGTTCCAAAGTTCTTTCTTTCGTCCGTTCGTTGCGATCGTTGCTTCGTCGTTTATTTTGGGGTCTTGATGGATTTAGGAGATTGCTGTGGCGTTCGTGGGTTTGATGGCACGTTGTGGTCATTGGTCGGGTTGGAGTAGTGGCTGTCTGTGTGTGTGTTCGGCATTAATCGGTAGGTCGGTGCTATTCATTGCAGCTGGTGACCTTTGTCCGACGATGTGATAGTAGTCAGTTGGTCGAACGAAACCCGTCGGGGCGGAGTGGCTGCTTGTTTGTTGTTGTTGACTGCTTGCTTCGTCCCGAAGTCACCTCGACCGTGGAATTATCCGTTCGTTAACGGAACGGCCGACTGGCTGGTGGATGAGTTGATTCATTCATTGGTAAGTCGGAGGAGCGAGAGAGATGTTGTGGTAGGTGCTCTGCATCCTGGTGGATTTGGCAAGATGTGTGTAACGTTTTGAGCACAGCTCGGGTTGGTGGCGGCATTTCATGAGCAGTATTGAAGACTCTGCCGCTTCATAGATATTTGGCGTTTCGTTTTGAAGTATATTTTGTTGTAGTCGCTGCAAGCCCGTGCTCTTTTCGGTATTGCGCCTTCCGTCCCGCACTGCAGTTGTGCTTTGGCAACTACTTAGACCGGCGCCGGTGCGCTGCCAGTTTTAGGACGTTTGTTCTCTCCGCACAATGGCCACCGAAGCTCAGGCCCGCGTGTCGTTCACGACCGACATTGCTGAACTCCAAAAAGTCCCCAAGACCCCGTTCTCCGTACCCGTGAACGTGAACGCAAGCGGCTTGTCGGAAGTCATCAGCCACCTCCTCGGTCTCAAAAAGGCCCAGTTCTTCTCCTTCCTCGTCGTAGACGATGGGCAATTGCTGCAGTCCTCGATCGAAAACTACCTCATCGAGAACCACAAGTCCAGTGAGCACATCATCCACCTGAAGTTTTTCCCCGCAACGAAAGGCCCGGAACCAGCGGCGTCGATTCCGTGTCCGGACTGGATCAGTGGAATCAGCACTGCCTTGCCCAACTTCGTGATCGCGGCATGCTACAATGGCTCAGCTGAAGTGCGAGACGCCACCGGCGAGGAAACAGTGACCGTGTGCAAAGGGCACTCGGGCCCAGTCAAAGCCGTGTCTGCTGCTGCGACAGCCCAAGGTTTCCGCATGGTGACGGCATCCAAGGATCACAAGGTTGTTCTTTGGGAGGCGCAGCACAACCAGAGCACTGAAAAGTTGTCAGTGTCTCAAGTGGCCGTTGGCTTTCACAACAAGAGTGTCGATACCATCGTGATGGGCTCATCGGATACCTTCTTCTCTGGTTCTTGGGACGGGACTGTCAAATACTGGGCATGGCCAGGCGCTCGCGCAGCCGCCGATGAACCGGCGCCCGCAAAGCGTGCTCGCAAACCGTCGGACGGCGGTGACGCTGCAGCACCCAGTGACGGTAGCAGCATAATCGCTCCAGTAGCGACGCTGACCGGCCACACAAACCAGGTGTCGTGTCTGACAGTGCTGAACAGAAAAGCTGCTGCGGCCGCCGCCGCGGCTGCAGCTGCGACCACGGGGGACACGACCAGTGCCTCGGCCAACAGATTTGTAGTTTCCGGCTCGTGGGACCACAGCTTGCGCATCTGGGATGTGGACCGCTTTGTTTCGTTGCGAGCGATCAACTGTGGCAAGGTGGTGAATAGTGTCGTCGGTGTGTCTGCGGCAGAAAATGTGTTTGCTTCAGCACACCCAGACAACGCCATCCGCATCTGGGATGGCCGCGTTGACGGTAGTGGTAGCGCCTTGCGCCTTGCTCTACGAGGACACGAGGCTTGGGTGTCGGCGTTGTCGACGTCGCCAGTCAACGACAATGAAATAGCGTCGGTTCGTTGCGCACTCGTGTTCTGTGCGTGCAGTGTGCCTCGTTTGTGCGTCCGTCGCCTTCACGCACATTCTACGTGTTGTGCTGAAATGCAGGTCAGTTTCGACGGAAGCTTGCGAATTTGGGACATCCGCAGCAACAAGCCAGTGCACTCGCTTACAGAAGCGCACGATGGAAGAGCATTCGCTGTGTCGTGGGACGCGGCCGCTGGTCGCGGAATATTCACTGGCGGAGATGACAACAAACTCAACCATTTCAATGTGTGACCTAACAAATGCCCTTCGATCTGTAATCATTAGCGTGTAGTGTAAGCTGACAATGAGCGGAGAGCAGCCGTTTTGTAGCGTCACACGTGAACAGCGGTCGTTGCCAGTGTGCGCCGAATCACAGGGTGCTCAGATTAAGTTGTTCCATTCATCCTCCTCCCAGGTGTACGGTGACTCCGAAAACTTCCGGTACACCTTGGAGTCTCGCAAGTCCTGCCACGTTGTCGGGGCGAAGCGGTCAGAAAACAACAACAACAACAACAACAACAACAACAACAACAACAACAACAACAACAACAACAACAACCGTCACCCATGACACTTAACCAACACACCTTGTCCCACTCGTAAGTGCGTACAATTTCACGAGTGTGGTTCTCGAGCTTCACTCGTTGAACAATAAGATCATTGCTCGGGGTAGCCTGCACCATTCGAGATGAACAACCAAGTCAGTTGCAGTCCACAACCATGCATGTTGACAAGGCTGGAGTGCGGCAATGCTGGTGTACCTTGCAGAACGTTGAGTTGAACAGTGGTTTGAATTGATGGAAATCGGCTTTTAAGTGCTCAGTCGACTGAATGGTTAACAACGCAAAAAACGGCATGATGAAGAACCAGGCAACTGCTGCCGGCTCGCTTATCAAGAAGTAGCATCCCTGCACAGTCATCCAAACACATGCACGTGTAAACAGCCACTGTAGTAGAGAATGCGCGCAGCGCTGCCACCACTTACCAGCGTATACAGCAAGTGTACGAGAGGCACTACGATGAAGGAAATCAGAATTTTCCAAGTCGCCATCACGTCACGTCCTGCATGTTCGAATGATACACAAATGCATCAGCATCGATGCACGTCCATTCGACGCAGCCGGCCGCACAGAGAAAACTCTTAGCCCCAACAGAATCTGTCGCACTCACCGGCGACTTTCACTGTTGACCGTTTCTTGGCTTGCCGTGCTTTGGATCGCGCCACAAGCCTACGTTCAGCGGCGCGGAACAATTATGAGTGACTGTTGGTTCACACCCATGCGTCCGTGCGGAAAGATACAGCCACGCACCGAACAGTCACCATAATAGGCAACGAAGCTATCAACCCCGGGATAGAAATGCATACGAATAAAATCATCTTCAGCAAAAGCCACACGAGTTTCCGCTTGGTCTGCAGCACAAAGTTCATTGCGGTTATGTGCTGCTTGACCGGAAAAGTTCCCACACACGACATGGCAGTCAGTTTGTTTCGCCAAACCTCTGTAAATAGTTCGAAATCCAAGCTCGTTTTATCTTGAGTTTGACCTGCTTCGAGAATAGCGTGATCCGATATTTGATACCTGTCGTTTGTGCCATTTGTAGCAACACAAACGAGTCAAAGTACGTCGATGGAATTCACGCGAAACGTTGTCGTACGTTGACAGCTGGTGACGATAGTGTAAGATGTCTGAGTACAGCTTCTTCACAGCCGGAACTTCGCGATCCCGGGCGTAGCACGACGAGAAAGCCTGAAAGACAACAACGCATACTGAGTGACATCCACCAGTATCGATTCTCGCGAGAGTGTTGTCTTACTTTTGTCATTTTGAAACGTTCAATAGCGCCGGGTTTCTCCTTGACTCCTACACACGAGAACACAGTGAACCTTGAAAAACTGGCGCCACTGTTCCGTCTTCGTGTGACAACACGCAAAATCGAACCGGAAGTATACAGCCGCCGAATGGCTCGGATGAACTGAAGATCGTTGAAGTTCTCCGACTCAACCTACGCAAACGCAAACGCGCAAGTGAGAAGTCGCACGGGACAAGACGGCATATCAATTCAAACAAAAAAGTGGCTTACGGTAACAGTCTTCAGGCCGACGCGGATGCAACGCAAGAGATCGTTGCACGCGTTGAATTTTGCAGCCCCACCCTTTTTGAAGTCATCAATCTGTGCGTGCAAAGCGCATTTGCTGTGTTTAGGTTCAGCAGCGAGTGCGATCACCAAATGAATCGGAATACCTGCTTAGCGGAACAGAAAATCGGCTCGCCAATGTCAATGAACACCCTACTTCGAAACCGGTGTCCTCGAAAGTAGTTAATGCCAACTGGGATAATACGCAGAGGTAGCCCCGGACATGACGCACAAGCGCCAAGGGCCATGATAGCGCAACCCACCTGCCAAAATGACAAAGTGCTGCAAGTATTAAAGCAAGATCATCGCCCTACTTTCCACAAGAGACGCGAGACGCACTTTCAGTGGGAGCATCTTGGTTTGGTCATGGCTCCCGCCTTCCGGAAATATTCCCACAACATTGTGCTTGTGCAAGTGCTCATAAACAGCCTCGAATGTGTGCGCTAGGTCAACGTGCGGAAACACTTTGAATCGCGCAGACAAAGTCTCCGGGTCGGCGAACAGTTTGGAGCCGATCGCGTCCGTGGTGTTGGATTTGCGAAAGAGCAGAGGCTTCGTCAGCCGGAGCTCAGTGTCGCTGATGATCTCGGCCACGCGAACAACACGGCTGCAGCATGCATTCGTCACAGTGGAGGTCGTGTCAAGAGGTACGCAGCAACTCCAGCACGAACGATCACAAGTCGACGTACTGCTCGGGCCTTCCGTCCAACACGCCGGGAACAGCCAGCGCGAGTGATGAATTCGGTTTGAATTCTTTGGTGAACGCCGTGCCTTGTCCTACGCCACGCAGCAATGTCTGTTGTCAACGACGCGCCGAATGCTGCTGCTCTCGTTAGATTGGATACTCACCGTACACCGTGACTTGTCCGCGCTTAAGCGTAACAGAGCCTGAGCCCCTCTTTGCGAGGTCTTGTGCGCGCTCAACCGGGATCGAGTTCATCGAACGTGCCTGCATCCGCACGACCACAGTGAGTAATTGCAAATCGGACAGATGTCGGGCGTTATGCAATCGCTGCGTGCGGATGTGCATGCAGATTTGCGTACCATGTTACCAATGATTTTCTTCCGCAAAGTCGACGCTGCCGACAGGAATCCAATATCCTTGCGAAAGTTGAGAGCCTTGGCATTAAACGAACATCGAATAATTTCGTGACACAGTGTCTCACAACAACTCCTACTTTCAAAGTATCCGACTCACTTTCAAAACAACGATAGGATCGATGAACTGGTTTGCGTGTGGTCCACACACGAGCATCACAGGCCCATCGGGGGGCACACGGTGGGTGCCAGCCACATCGAAGTCCTATCATCGACAGAGTCACGAAGCGTTTACGCGTTGGACACGACAGTGCGTACCGCCACAGCACGGAGAGATGACGTACGCACCTTGAAAAAAATGGCTGCAGCTGTGAAAAAGAGCGAACGGAAGAACTCGGACAAAGGGATGTTGAAAATCCCCCAAACGATGCCGCAAATCCACAACGCAGACTGTGACAGGAGCCAGTGATATCCAAGTGAGGCCATGCAAGCGCTCAAGCCAACACCGAGCCATATGATCCACAGCCCGTGCGACACTTCGCGGGCCGACCTGCGGCGCGCACTGGAGTGTGGTGAGCGGAGTGGAACCGGGCTGCCTTGCCGAAACTGGCGTTGCCGCGTCAGCAGTGTTTTCGCAACGTTGCACATGTGAGGCGGGTGCTTTGGCGGTGCGAACGCAACAGACTTGGAAGAATCTCCACCGCGGAGCGGTGACGCTGCCTTTGCGGGGCTTTCCTCGGACGTTGGAGATTCCTCGGACTCTGGGCTACCCTCGGACGTTGGGGCTTCCGCTGACTCCGCGGCTTCCTCCTTCGCCGCTGGCGTGTCCTCGGACGTCGGGGAAACCTCGGAGTCAGGAGGAATCAACGAGTCGGAGGTGATTGGCGTGGGTGCAGCACCAGACACCTGCTGTGCCAAGCCGTTCTCGTCAATGACCGGGCCCGTCGGCACCGGCCCATTCACCTCAACATAGGAACGCTTTGGGGTCTGTGACTCTTGCAAGTCGTCGCCGACTGTGGCAGTTTCGTCTGCCAGTGGAGTGGGCGCAGGGCCGGACACCTGTTGCGCCAAGCCGTTCTCATCAATGACCGGCCCGGTCGGCACCGGCCCATTCACCTCGACATAGGACCGCTGCTGCGTCTTCGACTCCTGGAAGTCGTCGTCGACCGTGGCAGTTTCGTCCGCCATCCCGAGACAGCTAAGTAACCTCGAACTGTAACACACAACGCTCTGTCTGAACGTCTGTTGGTTTTTCGCGCGCCTCAAATTCCAGGCGGTGAATTGTAGATCCTAATGCCTGTACGCGGGCGTGCGAAGTGAACGCCGCAGGGCGTCAGGAGTCGGGAGGTCAACTCTCAACCGATTAACGGCGAAGGGTATCCAACAACCAACAGCAACGAACGGCGACGACACGACGGCGACCGCCGACACGATACTGCAATTTCAACCAACCCAACAACGACGACAACAACAGCGAGTGAGTGAAAGATTGAGTGTGCGAGCAGTGTCTAGCCGTCCGCCTGTTCACTGTTTTGGTTGGTTGGTTGGTCGACCGTCTTCTAACGACCAACGTCGAACAACAGCGATGGGCGACAGACAATAAACGAACGAACGAACGAACGAACGAACTTTGCAGCGAAGCGAACGAACGAACGAACCAACGAACGAACCGAACGAACCAAACGAACCAAACGAACCGAACGAACTTTACAACGAGCGAACGAAGCGGCCGAACCTCACAACGAACGAACCAACGAAGCGAAACGAACTTTGGAACGAACGAACGAACGAACTTTGGAACGAACGAACGAACGAACGAACTTTGGAACGAACGAACGA
>ENA-OWNT01003753-OWNT01003753.1-seawater-metagenome-genome-assembly--contig:-NODE-3753-length-14009-cov-10.778639_pt1 | contig 14009 bp, 9 predicted proteins | sample MGYA00238136_ERZ651165 | MGnify/ENA primary metagenome ERZ651165 (study PRJEB26861, sample SAMN08777766) | seawater metagenome | isolation source: coastal seawater | place: USA: Florida | collected...
CTAATCGCCAATGAAAAGTGCCCAGATGATGCCCTTTAACCATGTATTAATCAACGTTTTTTAGTGTATTATTCAGCGATTAAAGTAGATAAGAATACCTTACTAGTTCTAACCTCAGCCGGATTTACAATGGATTTTAAAGCTATCCAAGCACTCACCGCCGATGACATGGCAAAAGTGAACGAAACAATTCACGCTCAACTTAACTCTGATGTATCTTTAATCAATCAACTTGGTTTCTACATCGTTAGTGGTGGCGGAAAACGTATCCGTCCTTTACTTGCCGTTTTATCGGCAAGAGCGTTAGGTTATCAGGGAGAGGCTCACACCACAGCTGCGGCCTTTATTGAGTTCATTCATACTGCAACCTTACTGCATGATGATGTCGTCGATGAATCCGACATGCGTCGTGGCAAAGCAACCGCCAATGCAGCCTTCGGTAACGCTGCCAGTGTATTAGTTGGTGACTTTATTTACACTCGCTCATTTCAGATGATGACAGAGCTAGGATCATTAAAGATCCTTAAGCTAATGAGTGATGCGGTAAATGTGATTGCTGAAGGTGAGGTTCAGCAGCTGATGAACTGCAATGATCCTGACACGACAGAAGAAAGCTACATGCAGGTTATCTACTCTAAAACTGCACGTCTGTTTGAAGCGGCAACACAGATTGGGGCTATCCTAAATGAAGCGCCAGCAGAGGTAGAGTTAGCACTACAAAACTATGGTAAGTATCTTGGTACTGCATTCCAGCTCATCGACGATGTGATGGATTACACTTCCGATGGCGAAGAGATGGGCAAAAACGTTGGTGATGATTTAGCTGAAGGCAAACCAACTCTTCCTCTACTCTACGCAATGGAACACGGTACCGAAGAACAGACCCAAATGATTCGTGAAGCGATTGAAAAAGCGAACGGAATGGAACGCCTCAACGACATCCTGGCCGCAATGGAAGAGACAGGTTCACTTGAATACACTCGTAAAAAAGCGTATCAAGAAGCTGATAAAGCAATCGCTGAGCTGGATGTATTAGACGATTCGGTTTACAAACAGGCGCTGATTACACTGGCGCACATGTCTGTGCACCGCTCTAGTTAAGCCAAAGCACAAATACAACAACGGGAACCTTTCGGTTCCCGTTTTCTCTTCTGATGAAGAGCTTATTCCAGAGCAGCATAACGAAGGTAAGCTTGACGCGATATTGCGCGGCCACTCATTATCTTTGAGTTCTCCGCAACACCTACCCACCTAATAAAGCTAGCAGTAATATTCGCTTTACCATAACAAAATTAAATAAATTGCGAGCCAGGCATTTCAAATATGAAACCATTTGAAACTGTTACAGCTCTATTTATCTCGTCACAATAGCGTCATCGCTTCGTCACCAATTTCTCATCTAGCTGCAGCCACTCTGTCATCTCATTTTTCTATTCTCACAACGAAAACAGCCGTAGCGAGAATAAAATGCAAACATATAGCCCATTTCGTCTTCCTAAAAAAACCCCTTTTCGTTTTGCAGAAACTATCGCGGAATGGGCCACAGGACTCAGCAAACTCGACCAGTTTTACGCGCAGCGCCCCGCTGGTTGTGATACTCAAACCTTTATCAGGTTTACTCTGGAAATACTTGGCATTGACTATCAAGTGAATCAGGGAAGTATCTCTAACATTCCGAGCACTGGCCCAACCGTCATTGTCGCAAACCATCCACTTGGGTGTGTAGAGGGTGTCATCCTCGCTGAGTTGCTGCTCGCTCTTCGTCAGGACGTAAAGATTCTGGCTAACCAATACTTAAAAACCGTCCCAGAATTAGATGAACTCTTTATAGGTGTCGACGTTTTTGCCGGGCAAAATTCACGTGTAGCGAATCTGAAAGCCCTGAGACAGGCTCATCAACATCTGGCTGATGGAGGACTGATACTGTTATTCCCCGCAGGAGAGGTGTCGCAACTCATCGACAGCAAAACTCAACGTCTGGAAGACAAGGAGTGGAGCCGTTCTGTGAGTAGTCTAATCAGCAAGTCAGCAGCGACTACCGTACCTATCTTTATTAACGGTCAAAACTCAAAACGTTTTTACCTTGCTGGCAAGGTTCACCCACTACTACGCACACTTATGCTGGGCAGAGAGTTACTTAATAAATCACAAGAGACCATCCAAATAGCCATCGGCTCAGCAATCAAATTTCGTGAAGTGAAAGGACTGCCTGAACAGAAAATGGTCAATTACTTGCGACTCAATACTTATCTGCTTCAGCATCAAGCTCATCAGGTACAAACGTCTTCAACGAGCTCTGACAGCCACTTACCTATTTCTCCTGCATTGCCGCTCAAAGATCTTATTACTGATCTAAATGGCTTGCCAGAAGATCATTTGCTGCTTTCTAGTGGCGAATTCGATGTCTATTGTACGCAATCCGAATACATACCTTCTCTATTACATGAAATCGGCCGACTAAGAGAAACGAATTTTAGACAGGTCGGTGAAGGGACTGGTCTGGCAATTGACCTTGATGAGTTTGATCGATATTACCGACATTTATTCATCTGGGATAAAGAGAATCAATGTCTGGTTGGCGCTTATCGACTCGGTTTAGTTGACGAGATTGTTGCTATTCAGGGAATTGAAGGACTCTACTCACGTACATTGTTCAACTATGACGCTCCATTTATCGATAGTATGGGGAAGTCGATTGAAATGGGACGCTCGGTCATCGATCAGCGCTATCAAAAGAGCATGGGGGCCCTATTGCTGCTATGGAAAGGTATCGCCACGTTTGTTTCTCGCAATCCTCAATATACTCACTTATTTGGTCCTGTGAGCATAAGTAGTGATTACAGTGAGCAAACCAGACAACTGCTCGCTGCCAGCATGACGCTACACTACGGCGATCAAGCCAAGGCTGAGCATGTCTCTCCATCGAACCCGCTCCCAAGCACAACACACAACTGGAACACTAGCATGCTTACCGCACTGGGTGACTTGCAGTTGCTTGCCAGAGTCGTAGCTCGTATCGATCAAGGAAAGAGCATCCCGGTCCTGCTTCGTCAGTATCTTGCTCTAAATGGCAAACTGATTTCCTTTAACGTTGATCCTGAGTTCAATAATGCACTAGATGGCTTGATCGTCGTCGATCTTCAACAAGTCGAACTGCGTACACTAGCTCGTTACATGGGTGCCGGACAGGCAAGCACTTATCTGGCCCATCATCAGTTAGCTAATTAACTGTTTGAACAATCAAGTGCTGCGTGACTTATGCAGCACTTTTACTATCAAAATAATCCACCAGAAATCATAAACCTCAAGTCACACATATGACATAAAGTAATAAATAAACAATATATCCAACCATACTTTAAACAAAGAACAGTTAGACACTCCACTTTGCGTTATTGACTGAGAGTGAAATTTTATTGACGAAAAAATCGGCAGGCGAAAAGCTAGCTTCTAGACACTCAAAACAACAAGGAAGTCGTATCGTCATGCTGCCAAAACAATTACCACTACGAGCTCTGCTAACCGGGGCTCTCGCTACCTCTCTCGTACTAAGCTCATTTGCCAGCTTAGCCGCTGAAAAAGTTTACCGATTAAAACTGGCCGAAACCTGGGGACCCAATACCCCGATTTTGGGGGAAGCGACCAAAAATATGGCTAAGTTGGCCGAAGAGATGTCTAACGGCAGACTGCAAATCCGCATAGATTCAGCCAACAAACATAAGGCACCTTTAGGTATCTTCGATATGGTCAAATCGGGTCAGTACGATTTAGGTCACTCCAGTTCATACTACTGGAAAGGGAAAGTGCCCAATACCCTGTATTTCTCATCAATGCCGTTTGGCATGATTGCAATGGAACAATACGCTTGGTTTTACCGAGGTGGCGGTATGGAGTTAATGGAGAAGGTCTACGCCCCACACAACCTACTCTCTTTCCCAGGCGGTAACTCAGATATTCAAATGGGCGGCTGGTTTAAAAAAGAGATCAACTCCGTAGAAGACTTGCAAGGACTTAAGATTCGAATCCCAGGCTTCGCTGGTGAAGTGATGGCCAAAGTGGGTGCTGCACCGACCAACATCGCCCCAGGTGAACTTTACACCTCACTTGAACGAGGCACTATTGATGCTCTTGAATGGGTTGGCCCAGCATTTGACCTACGTATGGGATTCCAAAAGATTGCCCCTTACTACTACACTGCGTGGCATGAGCCAGGTTCAGAAACGCAGTTCCTAGTTAACAAAAAAGTCTGGGATAAGCTGCCAAAAGATCTACAAATAATCTTAGAAACTGCGTTCCGCGTGACTGCATTTGATATGTACACCCAGTCAGTAGACGCAAACGCTAACAGCTGGGCGACCATGAGTGCTGAGTACCCGGAGATTAAAGTAAGAGATTTTCCACCAGAGGTACTTGAAGCAATGCAAACTGCTACGTCTCAACTACTGGCAGAGCAAGCCGAAAAAGATCAACTCGCAAAAGAGATCATTGAGTCACAAAAGCAATACTTAGCTAAAGTTAGAGCCTGGACAGACATCTCGTCAAAAGCATACTTAGACAGTACCCAGTAACCTATCCGGGCAGAAGCTCTCTTCTGCCCGCAACTCTCACAACAATAAGCACCTACACGCACTTAAAGATTGTCAGTTTCTTTCAGAAATCGACCAAGTGAGATATACATCACAATCAGACTCACAATCAACCCCATCACCATTGAGATCAAGATCAAATAAATTTATTTATCGATCATGACAACAACCCAAATAAAGATCTAGATCACATTAAAATCAAACATTGGAAATTAAAAAGTGAGAACTCAATAAGAATAAATAGATTGACAATTTGCAATTCATTCTTTTGTAGATAAATTACAATGTCAGGAGGTGGGCTGAATCACATAAAAAACAGTTGTGGGCGAGAATTACCCTGTAGCAGATCACAAAAAACCCGTTGTCAGTTCCAAACGAGAATTGTGTGGTAAATTGATTGGGTACTAAGCAATCAAGCGGTTTTGGCGAACCGTACTACTACAATATTCATCAGAACATCAAACGGGGAATTCCTATGATATCACCAGATGCTAAGATCAAGATACAAAATTTTGGTCGTTTTCTGTCTAACATGGTAATGCCTAACATCGGTGCATTCATCGCATGGGGCTTTATCACTGCTCTTTTCATTCCAACTGGCTGGCTACCAAATGAAACGCTAGCATCCATGGTTGGACCTATGATTACGTATCTTCTGCCACTTCTTATCGGTTACACCGGTGGTAAGCTAGTTGGCGGGGAACGTGGTGCCGTAGTTGGTGCGATCACGACAATGGGTGTCATTGTCGGAACGGATATACCAATGTTTATGGGCGCAATGATGGTTGGTCCTCTAGGCGGCTGGGCAATCAAAAAGTTCGATAATTACATTGATGGCAAAGTAAAAAGTGGCTTCGAGATGTTGGTCAACAACTTCTCTGCTGGCATCATTGGCATGCTATGCGCCATCCTTGCTTTCCTATTTATCGGACCATTTGTAAAAATCCTTTCTGGTGGTCTTGCTGCTGGCGTGAACTTCCTGGTATCAGCTCACCTTCTGCCGTTGACTTCTATTTTTGTTGAACCAGCGAAGATCCTATTCCTGAACAACGCAATTAACCACGGAATTTTCTCACCATTAGGCATTCAACAAGCGTCTGAAGCTGGTCAGTCAATTTTCTTCCTGATTGAAGCTAACCCAGGCCCTGGTTTAGGTATTCTTTTGGCTTACATGGTGTTTGGCAAAGGCACTGCTCGTCAAACTGCAGGTGGTGCTTCAATCATCCATTTCTTTGGCGGTATTCATGAGATTTACTTCCCATATATTCTAATGAATCCACGTTTAATCCTTGCTGCAATCGCTGGCGGTATGACAGGTGTATTTGTCCTAGTCATGTTTAATGCAGGTATTGTTTCACCAGCATCACCGGGTTCTATTTTCGCCATCTTATTGATGACTCAAAAAGCTTCAATTGTTGGTGTACTTGCCTCTATTGCTGCGGCAACCGGCGTATCCTTTGCTGTTGCGGCCTTGTTGATGAAGACTCAGACATCAACGGAAGAAGATGGTGATGAAGCGGCATTAGAAAAAGCGACATCGCAAATGAAAGATATGAAAGCGGCGTCAAAATCAAACACTGCAGTAAGCGGAGAAAACAAAGGTAGTACTGAGCTTGCAGATGTAAAAAGCATCGTTGTGGCGTGTGATGCAGGTATGGGTTCAAGCGCAATGGGTGCGAGTATGCTGCGTAAAAAGGCTCAGTCTGCGGGGTTAAACATCACCGTAACCAACCTTGCCATTAACAGCTTAACTGAGAGTGCCGATATCGTGATTACTCATAAAGATTTGACGGATCGTGCGCGTAAGCATGCTCCAAACGCCCAGCACATTTCATTGACTAACTTTCTAGATAGCGAAATGTACAACCAGTTAGTAACCAAGTTACTAGCCGCTCAAAAGCAAGCATCAGCAAATGACGATAACCTGGTTAAGGTATCGGTTCTTGCTGCGAACGATGACAGCTTTGAGCAACAACAACCCTCTGTATTCCAGATTCAGCGCGAAAACATTCACCTCGGTCTGCAAGCTGCTAATAAAGAAGAAGCGATTCGTTTTGCCGGCAACAAACTGGTTGAACTGGGCTACGCAGAACCTGAATACGTGGACGCCATGTTTGAACGTGAAGCCTTGGTACCAACTTACCTTGGTGAATCTATTGCTGTTCCACACGGTACAGTAGAAGCAAAAGACCGTGTAAAGAAGACTGGCATCGTAATCTGCCAATATCCTGCGGGTATCCAATTTACTGAAGACAACGAAGATATCGCCAAACTGGTTATCGGTATTGCCGCTAAAAATGATGAGCATATCCAGGTAATTACCACCATAACGAATGCGCTCGATGAGCCGGAGGCAATTGAGAAGCTAACTAGCACTAGAGATGTAGAGGAAATTCTTAACATCCTTGGTGGTCAGCAAGCAGCTTAACCACTCCTTAAAATTTGCTCCTGAGCAAAGCGAGGTCAGCTGTCACCCCCTATGCGGTTGGCCTCACCCTAGATTCGTTTTCGTCATTATTTCAGACATTGGTAGGTAAGTATTATGAAAAATGCAGTCCATTTTGGTGCAGGTAACATTGGTCGTGGCTTCATCGGTAAACTCTTGGCAGACGCAGAAGTTGAAGTCACTTTTGCGGACGTGAACACTCCGCTAGTTGATCAGCTTAGCCATAAACAAGAATACAAAGTGAAAGTGGTAGGTACAGAATGTCAAATCGATACCGTTACTCACGTCACTGCGGTTAACTCGGCGAGTGAAGATGTTATTGATCGTATAGTTAAAACAGACCTGGTGACAACTGCTGTCGGTCCAAATGTATTGGACATCATCGCAAAAACCATCGCTACAGGTATTGCAAAACGCTTTGCCGCTGGCAATGAAAAACCACTTAATATTATTGCATGTGAAAACATGGTTCGAGGAACCACACACCTGAAAGGTCAGGTATACCAGCACCTTGATGAAACGTTGCATGCTAAAGCAGATAATCTGGTTGGCTTTGTTGATTCAGCCGTTGACCGTATTGTGCCGCCTGCTGAAGCCGCTAACGACGATCCACTAGAAGTCACAGTAGAGAGCTTTAGTGAATGGATCGTTGACGAACAGCAGTTTAAAGGGGAAATCCCAGATATAGCGGGAATGGAGAGAACCAACAACCTAATGGCATTTGTTGAACGTAAACTCTTCACTCTTAATACAGGTCACTGTATTACAGCTTACTTAGGTTGCTTAAAAGGACATCGTACAATTCGTCAAGCAATTGAAGACCCGGCCATTCACGCTGAAGTAAAACAAGCGATGCAAGAGAGCGGTGAGGTACTGATAAGACGTTATGGTTTCGACCGCGAATTGCATAACGCATACATTGAAAAGATATTAAACCGCTTTGCAAACCCATACTTGATCGACGAGGTTGATCGTGTAGGACGCCAACCTATTCGAAAATTGGGGGCGAACGATAGATTAGTGAAGCCATTACTGGGTACAATTGAGTATGGCACTGAAAACCAAGCAATTTTAAAAGGTATTGCAGCTGCTCTTAAATATCATAGCGATGATGATCCTCAGGCAGTTGAGCTGCAGACGACAATTAAAGAGATCGGACTTCGCAAAACGCTGGCTCGTTTCACTGGCTTAGACGAAAACAGTAAAGAAGTTGTCCAGATTCAGGCAATTTTCGAAACACTATAACGACAATAAACAAGGGGAGCCTGCCTCCCCTTCTCAACAAAGTATTTAGTTCAGTATATGGCAGACAAGATAAATGAAACTGAAATTATAGAGCGATTAAACAGCGCACCGTCAGTGCGCGGTTTTTTCATTGCTGCCGTAGACGTATTTGATGAGTCTATTGACGCACTCATTCAAAGAATCTTCCAAAAAGATAACTTTGCAGTCCAGTCCGTTGTCGGACCATTACTGCATGACTCTGGTCCCTTAGGTGACCTATCTGTGCGGTTGAAGCTTCTCTATGGTTTAGGTGTGCTGCCTGACAATGTCTACCACGACATAGAAGACATTATTAAGATAAAAAATAAGCTTAACAGTGATGCTTCTGATTACGAATTTACCGACCCGAATATCCTGGCACCTATCAAGCAGCTTAATCTGGTGCAAACAATGGGAATGGTTCAGTTGGAAGTATCGGAGCCAGATGACGATATAGACCTAGAGTTTTATCGCCTTCAACTACAGCGTCAGCAGCAAATTATCAAATCGGGACTCTCTCTGGCGATTGTCGAGATCTGTAATGAACTCGGCAAAGAGAGCCCATTCTAACCTTCTTGCGTACGGAGTAGAGGCGCAGACCTCCACTCCTTTTCATGTCTAGTACTACGAATTCAGACTAAAACTTGTAACGACCACCAAATGATAGCGATGACATATTGACTGTCTGACCAAACATTGTCGAAGACATACTGCGATAGCCTGCAGAAAGAATTAACCTGTCAAATTCATAGCCAAGCTCACCACCCATAGCCATGCCATAATCGCTTTCTGTAACATCATGACCATGCGTGGCATCAAGCGATAACCGATTTTTCTCGAATGTGTATTTGCCAAATCCAGCAAGGCCACCGATAAAGAAACCACTTCCTGATGGCCTGAATACTGGCTTGAAGCTTATTGAAAGTGCCGATGCTCCAGTGCCAACATTATAGGGCTCCGAACTACTTGTGTTCTCAAGATCCAATTCACCCATGTTGAAATACTCAAGTTCCCAGTTAAAATTCCACTTACTACCAGAAACCCAAGAGTGGCCGACACTCAGGGATATTCCCGGCCCAAACTCATAGCTGTTCGAAGTCGTTGAAAGATTCGTTACGCGATTAAATGAACCACCAAGATAAATGTAATCCTGATTAAATTTAAACTTACTATTATCCTGTTGAGACTGGGCAGTTGCTGTTATTAACAGCAGAAAAAGAAAACTATACCTCATTGTTTATCCTTGAATTGCTCAAACATTGTCCAAGAAAGCGACCGCTAACTTACGGATAGTTAACCTATTCCCAGTCATTGATTTGATTCATTATTCAATCAATATTGATTATTTGAATAAACATCCCACAGCAAGTGAAACCACTGTTCAACAACGAGTGGATATTCGGTAAGTATTCGAAGTACCGACAAAACAAAAACGCCCGATAAACTTATCTCGTTTATCGGGCGTGATTAGCGCTTGTCTTATTTTCTATGAGTGGCCAACCACTCTGTATCAATTACTCAACAGTAACGGCTTTCGCCAGATTACGTGGCTGGTCAACGTCAGTACCTTTAATTAGGGCAACATAGTACGACAACAACTGCATTGGAATTGTGTAGTAAATTGGCGCTGTAATGTCACTAACGTGAGGCATAGTGATGATCTTCATGGTTTCATCAGCTTCAAAGCCAGCTTCAGCATCAGCGAATACATACAGCAGACCACCACGAGCACGAACTTCTTCAACGTTCGATTTTAGTTTCTCTAGTAATTCATTGCTTGGAGCCACAACCACCACCGGCATATCTGCATCAATCAACGCTAACGGGCCATGTTTCAGTTCACCCGCTGCGTAGGCTTCCGCGTGGATGTACGAGATCTCTTTCAGTTTAAGAGAAGCTTCCATCGCGATTGGGTAGAACTCACCACGACCGAGGAACAGTGTATGGTGCTTGTCGGCAAAGTCTGTAGCCAGCTCTTCGATCTCTTTCTCAAACGAAAGTGCAGCATTGATTTGCTTAGGTAGCGCATGCAGTGCTGCTACGATCTCTTGCTCTTTCTCTTTGCTGATGCGGTTTTGCTGCTTACCAAGTGCTGTCACAAGCATTAATAACGCCGAAAGCTGAGTGGTAAAGGCTTTAGTTGAGGCAACACCAATTTCCACACCCGCGCGAGTCATGAATGCAAAGTCAGATTCACGAACCAAAGAAGAGCCAGCAACATTACAGATAGTCATCGCTGCCATGTAGCCCTTCTCTTTGGCTAGGCGAAGCGCCGCTAGTGTATCCGCCGTTTCACCTGACTGAGACAAAGTAATAAGCAGGCTGTTTGGACGAGTAACAAACTTGCGGTAACGGAACTCAGAGGCAATCTCAACGTCACAGCTAACACCAGCAATATCTTCAAACCAGTAACGTGCCGTCATACCTGCGTTATAAGAGGTACCACAAGCTACGATCTGAACGTGTTCAACTTTGCTTAAGATTTCTGCCGCATTGACACCAATCGCTTCAGTTACAACGGAATCCGCTGTGATACGGCCTTCCATGGTATTGATCAATGCTGTTGGCTGTTCGTAGATCTCTTTTTGCATGAAGTGGCGGTATTGGCCTTTATCACCAGCATCATGCTCAGCGTTAGATTCAATGATTTCGCGCTCTACGCATTCACCACTCTGATCAAATACAGTCACTTCACGACGAGTGATTTCTGCAACGTCGCCCTCTTCCAGGTACATAAAACGACGAGTCACATTAAGTAGTGCAAGTTGGTCTGATGCCAGGAAGTTTTCGCCAACTCCGAAACCAATAACAATCGGGCTACCAGAACGCGCAACGACAATGCGAGAAGGATCTTTACGATCTAGCGCTACTGTGCCGTAAGCACCTTCAAGTTGCTTGGCCGTTTTCTGGAACGCTTCGATTAAAGATTCAGATGTACGTAGTTCCCACTCAACCAGGTGAGCAATGACTTCTGTATCCGTTTGAGACTGGAATACGTAACCGCGTGATTTAAGAAGTTCACGGAGTTCTTCATGGTTCTCAATAATGCCGTTGTGCACAACAGCAATATCGCCAGACATGTGTGGGTGTGCATTTGCTTCAGAAGGCTCACCATGCGTCGCCCAACGTGTATGAGCGATACCAGTACCACCGGTCACCTCTGCCGAGTCTACCGCGTCAGCAAGCTCTTGTACTTTGCCTAAACGGCGCAGACGTGTCAGGTTTGACTCGCTATCAACGACCGCGACACCAGCCGAGTCATAACCTCGGTATTCCAGACGACGTAGACCTTCTACTAAAATTTCTGCAACATCTCGCTGTGCCACTGCACCGACGATTCCACACATAGTTCAACTCCCTTATATTTGTTCCGATCGGCAGCAAGCAAAGGCCTGATTCGGAGAGTTAAGTTTTATAAATTCGGTATTAAGTTAAGCGCAAACAACTTTGACACCATGAGCTTCTATTTTTTGTTTGAACTCAGGATTTAAGTCTTTGTTTGTAATCAATATATCGATAGCATCCCATGCCAGCTCCAGGTTGGGGATTTTGCGGCCAATCTTCTCAGACTCCACCATCACGATCACTTCACGTGATACTTCGGCCATCACCTTGCTCAGTCCAACAAGTTCATTGAAAGTCGTCGTGCCACGGTCTAGGTCAACACCATCGGCTCCAATAAATAGCTGGTCGAAGTCATATGATCGTAGAACAGATTCTGCAACCTGACCCTGAAACGACTCAGAATGTGCATCCCAGGTACCACCTGTCATTAGCAAAGTAGGCTCACTTTCCAGCTCATTGAGTGCATTCGCTACGTTAAGAGAATTTGTCATAACGATAAGCCCACGCATACCGTCAAGCTGCCTGATTAAAGCACCAGTTGTGCTTCCACTATCAATAACAATACGGTTGTGCTCTCGAATCAGCTTAGCAGCCGCTTGAGCCAGTTCATTCTTTCGAATCGAAACATTTTCGCTTAATTCATCACTAACCACTTCTTTCGGCAATGCAATCGCACCACCATAACGGCGAAGTAGCTGGCCATTTTTTTCTAAAGAAGCGAGATCCTTTCTGATCGTTACTTCCGAAGTTTCAAATTGAATAGATAAGGCCTCGACACTGACCTCACCTTTTTCATTAACCAGATTAGAAATTGCATGTCTTCTTAGCTGAGTGTTTCGTTTCGACATTTAATATTTACTTTAAAGTTTCGAAGTGAAAGCAATTATAGTCAAGTCGAAAGTTTTATGTCCATTTATTTCGATCCAAAAAATTAATAAATAGCGCAAAAACCTTGTCCTAAGACAATTCTTAACCAGTGATATTGAAATGATTCGGTGGTAGAATTCGCACCCGAAAAGAAAAAAAATTACAGAAATGACCGTTATTTTTTTGCAACCTAGCCAAGATATCCTAGTTTTGTCACAGAAATACGGCCTAAATTCCCAACCAGTTGGTCATAAAATGACTAAACTTGGTGAAAGACTTTCAGTTCTGGAGCCACAGCATAAAGCTACCGTGTTGATAAGTTGGCAGGCACAAAATGCCTCAACACTTGTAGTTGCTTCAGACCAATAACCGACTTTCAAATTGTAAATATATTGACCGGAGAGTATCTTCCATGAAAAAGACCAAAATCGTATGTACGATTGGCCCTAAAACTGAATCTGTAGAGAAGCTAACTGAACTAGTAAATGCAGGCATGAACGTAATGCGCCTAAACTTCTCTCACGGTGACTACCAAGAGCACGGCACTCGTATTGCGAACTTCCGTAAAGTAATGGAAGCAACAGGTAAGCAACTGGCTATTCTGTTGGATACTAAAGGTCCTGAAATCCGCACAATCAAACTGGAAAATGGCGAAGACGTTGATTTGGTTGCAGGCCAGGAATTCACTTTTACTACCGACACTTCTGTGATCGGCAATAAAGACACTGTGGCTGTTACCTACCCTGGTTTCGCGGCTGACCTGTCTGCGGACAACACCATTCTGGTTGACGATGGCCTGATTGAAATGGAAGTGATTTCAACCACCGACACCGAAGTAAAATGTAAAGTGCTGAACAACGGCGCACTGGGTGAAAACAAAGGTGTGAACCTGCCAGGCGTATCGGTAAATCTGCCAGCACTGGCTGAGAAAGATAAGAACGACCTGAAATTCGGTTGTGAGCAAGGCGTTGATTTCGTGGCTGCTTCTTTCATCCGCAAAGCCTCTGACGTGAAAGAAATCCGCGAAGTACTGGACGCAAACGGCGGCCAGAACATCCACATCATTTCTAAGATTGAAAACCAGGAAGGTGTTGATAACTTCGACGATATTCTGGAGCTGTCTGACGGTATCATGGTTGCACGTGGTGACCTGGGTGTAGAAATTCCAGCAGAAGAAGTTATCTTCGCGCAGAAGATGATGATCGAGAAATGTAACCGTGCACGTAAGATGGTTATCACTGCGACTCAAATGCTGGATTCCATGATCAAGAACCCACGTCCAACACGTGCAGAAGCCGGTGACGTTGCTAACGCAATCATGGACGGTACTGACGCAGTGATGCTGTCTGGAGAGACCGCAGCAGGTAAATACCCTGTAGAAACGGTCAAATCCATGGCCGAGGTATGTGTGGGCGCAGAAAAGATGTCTGAGGCAAGCCTATCCACTTATCGCTTAGATCGCACCTTCGAAACCGCTGAAGAAACCATCGCAATGGCAACCA
>ENA-OWNT01003754-OWNT01003754.1-seawater-metagenome-genome-assembly--contig:-NODE-3754-length-14008-cov-3.435432_pt1 | contig 14008 bp, 11 predicted proteins | sample MGYA00238136_ERZ651165 | MGnify/ENA primary metagenome ERZ651165 (study PRJEB26861, sample SAMN08777766) | seawater metagenome | isolation source: coastal seawater | place: USA: Florida | collected...
GGGGGGGGGGGGGGGGGGGTGGGGGGGGGGGGGGGGGGGGGGGGGGGGGAGCATGTTGGCGCGGGCGCGCGTGTTGGAGTGTTGGCGCGCGTGTCGTGGTCTGGGTGGTGCGTGTCGGGTTTCAAGTACTTGGCGCGCTCATGGCGTGTGTTCCCCTACCCTGCCTCCTACCCTACCTCGATAGCTAAAGCCACACCCCACATTCGTGGAGATATGCTGGGTCGTTGGTGTGGCCACAAAACGGCGGGAACGGACGCACCTAGATCAGGCCGAGGAAGGCAGCTCGCTTGAAAAGCGTGCGACAACGTGTCAGTGATCAGCAACTTGCGGGCTCATATGCGTTCGCAAAAAATTGCTGGCGGTGTCAAATTCGTTGAAGAATCAACAATCGAAATTTGTCTTCGCCAAGCGGTTGTGCCACCACACACAGTCACCATATGATAGCGAGGACGAATTAGCGTTGCGCTCGTCCAAGCCTGGACTCTTGCACGATGAAGTTCAAGGCAGAAGTCTGTGATCCCAACTGTGGCATTTTCTTCGGTGGGTTTCCTGGACGTTGCAGCTGGCCCACAATCGAATGATGCAAGAGCATATGCTTGGAAATGTCGCGTGAAGAAGTGAATTTGCTTGATGTTGCTTCTGTTTGCTCGATTCTGCCACAGAAATCATGAAACATGTTCACAAAGTTCATCCAAGATGTACTATACAGGTTTGAGCGTTGCTGCTTGCATCTGCTTCGTCGATCGCAATGTAAATCACCGAGTGCTGGCTCTCGTTGTATTCCAACAGATGTCCGAAGAAGGTTCCCGCATCATCGCACAGAACTCGGAAACTGAGGTGAGTGGATTTTCTTGCAGCCAACAATTCGTGTCATCCGCAACTCGTCTATCGCGCTTATTACGCTCTGTAATGCCCTGTTGTGCACCAGATACAAGTGTTTGCCACTTTGTATGCGGTAAGATACTGTTGCTTGACGCTCCAACGTCCTGCTCGTCGACCTCATGCACTGGTGGTATGCCCCTTTCTGTGCCTTTCAACCGCCGCTTGCTGTACAGCCCGACGATAGCCACAGCTCGATTTTCCAAAAGTTCAGCATTCAAAGCAAAAATGCCAACAAAATTACACTGCAGTCGAATTGTGAGACCCTAATGAAAGCATTGAAGTCGTCGCTGGTGAGCTTCCTTGACGTGAGCATACGTGGGCCCAAGAGGCTCATGGACGCGCGTGTATGTCTACCAGGGAACGAAGTTGCTCACCATGAAGCTTGCCAAGAAAGAGCACCAGTGTCTGTCTTTCATTTTGGAAAAGAATGGCATCTCCATTGTCCAAGACGTGCCAATCAATCGTGTTAGCCCGAAGGTTGCGGCCTCAATCCAGGAGGTACGCGATATCATGTCATTGTGTGTTTTCTGTTCACTTCGTGTTCAGCGTTGCGTCTTTATTGAGTAAGTACGGTTTGTTTTCATATGCATTGGCCCCAGCCCACGTTGGCCGCCCCGGAAATGAAGGTGGTGATTGACAAACAGTCGATGATTAAGTTATGCAGCGTATTGGAGCGCATGAAGCAGATGGAGAAGTATTTAAACCTAGAGGTAAAACTCACTTCATTCGTCGGGATCGTATCTCGTCAAGCAGATGATGATCAAGTTGTGATCCGAACAGGCACGCGTAGATGGCACAGTCATTGTGGGGATTCGGTCCCTTACAGTCGAGGTGAAAACGTTCTTGAGAGACTTGCGGTGCACCGCACTGCCAATGGGCGGCGACGACTCACAATCACCGCCCACACAGTCGCAATCCTTGACTACCGTGAAGGTTTGCAGCACTCTCGCCATTGTTCGGGACTGACTGAGGCTTGTGGTCTGACTCATTTGTCTCCATGCACCAGGCAAGACTCCACCTTGCAGGCTTTGCCAAAATTTTGCAAGCTCACCAAATATGCTGCCATAGCAACGTGCTACTTTTCATCTTGCAGCACGAGGCTGTGATTGTGCACTCCTCACTGGAGGGACGCGTGGGCACTATCACCCACTACATTCCTTGCGGTGATTCTCAAGACTTTAGTTGATTGCCGCAAGTCGCGGAACAGCGATTGTTTTGTCTTTCTGTTGCAATAAAATATGCCTGACCTTGTCATTATTCGTTTTTTTTCCGTGTCAAGCGAATTGCCTGCAAATAGCGACACACCCTCATGTGATGGCGTCGCTTCAATTTTGACGTCACAAGCACGAAGTTGGACAAGATGTCGACTATTATTACAGAAAGAGAACTACACTATTTCAAGATTGTGCGTTGACACCAAGCTTGACAACCCAGGGGACGCGGAGGAAGGCCGAACTTGCAGCTCAAGGCAAGCGAGACCGGGCCGACGCACTCTCAATCCAATGGCAGCAGACGTAGCGTCAGTTGGCCATGGCTTCCATTTTGAACTCATGTGGGAACGCTCACGATGTTCGACATCAGTGTACACCAGACGATACACGAGAATTCCTTCGTGTTGGAAGGAGTGCTCAATATTCACCACACTTCCCACTGGCAGAACAAACCGATCAACATCCGCAGAATCTGCACTGACTGTACCACTGCTTTCCGGAATATCGATCACAGGACACTTAGGGCGGACGTCATCGACTTCCGCAATGTCGTCGAGTGAAAGGGGGCGCAAATTTGCCCACTGGCGCGCTTGGTTCGCAAGAGTCAGCAGCTCTATGGCGTCACCGAATTCGTTGCGACGGACCGCTGAGACCACCTCCGCAATTAGTGCTCGGCTGGTTTGTGTGGCCTTGGCATGTACCTGCGCCTGAACTCGTCTCATTTTCTTGATATTGTCGGACAGCTTCGCAACCTGCTTGGCGCTGTTGGGCAGGTGACCGTAAGATTGGCCGATGACGGCAATGCAATGATCGTAACTCTCGGCCGCGGCGTTGGCACTTGGGCGGGCAATCACACGTCAGCACAGCATGACAGAGCAGAGAGTTGAGGGTGAGGCAAGGGCCGTTGCAAGGCGTTGCAACGCAAGGCAAACTACTCACGCTGCAATTGCGCCTTTGAAATCCATGATCTCGAGGTTGCGCTGGACTAGCTTGCGCATTTTGTCTGCACTTTTCCACGCACGAGCAATCGCACTTCTCTGTGTCGTCGCGTTTACGATGGGAGACGTGAACCGAACAATTTGTTGTCGCCGCCGCTGCTCTCTGGATTTGGCAACACTCGGGGACGCTAGGCTTTTCAAATACGAGGTGTCGCTGTCATTGCTTTCCAAGTGAGGAGCACTCACACCTCTAATGTCTGGGATCTCGGAACTCCCCGAATCTCCTCGGGGGAGGTGTTCCGCATGTGCGGCTTTCCGCGGCCGCGCACTTCCCGTTCTCACACGTTCATGCAATTTTGGAATTGAATTAACTCCATCATTGCCGCCCCAGGCATCGACTCGTGGCTTTTGCGGCTGCTTTCGTGTCGACCACCCAGGACTAGCACGACTTGCAGTTTTCTTCCTCGACGAAGCCAGTTTGTTCCGTGACCGCTGAGTCACTGCCCGACGTTGACGCTGGTGGGCCGTGGAGCGAATCAAAGAGGGGTTTCCGCCTTCTGGCGACCAGAAGATCGGTGAGCTTGCTGAGCTTGGCTTTGCACCAGCACCGCGTTTGCCGACCTTGTATCCTCGTCGGCGAGGCCGCGGCGCAGAGCGACTCTGCATAACCGCCGCTGGTGGGAACTACGCCGCCGGATACGTTACTGTGACAGGACCTCATGCATTTTCTTTGTGGCATGTACTGCAACACATCCAAAATCTCTGTGGTTTGACATCACGGCGCATGGAAATCGCGAGTTAACGACTGCTCGTCGTCGCCCTCTGGAGGAAGCCGTTCAAATTCCACAACAATATGTGTGTCTGCATTCTTGCACAGGGTGCAAATCACTGCCAACCAGTGAGTGCGTCTAGACCTACATTTAACACCTTCGCTCATCAATATGCACGGTTGTTGCGATTTCGGCGGCGGCTGTTGAGTGTTGTGACATTTTTGGTTGACGGATTGGTGGGTGTGGTGCGCTGGTGGGTGTGGTGTGCTGGTGAGTGTGGTGTGCTGTTGTTGTGTGTTGCAGGTATCGTGGTGCGTGGTGGTGTTCCTGATGTGATTTTAAAAAAGCGGGTGTAGATCGGTGGTCGATCGCCAACAGTCAGCAGGCGGACGTCGGCGGCCTGATTGGTAGTACATGTATCTCATGCATTCAATTGTTGTGCCGGGGTTGTGTGTTGTGTCGTCGGTTGATCGTTGGTCGCTGTTGTGATAGTCGTTGGTCGTTGGGCGTGGGGCGTGGGTTGTTTGTTGTTGGTGTTTTCATGGGTTTGGTTGTTTGGTTGTTGGTGTGGCTGGTGTATTGTGTGGTGGGTGGTGGGTGGTGGGCAACGGCTACACGGCTACCACTTCGTTGTTTGTGACTTGTGTGTGACTGCACGCAGACAGACTGTTGAGGTGGTTCGAGTGAGTGAGTGAGTGAGTGAGTGAGTGAGTGAGTGAGTGAGTGAGTAAGTGAGTGAGTGGGAGTGGGTTTGTGAGTGAAAGTGCGCGGGTGACTGACTGCCTGTGAGTCATAAACTGTGGGTGAGCGGGTGATGGTGTCCGTGTCAGCTGACCTTTGGTTGACACAAAACGATTTTCGATTGTCGATTTTCAATTTTCAATTTTCATCCTTCATCAATCTTCATCAATTTGCATCAATTCGTCATTCTGTACGCGCATGCCGTGCGCATGCCGTGCGCTTACGCGCTTGCAGTGTGTGTGTTGCGAGGACTGAAACGACAGTTATGATGCTCTCCCTGGGATGTAAAGTGAAAAAATCAAGGTCAGACAACTGACTTACTTGCTTGTACTAACTTTATTGCGAGATCTAGTGGGTCAAACGAGCCATCGACTCAACTAATTCTATGATGTCTGCTGGTGTCAACCGCTTATGCGGAGCGCCAGCCGGCGGGCTCTTCGCCTACGAAAACGCAACAATTAGCGCGGAACAATGACTCACGCAATTTCACGAACAAATCAACATTGGCGAGCGCAGCTGCACTGTTAACCCACCACTCGCTTGTTGAGATCAAACGCCACTAACTTTTGCCGATCCTCGGGCAACGACGCGAACGTCTCCACCAAATCACCATCGATAACACGACTACAAGCAGACAGGGCACCAAGCAAGCACAATGAACGACGGTGCTCCAACTCTCGAATTCGCGGACAGCGCTTGCATGACGCACCGGCTAAAGCTGCCTCCCGACAAATGCTGAGAGGATCTCCAACGTTCATGTTCATTGGCACGCTCGCCGATGTGACCGCTTCCCTCGAAGGCGACCGCCTCCATGGATCGCATGACATTAAACAGCTTTGCGTACATAGTCCTTGTTAAGGTAGCTACGACACCAACTGCACCGTTCGATGTGCCGATAATGAATTGCTTCTGCTTCGGCTTTGAAGAAGAAGAAGCACTGGTAGTTGTACCGACCGGTTGCATCACGAGCGAGCCACTTTCGATTCTATTAATCATGCCCCCGAAATGATACGCGCCAGTGTGATGCAGTCGAAACCTCTCTTCATCCGATATCCCGGCTTTTGCGGCACCGCCGCCACTCTGCGCGTGCGCATTCGTTGTCGCCTTCGGGGCAGGTTCGGCCGGGCCTTTCTTGGCGAGTGTGAACAAGTCGCCTTCATCATTGGCACACAGATACATGTTTGAGGTCACACACTTCAAGGCAGTAAGATTGGCGGAATCGAAATCCTTGGCAATTTCGATCAACTGAGGTTTCGACGTCTTGCCACTGATGGAGTCCTTTGCGGTTAGTTCTCGGCCCCGCGCAATGATTGCCAGGGCTTCAAGGATGTTGCGATAACTCAAAACGCGCACAGACTTCATGACGTCGCCGACACAAATTATTTTGTGTTGTGGTTCCACATCGACAAACAATGACAAAATCCCTCCGCCATGCTCGGACTCAATACTCAACTCGAACTGCTCCGCGTCGCCGGGCGCGGAACTTTTCTTGCAGCTGACCACTATGACTGCGTGGTTGACACCAGCAGTCAACAACAGGACGTCGTTGCCATCGGGGTTCTGACCCAGAGGCGAATGGCGGGCGACTTTCTTCTTCACCGGGGGGGAATCAGAACTACCTTCCGCATCGGTCCCAGATGAAGAAAAAAATTCTTTGATGTCAAACACTGCACCATTTGTCATGAGTTTTGCTTCCAGTTTGAACGAATACTCGAATCGGGATTCGTCGAAGAGGTAGTTGGCACTGTCAAAATCTTCAACGCCGGGTGCCTTGTCCGGATTCAGTGACAATATCAGGATTCTACCAATGGTCGGTTCTGCATTGCCAGTCTCGCTTTCGAAGGCGGTGCCCGCGACAACATACTCTTTGGAACCCATTGTGACCGTTGTCACCGAACATATCGTTTCCAGCTTATCGAGAGCAAACGGTGGAGCCAGTTCGACACCCATGCGATCGTCCAAGACTCGAATGAAACTCGCAGTCTGTGCCTCACGCACGGTTCCCACGGCCACCGCATCAAGTGATGGAATATGAGTTATCCTCCTAGGTTGTTCACACAGACCCACCTTCTCCACGTGCAGTTGGGACTGCAGCGCGTCAAGAGTCCCTATGCTCATGTAACTGGATGTCACAAACACAATGGCATTCGGGAAATCTTCCGCGTCAAAAACACTCGCAACGTGCATTGTGTGCAGCAAGTGATTGCGGTCAGGACGAGCATCGCTAGAGTTGCTCTGGGCGTCATTGCCAGCGTCGTTGGCTTGACGTTCTTCGTCGTTTGATGTTCCACTCTGGGTTTCAGAGTCGTCTTCGTCCTCGTCAACGTCGTCGTCAGAAAGATGGACGTTGACGACAGAATAAACTATGCGACCGTTCCGAAAAGATGCCACAGTTGGTCGGTCGCAGGCCATGAAGATTCTATTCGCTGTCTGCTGCTGCCCTCCGGCCTCGGACGACGTTGCATCTGTGTCTTTCGCGATGAGCGCAAGGGACACTGGTGTGGACCCAATTGACACTGCTTTTGCTTCACCTAACATATTCCCACTGTCGCCATTGGAGTGCAGCCGGTACACGACCAGGTCGCCATCCCGCAACGCAACGAACACAAAGTCTTGGTCTTGTCCAAAATGTGCACAGAGAATATCCCTGGCCACAACAACACCACCAAGCGGTGCCGTTGATCCTCGTTGGCGGGCGTCGCCCGCATTTGCCTCTGGAGTGGTTGCGAGCACCTCGCGTTGGAGTAACGCCAAATCTCGTCCAAGTAAGTGCAGCGAACTTTCCACCCAGGTGCCGACGAAAACCAAGAGTTTGCCATCCGAGGGATTCGTGCTGATGTGGAGGCTGGAAACCTCGTTGCTAAACTCACGCTCAGCACATTGCGTCAGCGAAGAACCGGTTGGCGCGAATGAGAATTGCAGAAGAATCAGCTTTTTCCCAGAAACCACGACGCCCACAATGTCCCCAAACGACGACGCATGTGTAATTTCACTGCCAGCGGGGGGTGCCCATTTTGCGGCTGGTTGCGGGGCAGCGTCAGGTGCAATTCGCGCGATTCGAACGCCTGTTGAGGTTACCTGGACACAGCACTCTGCATCTGCTGACTTGATGTTGGCGCAGTGAATGGTGCGCGCCAGAACGTCGAACACTGAGGCCATTGTTTCGGTAACCTCGCCCATGTCCCCGTCATCTATCTTCATGAAACGTGTTTCGGCGGTAAACGATTGGACGAGGAGAGACTCGTGACGTCGACCCGCTTCTCGTAAGCCCCAAACGTTGTTCATTCCCACAACATCGATCGCGGCTTCCTCCCGCAACCCGATGCCATTTTGGAAGAAGGAAACTGCTCCGTCCGCGTATGCACCGGTGCAAGCCACCATGCGACATTGGCCATGCCTTTCCATGTCGATGACACAAAAGTCGACGATAGGGCCGGCGTTCACAAAGTCTTGAAGAACCTCAAACGCGTCCCCGCCTGCAGCTTCGGAGCCTTCTTTGTCGGTTGCCCCGGGTCCGGCTGCATTCGCCGATGATGGCGGCAGCAGGCGAAGCAACTGCGAGTTCCCAAGCTCACTGCCAACGAACACTATTCCGCTACCCAAACTGACCAATGCCGAGGGAGTGGGTACCACTCCGACCACCTGGCCGATGATGGTGTCAACGCCGCGGGGCGTCGCTTGCTCGTCTTCACAGCCAAGCTTCAACAACAGCATTACACCGCCTTCACCGCCCACCAGGAAGGTACGCGGGCTCAAAACTGTGGCGGCGGTGGCCGCAAAGAAGGGAACGGGGCGAATCTTGCTGCGATGGGGATCCACGGGATCAACGTACGAGATAGCCGCTCCTCCAGCGATGGCGAAGCCACCCACTGGTTGCGGGACCGGGATAAGCATCGTCGCTTCGTGGTTGATCGGAATGTGAGATATGACGTGGCCGAGATCCTTGACAGGGTGCGAAGTCACGAACACACGTCCTACGTGATCCACGTGGAGAATGGCCACGCACAATCCCGCAGCCTTGTGCTGGGGTGAGAAAAAAAACTGGAAGTCCACCACGTTCGGTTCTTCGAGGAGTCTCTCGTTCTGCTTTGCCGCATTTTGCAGCGAAGCGTTGCGATCGAGCTTGAAAAATTGTATTAATCCGTGGCTGTGATGCAATCCCACAACCTGGGAACCCACATGGTATCTGCACAGACACGCCGTAATAGATACCAATGGCTTTGGGAGGATGACGTGACTACTGACGACAATTCTGTTGGACTTGAAAGTCAGCAATGAGAGCGTGCGCCTCGAGCTCTCTTTTATTAATAACAACTGGTCAGGACGTCGGACACCCGCGCGAGTGTCAGGTTTTGAGATCACGACAATGTCGATGATGGTCCCGTACACGTCCATCTCTTCGATTTGGACAAGGCCTTGCTCCGAGATGGTGTAAAGGACCAACAAATTGGATCGCGCGACCACAAGATTCTTTTCCTGAGCGCTGGTGAAGTGGGCGCGCACAGCATGACTAATGGCTGACGGCTTCCGTGCCGTCACAGCATATAAGTATGAGCCATCGTGTTCTTGCGACATCGCCTCTTGGCTGCGGAACGACGTGTGCTGAAAGCGGCAGGCTCACGTTCACGCTGTTCGCGATTTCTGAAAAGCAGCTTTGGTTGCTGCTGCGGAAACAGAGAGCAGCGCACACAACCGTTCGCTTGTCCCACCACGCCACTCCCAGAGACACACGAAACGTTGGTGGGCGTATTTTTCGGGGAGCACGAAAAGTGAGACATGGTGCACGTTGCCGCAAGGACGGGCACGCTGCCTCCAAGACATTGATGCTCCACCGTGTACGCCGTCGTGCCTGACAACTGCCGCAGGACTCTCGCCAACGAACCAATGCAAAACATGGTGTTCCAACCTCCGCTACGGTGAGCGGCCAAGCATTCTCGCTTTGTGGTAGTGGCATGGCACGGTGAGGAGGCAACAGCAACGTGTTGTAGGACAGAAAGTTGGGCGTATTCCCAGCCACAACACCCAGCCTCCTCGAAAGTTGTCGTGCCGCTCGGTCTGTGGATGCTGTGCTATGCCATTGCTCTCGCCAAGAAGAATGCTCGTGAAGAAAGACAGGACAATCGTCATCATCACCACCACCACCAACAACAACAACAACAACAACAACAACAACAACAACACCAACAACACAACCCCACCCAACACACACACACAACACGCAACAATGCATCAAGATAAACAAATAGGCAAATGGTTAGACGGTGGGATGGATCATCCATCCATGGATGCATGGATTACCGGACGCAAGCAAGCACGAACACCAAGGGACGGACGGACGGACGACCGGATGCATGACATCGGACGACCGGATGCATGACATGTATTGGCAATGATGACCGACTGCCGACTGCGGTGAGTGACTGTGAGAGCTGAGACTGAGACCGACACTGTGAGAGTGTGAGTGAGTGAGAGAGTGGGAGCGATGCATGTTTGAGTGGAGTGAGTGGAGTGGAGTAAGTGAGTGGGTGAGTGGGTGGGTGGGTGCAAGTAAGTTCAAACTTGGATGATCGATCCACCGCCCACCCACTCCACTCGCGCCAACTTTCTCACTCTCTCTCTCTCTCTTTCTTGGCGGCATTGCCATTGTGGTGCTTCTTCTTTCCCGCCACCGACCACAACCGCGTCAATTGTGCTCTTTTGGAACCGAGTACGAACTAACAGTACCGCAGTACAAAGTTCCACGGCATATATGCATGACGTATGTTTCTTGAGGCTGAGTTGGCGAGTTGGTTGTTGTGATGGAGAAAGTTCGTTCAGCCTGTATAGTATTGTTGACGATGGAGGAAACTCCAACAACAAAACACCAACGCAACGATTTTTGTCTGATGTGCTTTCGCCCTGTCGCCTTTGTTGCTTGCTGACTGACGTGCGTGTGTGTGTGTGCACGAACATGAAACGACAAACACAAATCGATCAACACATCAACACTGAGACTGGCTGACTTTTATTTCGCAACACACACAAGTTGTTTGTGGGGAAACGACGATCCGTAGAGGACATTCAACGTCCCCACTGCTCCACCGCTCCACCGAAAGGGTCTGTTTGATTGGCGGTGGGTGATAATTAGTGGGTGATGGGCAGGCAGCGACCTTGAGGGTGCTCGCTTCAGCTGAGAAGTACCGTGGCAGTCGACAACGACGAATACTTGTGCAATGCATCCCACCGCGCAAATATCTTTCAGTAACGCTCCGGTGCTGATGACTTGCTGTTGTTTCTTGTTTTAACCGTTGCAAAACATTCATGAAAACGGATGTCTGGACCGGTTTTCGTTTGAGTTACAGAATGCCACTCCCTTCGCGCGGTCATTGCCGCTGCCGTGCAAGCACGTTAATTTGAGGAGCACCAACCAAAATGACCGGATTTTGTGTCGACAAACGTCTGAGGTAGTCAGAATGGAAATTTAAGTTAGACACCGCTGGCGATGGCATCAGGATTGCGCCACCATACAATTCTATTTTTCACCCTGCCCGCAATTGTTGCAGGCCAAAGCACCTCGTGTCCATCGACATGCTCCAAGTCGGCGTACACAGCAACCCGCTCATGTGACTACTGGCTGTCTGCTACAGACACATCGTGCCCTATGTTGGAGGAATATTACGGTTGCGATTGTCGCGGTTGCGCGTGTGGAAGTGATGTTTTGAGCGTGGGCCCGACTGTTACATTTGATTATCGGGCAACGGGATTCAAGATTGAAGTGATGCAGTTCCGGTCTGCTGACCCTGCTGGCGATCCGAACCCGCCAGTGACGTTCTCGGTCGACATCTCTCCAGACAACATTGCCACCGGAACCATGCCGGATGGGTACACTGGGTACACGCAAGAGTCTTTTGAAAAATATGCCTGGTGTGGCTGCTCGTGTGCGTTCGAGGCCGACAGGCTGACCAAGCAGGACACAGAAATCACAACTCACTTTGGAGAAGTTGGAATCGCGGTGTTGGGCCGCACCTGGCAGCTCGAGTGCTGTGTGGACCAGTACGATGGTGAATGCGAGCCGGCCATCGGCGAGACTGGGCCCTATGTCACCTGCACGGACTTTCGCGGCGATGGTGGCTGGGTAGATACCGATGGTCACTCATGTGATTTTTATGAAACTTCTGGGATTTGTGCTGGAGGGGCTGTCGAGGAAAACCCTGCAGTGTTGGAGCCCGTGCTCACGGACGCGGAGCGGAACAGTAGCAACTGGACCACCGCGAGCTACATCGCCAATAAAACGGATTTTGCCGGCATTGATGCCGCTGCCGCGTGCTGTTGGTGCGGTGGTGGCACCACAGGCGACACGTTCTCGCGCGTGTGCATGAACTACTACGCTGAGAACTACTATTACGGCGCGTACGACGGCTCAGGGAGTCAACCACCGACGAACCCCGCCGACCCGGATCCCCCGTACGGCAACCTCGTGGACGACCACACGTGTACGTTCGCCTATGGGTGCAAAAACTCATCCTATTTGGACTACAACAGTTCTGCGAAGGTGGATGATCACTCGTGCACTTTATATTTTCTGAATCTTGGTGCTGCCATGTTTGAACTGCACAGCAGCCTGCTCGTGCTGTGCACAATCACTGCCATCACCAGCGCTTGGTGACTGGTCCATAAACGTAAAATACAAAACCGCAAGCACAAGTCCCCACATTCCACAAGACACCGCGTTGCCACACACCACAAACCACAATGCGACCGCATCAATCAATCACGTGGAAAGAAGCATCGACACACGCACGAACGGTTGCACCATGTTGACTTTAAGTCAAAACGTGGCGGTGCCATGTATTCACAGGAATCCCATTTTCCATAGCACCGCCCTGCATCTATTGGCACGATCGTCCCAAGTCACATGCTTCCACCGCAACGAATATATCACTCTTTGGACCGTTCAAATGGTCCACTAAAAGGCCGCAGAGCGTACCGCTTACTCCTCGTCGTCGTCGGGAAGGTGGGGGGAAGCAACGCCGGGGAAGGTGCCTTCCTCGCGCTGTTCCTTCCACTCCGCGAGCCACGCAACGGGGCAGGTGGCGCGGGTGAGGTAGTCAATCTTCTTGCAGGCAGATTTGTCACCGTCGTTTTCGTTCAAGCAGACGAGGAACTGGTTGTAGCGGCGCCTGAACAGTAAATGCACAACGTTGCGCAGGTCAGGACACCGTATGGCAGGGCAGGCAGATGTGGAACGCCACCACAATAGCAGGACCCAAGCCATGGGAAACAGTATCTTACCAGCAGAGCAAGGCCTGGTTGTGTGTTGGCTGCGCGGGATCAACGACATCGGGGACATCGACGTGACCACGGGCGGCGGTCTTTGCCTTGAAGTGATCGAGGAGCTGGAGCGCGAGCTCCACGTCGACTCCCTCCTTTTCGGCCTCGTTTGCGAGACGCTGTGCAAGACTCATTGTGGATTCGGGAAAGAGGTCGAGAAACTACAACGAAATAAAAAACGGGTGGTACGATACAAATGCAGGTCCAGGCGGCGGCGACGACGGCGCCAAACAAACGGGGCAAAAAAACAAAAACCGCGCGAGAAAGACACGCAAAGGGAAACGGCAGGTCTAAACACCAGGCTCAGCACCAATCAACGTCACCAACGAATTATTTTCACACCGTGCCTGAGATGCTTGGCCCTGCTGAACACACGGCACATGAACAACATTGCCACTTGTCCAACCCGTTGAGGTGCCAGCGAACTCCGGAGCGGTCGCGCGAGTCAAGTTTTGATGTGTAGGCAACTGCCCCACAGGTTGTTTCTTCGCTGACGTAGGGATACATACGGTGTATCAGTCAAGAAATGAAAGACGAGGATGAGGAAGTCGTGGTTGTTGTTGTGTTATTGTGTTGTGTCTAAATTGATGTTCGTGTGCGTTGTAGGTTGGCGGTCGTTCGTTCGTTCATTTGTGCATTCGTTCATTCGTCATTTGTTCGTTCGTTCATTTGTTCGTTCGTCGTGTGTTGGTCGGTCGGTCGGTGGTCGGTCACTCATTCCACCAAACTCTGTCCTTCCTTTGCTGTCGTTCGTTCATCGTCTCAGCTTCGTCCGGACCGTCACACGGTGGTTGGTTGGTTGGTCGGTCGGTCGGTCGGTCGGCTGGGTTGGTTGTTTGTTGGTCGCCACTCAATCACCTGAGCTCCTCCGCCCCTGCGCCCTCAACAGCCGTGCCGCTTGGTCAATCACTTTCCACCGGCCGCACCCACTCCCACAACACGACTCCCACTCGTCGCACTCTTTCACTCGTCTTTGAACCGTCACCGCCGATTGCACCATGTACTGTTCAAAATGAGCATTTCGATACCCTCCCAACAACCAATCGTAATTGAGCATTTTGTGAAAGGAGTGGGTTACAGTGGCAGTTTAGAGAGTCCGAGCAACACATTCATTCATTCATTCATTCAAGGAGTGGGTGGGTGGGTGGGTGGGTGG
>ENA-OWNT01003755-OWNT01003755.1-seawater-metagenome-genome-assembly--contig:-NODE-3755-length-14006-cov-4.635293_pt1 | contig 14006 bp, 12 predicted proteins | sample MGYA00238136_ERZ651165 | MGnify/ENA primary metagenome ERZ651165 (study PRJEB26861, sample SAMN08777766) | seawater metagenome | isolation source: coastal seawater | place: USA: Florida | collected...
GGCCACGCAACACGTCATCGTCCGAGGCGTCGTAGGTGTCGTCACTGCGCCGTTGCAGCAGCAGCAGCACACCAGCAGCCTGCAGCGCGTCGCACATGTCTTGGCCTCGATGTTGGCGCACGGTGAGGGTGGGAGGCGTGAAAGGTATCGCGGTGGCACCCACACCAAGTTCTCGCGCCCGACGGATCGTCGACCACATGGTATCAAGCTCCTTCTGCCGCGCCTGTGTGGCAGTGCCACTGTCCAGCGGCAGTGGCTGTGGCTGTGCAGACGTAGTGTGGGGCGAAGGCTGCTGCTGCTGCGAAAAAGGTACGCGAGAACGTCGAGACGAAGTGCAAACCGTGACATTTCCACTGAGGCCACGAGTGGAATGTGTCTAGGCGCGCAAGGATGGCAAGGCAACCCTTGCATCGGTTGCCACCGATGTACTTGCCAAGAAGCGTGAACTCGTGGACCAGAATGTGAAGACAATAGTGACGAGTATCTCGGAACTACAGAAAGAACGGGATGCTCACAAGCGACAATTGAAGCGGCTCACAGCTGACCGCGTACGACAATCGCGTAGTTGGGTGCAGAGTCTTGTCGCCTTATTTGATTGTTGTTGTGACCAACTCGCAGGACTCCGCTTTGCGGGAATTGGAGCTTGCTAAGAAAAAGCAAGCGCAGCAAGCAAGTGGTTCAGCGTCCGACAAAATGGTCCCGGAAAGCCAGTGCGTGAACGTCATGTTCCGTCGACGTCATCGTTTTGTGTTGGTTGTTCCATGACTCCGTTGTGCTCGTACAAAGGTACAAAGCGGCGCAAGCAGAATTGAAGAAAGCTGAGAGAAAGCTGGCAACTGATCTGAAAAAGGCAGAAACAAAGTACGAAGCTGAATGCAGAAAGTTACGGGCGAGTTTGAGGACAGCGGAGTCCAAATTGAAAGCAGAGATGCAGGTACACAGCAAGGCATTCTTCGTTGTTGGCCGAGTTCCTGCCTTGAGATGCTCACGTGTTGACGAATTTTTGCAGAAAAAAAGCTCGAAGGCCAAGAGCCCTAAAGCCGACAAAGAAACTGCGCGTCTTCAACAAGAAGCAACCAAGCGCCAAAAACAGCTCGATGAAGAAGAAAAACGGCGCAAAGCTGCGGAGGAAGCCGCCAAAAAAGCTGAGGCTGACAGCAGTGCCGCGAAGAAGAGATTGCAGGCACAAGAAGCGCGCATCGCTGAGCTAGAGAACGCTGCAAAACAAAGCGCAGCAAGAGCGGAGAACGGTGCAGACTCGAAAAGCGCGCTCGAAAGTGAAAAAGCCGCTCGGCAAGAGCTCGAAAACAAGCTCAGCGAATTGGCTGCTGAGGCAGCGCGTCTGGAGGCTGCCGAGAATGCCGCTGCAGCCCTAAACACAGCCAGCAAAGCGAAACTGGTACGTCTATGTAACTTTGCAACCGTGCCCATGTGTGATGGTGATTTTTTGTGGGTTCTGGGTAGACATCGCTTGAGCAACAATTGCAACAACTCACAGACAGTCAGGCCCGAGCATCGACAGCTCATTCTGCTGAACTGCAACAACGAGCGGAAGATCTCCAGCAGGCGAATGCTGCGGCTCAGGCGGCCCGGGACAAGTTGGCCGAAGAAATTTTAGAAAGCAAACGGGTGAGTATCCCTGTTCGATGTGGAAAATCGTCACAACTGCAGCATGTCTTGACAAGATTTGATTCACCCGTGGCGTATGCAGGAGGCCATGCAACTGCGTCATGAGATGGCTGACCACCAGCAGACGGAGAGGAATAAACTACGCCAGCTCGAAACTGAGATTGCTGCTGCTCAAGAAGCCAAGAGTGAGTTTGTTGCAGGCGCAATTCGTTGATCCCATTGCGGTTGGTGACTCTTCTCGTTCATTAAAACAGGACTTGCAGCTCTCCAGAACGACGATCTATCCAAAGGTCTTGGGCAATTGCAGCAACGCCTCGACCTGGAAAGTGATCAACTCCGAATAGCACTACTTAACATTGAAAAGTCGAAGACGGATGCTCGACAACTGGAGTCGGAGCAAGCAGCATTGCGTGCGGAGGCGGGCTCTTTCAAGGCACTTGCCAAGGCTGAGCGGGACGAGGCCGTCAACGCTGAAAGGAGGCGTGGTCTTGAGCGGGAGCAACATTACATGGACGAGTGCGTCGCACAAACTTTTGAGTTGTGGCACTGGGCTGCATCCACTAAATGTCACACGCACTTTGTGTTACTGGGCATGCAGGTACCACGACAAAAAACGCGAATCTCAAGAGCTGGCCGCTTCACAGGTGCGCGCTCGTTGATGTCCATTGACATTACGTCTTGTCTGTACCGCATCATTTACCGTGATTTTCCACATGTTTGCAGGCTTCGTTGAAAGACGAACACGAGAGGATGAAGCTGCGACTCGCGGCTGCTCGTGCCGAACTTGAAAAGCTTCAAGTTGAAGAATTGGATGCCGCGACTACACGAGCATTGAATACAGCGGTAAGCGTCCGAACTAAGGCGGACAGACCACATGGATATTGATCCTTATTATCTACCCATGTTACGTAGACCGTTGTTGTGGAAGACTCTGACGTCAAAGTGTTGCAAGAAGAACTGGAGGCTTCCCAAGAGGCACTTGCACGGCAGCGAGAGGATGCAATGGCTGATGCTGCTGAAAGAGATCTCCGCTCGTCGCGAATATTCGCAGAGCAACATCGCAGTCTTGACCTGGCAAAAGCGCAGGTACGTTTCCGCACAAAAGCAGCCCGCCCTCAATGATTTTCAGTCATCAGCAGTTATTTGGCATCGCATGTGCTTCAGCATCTGGCTTCAATGGAGCAAGCGCACGGTGAAAATCAGGAAATGGAGGTTTGCCACACACGAATAGAAGCTACCTTTGTCGTACAGCAACGTCTCACGTGTCCGTATTTTGTGTTCAACAGTTGGCTCTACAAACTGCCAGGGAGCAGTTGAAGAAGGCTCGCTCCCAAAATAGTCTTTTAGTTCGAGAGTTTGGAGAGGTAGTTTTGTCCATGCGTCGATGACATCGTACGTAACAGGGATGCTGAGTTTTCTTCACTGCTGTCGCAGCTGCAAGAGACGCATGAGCAGAGGCGTGATTGGATTCGAAAAATGGGTCAAGAAGAAAAAGTGTTGGCGAAGACCCAGGTAAAGCGGAATTGCAGCCTCGCGTTAGCACCCATATCCATGTCTAACTCCGTCTATCGTACAGGAACTTAACTCCAAGGCGTATATTTTACAACTGGAGCGCTCGCTGGACGAGACAAGGTCCCAACTTGAGTCTGCGCAGCGGGAGGCGCGAATTCAGGAAGGCTTAGACAGATCCCGTATTGGTCGACTCGATGACGATGTTGCCAAGCTGCAGCTGCAGCTCACCGACACGATCTCCGAAAAAGGAGACCTGTCCGCTGAACTCTCTGTGGAGTCACGCGAGGTCGGTTATTGTGGCGCTGCACATGAGATGTTCGGGGTCTATTCTCTTACAGATTCGAATTTCTGTTTAGGTGACACGCCTTCGTGACCAGCTACAGCGTGCTGATGATCGGTCGTTGCTCATTCGAGACACTCAAGCAACGCTCGCGGAAGAATCGGAAGATATGTTGCGACGAAAAATCAAAGAAATTGGATCCAAACTAGCAGATACCAAACGAGTTTCTATGAAGGTTCGTGTTGTAGACGTGTCGTATCTCCGTGATGGCCAGTGCGGATGGAATAGTGGACTTACGTATGTCGGTTCGCACTGCCCTCTGCTCTCGCACAACGTTGATATCGTGCCATAGGTCGAAGACTCGTTCCGCCAAGCCGAATCCGAAATTGATATTTTGAAGGAACGCATTGCGGAGACGGAGCAAATTTCAAAGCGTCGCCTCATTGAAGAGTTGGCGAAACTTCAGGCGCTGGCACGAGTCGAGCTCGATCAAAGAATGCGAAAGGAACAGCAAACTCTGGATAGAGTTCGGCAGGAAGCTGCCGTTGTTGAAGTACGATTCCTTGGCATCAACCCATCGTGTTCTTGCACAAATCAAGTGGATGTTCTCTGCTTGCTCGTAGATGAAGCACATGACAGAAGTTGCGACTTTGAAAAAGCGACTCGTGGAAGTCGAAGCTGGTGCGATGGAAACTGAAAAGCAACTACTGAATAGTGCAGCCGTGAACCAGGCTCAGGTGAGGGCATGAACATTGATTATCGACGAAGTAAATTTCCCACCCCGTCATCGAAATGACACGGCTTTCGCTGGTTTGTGTCGACCACAGGCTGTTGATTTTGTCAAACAGCGCGCGGAGGATGTGTCCGCCTATGCCCGCCGCGCGCAAGCAGAGGTTCGCGCTTTGCTGCCGCCCAAAACCACAACTGTTCTGGACATGCACATCCCAGAGCACGAGCTTCGCGGTTTGAATCTCATGGATAGACGCCCACCGCCGCTGGATGAGACACATCCTGCGCATTTCTCCAGTGCACCCGCAATCAATAGCAGTCCACCCGGCATCGCAGAATCTCGAGACGTGTCGAGAGAAGTGTCGCCGATCCAATCCAGGTCCTCCCCGGTCACAACTGTATACCGAGACCGCGTGCCGTACCCAACACCACAGCCAAAACAGTACGTTGCTCGGCCAGCTTCAGCACTAGTCGCTGTAGGAAGCAACAACTCACCGCCCCAGCGCAAACAACGACGCGATCCTCACACTGACCCTCGGCGGCACGGCATTGTTCGGCCAGGACACGGCCAAGGCGATGTCTCTCCAAACAGCCGCACATCTCCCGTAGCGCATTCGCCAACGGCAGAGAGATCAAGTGATGACCGTGCTTCTCCGAATGCCGATCTGGCGTCCGCGAACGCAGCGCTACAAACGGAGCAAGTTGGCTCGTTGATGCTCAGGGGAGAGGCCGAGCACCACGATGCCGAGTTGTTGTCGGCACCTGGTGGACAGACACTGTATGTCACGTCGCCTCGAAGCCGCAGTGTCAGCCCTGCGATAGGCCGTCGTCGCAGCGACGAAGTGCCGTGGCAGGGTAACGCAGCCGCTGTCCCACGCAACCAGCCGGCCGTTGCCCCAGCCCTTCCTTCCGCCACACCGGTTTTCTCACTTGGCCCCGGACAACAAAAACCTCGCTCCCCGGTGCCGCGCCATGATGGTCGCCACGACATTGGATCAGAGTTGCCGGCTTCTGGTGTCAGACCAAGGATGCTGAGAGGCATTGCAGGACCACCGCATATCAATCCTTCTCCCCAAAAGCAGCTGTCACCAGCTGCAGAGAAGCAACACAGTCTCGCGGCTCCATACCATGCGACAGGCAGGTTGGGGCACCCGTCGAGCAGGGCAGCGCAAGCTGCGTACAATAGTGAAAGTTCTGGAAGCTTTGTTCGACCCATCGCAACGCATTCTGAACCAATAGCTAGTTCGCAGGCATGGACTCAATCGCGCTTGCGTCGTGAGTCTCCTGGCTTTGGTCGTCGAAGCGGCAATCAGACCCCGCCGTCGCACTCAAGCCATAGTGATCAAAAGCAAAAACCGTATACTCCTGGCAGTCACTATGTCGCTGCGGTCGCTGCATCGCGCAATGGTACTGCGCAACGGTCGGCACGGCCGCACCCGCATACACCAACCAGAAATGACCGAAACTCCGGGCGCGGCCGTGCGGAGTCTTGGGATGAAGACAGCACCAGCGACGAAGATTACGACGACAACAACACAAACAGCAATCCGTTCACAGACTCGGTGTCATCGTCTCGGGCGCCGCATTCGAAGGGGTTCTTTGGACTTGACATGGAGGAAGATTCTGACGACAGTGATGACGGAATGCAGAGTGGTCGTCATGCGTCACCGAAGGTCCCATCACGAAAGCTAGTTAGTCCGGTTCGTCCACCACGAAACTTGCGCGACCCGTCATCTTTTGAAGCGCCGTCGCGACGGTCACTGAATCGCGAGAGCGACACCTACGACACGAATGACTCGGATTCGTTGTCCCCGAGCCAGTCTCAATGGCTGGCTGACAATTTCGCGGAGAATCCAGGCATTGCTCTTTCCAGCCCAAGTTCAAGTGATGACGAAGCTGCCTATGGACGCCGTCGTTAGAACCTCGTGACAATGCGCAAGCGGTAGATGGAAAACCCATCGCATGTGTCCGCAGCCGCTGGCGACAAGCAATTATGTGAAGTCTAATTTACAGTTCGATCCCTTTTGCGCCCTATTCATCTACGTTCGAGTATCGTTGCATCAGCAATGCACCAGCAACAGCGGCATTCAAGCTTTCGACATGGTTCTGCATCGGTATGCGAACCATTTGGCATTGCTTCAGAATATTGTCGTTGTTTAATGACAGACCGTGACTTTCGTTGCCAACGGCCACAATCACCGATTCGGAATCGCAGGTGTCGGCGCTGCCGCCATCGGCGTTAGAATCCGCTGCTATTATGGGAGCGTTCAACGTTGCAGCAACAGAGCTAACGTCACTCCAATTTGCATTCATTGTCAAACTCTTGTATCCCCATTGCGTCGCTCGTGCGGCTCGAATTGCTTTGGGATTGAACGGATCGCAACAGCCCGGCAAGAATAGAGCATGGTCGAAGCCAAAAGCGAGGCCGGATCGGAGGATTGCTCCAACATTGCCGGGGTCCGACACTCCGTCGAGCACGATGACCTTGGCAGCGCCTCCACCGAGTCCACTGAGGATGTGTGAATTGTTGGAGGAGCCTTCCAAGTAAACCGCGGTTTGAGGCAAATATGCCTCGATAGCAACTACAGCTGTGCCGTTTCCAGCACTCTCCAAATCAGCGGCACGAGCGAGGGCAGCGCCTTCGACGTCGAAGTAGCTGCAAGACTCTGCGCCATACGCTGCAGCGATGTCTTGGAGCTGATCCAATAAGTCTAGTGGTAAATTGTCGCGAGAAGCAATGACAGTATTGACCGTGCATTCCCGGTGTTTGAGGAGTTCGTTAACTATGCTGGAGCCGGACACAACGCAAGTTCTCGTCGCTTTTCGAGTGCTCGCATTAGAGTTCAACTTCGCGAAGTGCTTCACAACGCTGTGGCCTCGAGACGATATCGTCCTCCATGTTGCCATTGCAATTTGAGCTGTCGTGTTAATCAATGGATCCAACCCATACCTGTGACTCTTCCCGGGTCAACAGACCGCAACAACACAAGTCGTTCCCTAATACATCGTCACAACGACTGCAGTGAAGGTCGAATCGCTGCTGGAATGCGACACGAGAAAATGTGTTTTACATGGACTTTTGTCTTCCACAAAGGCCAATGTGTTAAATAGAAAACAGCTACTCTCTCCTTGGACAAGTCTCTTCCACGAGATCATACAACCAAGGTGGACACACACCAACAGCAACCTCTGCGAGGAACACGCCGGCCATGGCTACCAACGTCACCAGCATTGCACATTCTGTTCAGATGCGACATGCATGCATCACACACACCACACACAAGCAACGCCATCGCCAAAAGGCAACAGCAGCTAACTATACGCCTCTACTCAACACTTACAACACAAACACGTTGACTAAGAGGAGTACAGAGGGTAGGATGGACGACGCAGCAACCAACCCAACAACGACGACGACGACGACGACGACGACGACGACACAAAGAAAAATCAGCGAATTCGTTCGTTCGTTCGTTCGTTCGTTCGTCTGTTCGTCCGTTCGTTGGCAGTTGCTTGGTTTTGAACTGTTCTCCATTCGTCGTTCGAATTCGCCGTTCGTCGTTCTCCGTTTGCCGTTCGCCGTTCGCCGTTCGTCACTCTGCTGCGTTGCTTGCTGTCGGGTTGAGACGCTGTGCTCTTGTGCATTTGAACGTGCTGTTCAACGACCGAAAGAGGCGTTGTTGGTAGCGTGGGTGAAGTGTGCAACAGTGAGCGTGTCGGCCCGGAGTAGCTATGGCTTTGTGATGCGATGCAGTAATAACTTTTTGACGCAATGCACGAGAAATTGAAGTTGTCGCGCAAGCCAATTTTTGCGCAAATTTGCCTTAAAACCAGACGAGCTTGAATTTGTGGTTGTGAACGCAGCTTGGCAGAATGTCCAACTGTCGAGATGAGCACGTAGAGGCCGGTGGCCGTGTTTTGCGTGACGGGGAAAGTAGCAACGGTGGCCATGAGCATGGACATGGACACGGGCATGGACACGGGCACCATGACCACGAATGCGACCATTCATGCAGCCACGATGATCCGGATGGCAACTCTCTGCTGCAATATATCGACACAACTCGAACAAAGTGTTTGAACTCGAGAAGGAGTGGCGTTGCCAACAACTGTTTCAAGCCTTACAACTTGAGGAGGGACCGCGAAAAGTTCATCCACAGCGAGGAAGACGACCCCGAGCTCATTCTGTACATCCCCTTTCTAGTTGCGGTGAACTTGAAGTCTATTTGCATAAGTGGACCCGGTGATGGCAGCAGCCCTTCCGAAGTCTGGATGTTTAGAGATAGAAGCGATGTCGACTTCGATCTGGCGCACGACTTAAAGCCAACGGTAACAATGCTGACACGATTGCAACGTGCGCGTCGTCGAAACTACGAAGCCGTCACACCCTGTTCGTGTTATGCTTGCGTTCTTGCGACAGGCAAAGTTTCGACTCACAGAAGACCCGGCGGCCAACGTATGGTATCCAACACCACTAACAAAACTTCAACATTTAAAGTCAATCACGCTGTTCTTCCCGGAAGCTGTGGCGGGGGACGATGTGTCCACGAAGATTACGTACATCGGGATGAGAGGGACAGCAACGTCCATCAAGACGACCAACAAAGCTGTTGTAGGTGTCAATTACGAAATTCGACCCCAGGCCAAGGTGAACAACATAGGTGTTAGCAATGCCGCGGTGTCATAGGCAGTTGGAAGATCATTTTTTTGTAATTAATGGCACTAGCTGCTAACGAGCCTTGCATGGTTGGACTGCCCGTGGTGAGTCAAGCATACCCTGACTGACCCTTGCGCAGGAACTTCATCAACAGCCAGTGCGCCCCAACAGATGCCCCGGCATCAATGGCGAGCAGAGAGCACAACTGCCCTCGCAACTCATTGGATGGCAATGGAAATAACTACATTGACATGGCAACATTGTAAGTGGGATGACGAGCAAACACCAATCGTCGCTTCAAGCCCAGCCCTACCTCCAATGCATCGTTCAGTGGAGGGAAAGTGTCTGATATGCAGATCCAAATCACCGCATACGCAACGGCCAGAGCTCCAAATAGCTTCTTGTTTTCTCTTAAACTCTGCATGTGCGGCCAACCCCCGTAGTTCACTGCAAAAATCGACACTTGCATCGCTGTAATCAACACGGTCACCTACGCAACAGATCACGAGAATATTGGGCCAAAGCGTCACGCAGCGACATGTTGTCATGGGCAATTGGGTGATGGCGTCGAATACGCACCACAGTGTTGATGACGTTTGGGGCGAATTCGCCGTCCACGTGCATTTCTTCTGCCGTAGTGTTAACGTAAGGTTGGGTGACGGCCTGCGCAACGTCAGCAACGATAGAAAAGTCATGCATCGGACTTGCTGTTCAGCAGGCTTTGCATTGCAACGTACGATGCCGCCCATGAGCACTGCGATGTGGACAATGAATTGGGCCACCACTGATGCAACTATTGGGAGACTCCAGATTGAACGTTCCGGATGACTGGGATGAAGCTGCTTGTTCGACTTCGCTGCGGAAATGAAGAAGAAGCAGATTGCGATCCACATCCCACATGTTGTTGCCTGCAGTCCAAATCACACGCGCACATGAGGAGAAAACCAAACACTCTCTGATGTGACTGCAGTTTACCTGCTCGTCACTCTGCTTGACACCGAAGAGGTACAACACGGAAAGGGAATATGAGGATATCAGACTATTCAGTCCCAGAATTTTGAACAATTGCACGGTGTTAACCAAAGTGCAGCGACCTGTCAAACGACAAAGTCGCAATATTAAGGTCTGGCGTCAGAAAATGGACAGCATGGCGCCTGGTCAAACAAACCTTGGCGCACAATGTCGAGGGACACAGCTGGGCTCGCTCGGCGCGCGGTAAACGGAGAAGCAATCGAAGCGTCGCCGAATTGAACAATCTCGGCATCCCCGAGCGATGGCTCCTGACTACGCTTCTTTGCGGTGGGCGCCCGTGGCGCATTCACAATCGATATGCCGACGTGTGCTTGCTTCAACGCGCCAACATCATTGGTTCCGTCGCCGCACATCAAAGTCACAGAACCGTAATGGTTCAAAGTGTGAACGATCAACTCTTTGTGCCACGGCGAAACACGAGCCCAAATGTTCACGGTGTCACACAAAGGTCTGAGCACCACAATGCACGAGTTAACAACAGTCGTCGCATTCCAGATTCTACAACAGGACCAAGTGCTCACCGCAGGGCCTTCCAAGTGCGCTCATCAATTGAGAGAGCATCAATATCATCAGTACTGCTTTGCTCGCTGTTGCTACGTGTTGTGCGATGCAGAATTTCGTTGATAGCGTCGCCGGTGACGCAAAGGTTGACGGTCCCAAATTGACTCAACTCATAGACACCGTCTGAATCATATTCCTCGTATGGAGTCTCCGGGGTTTCGATGGTATCGCCGTCGCCGTCGCCCGCCCGCACCCAGACAAGGCTGGGAGTTTGACCAACATGTTGCGGCTTGCGGCACCGAAGAACAAGGACATCATCGGCTTTGGTGTGCTTATCGCCGCCGAGCATGCGGAGTTTGCTCGCCACGCTGCACGCGGTAAGTGGATGGTCTCCAGTGATCATCATAACACGATGAGAACTTCGCAGAAGCTATACCACCATATATTGAGCACAGTATATTGAGCACAATATGACAACGTAAAGCGGGATGAGTTGACACATCTGCACATGCACTCACCTTCTTTATCATAGGCTTAGAATCTTTCTTCAGCGAGCACTTAAACATGATGAATCCAGCAAACCGTAAATTCTGCTCCACATTTTCGCGAGACTCGTGTTGAGCGATAGATGCAGCGTCGGCTGAATCCTGCCCAACCTCGCGCCAAGCCAGCGCCAATACTCTGTGTCCTTTCATTGTGTAGTGGCGGTGGCACCGGCTGTACCAAGCTGGCTTATGAGTGATGAATTGTCCCAGCACTTCCGGAGCACCTTTGGAAACGACAAGCGTTCTCGTGCGGGATCGGTTTGATGACAGCGTTTCATCGACTGACACGATTGTCGTCATGCGCTTGAGAGTTGACGAAAACGCATGCCGCCTCAGAATCTTTAGTCTCAGCTGCTGCCATTTGACATTGTCACCACGAGCAACGTTGGCACTGGCTTGGTTGGGAATCGGCTGTACTAAGCCAGACGTCTGCGGCAAACAAACAACGGAGAGACACAAAAAAAAATCAAGCCAAAGCCTGCAGTGGTGGTAGCGGGATTCGAGATTAGGACGAACCGACATCCTAAACCCAGCAGCTTCAAAGGCCTCTTGCTCCATGGGATCGCCGGATACCTTGATGCCTGCTGAACCTCCTGCGGTGGTTGCCACCAATGAGTGGCAGCCAGCCACGACCAGACTGGCCATGTAGCCGTCCGCTTCGCAAGGCAAAAGCGAAAAGTCATCTTTCGTCTCGTCGTCTCCACTGTCAAGATGCAACAAATCCTTGTTCTCCACCACTGACTGGCCTCCAAGAGCAATGTTTTGCTGCAGGGAAGCCTCGTTTCCATCGAAGGCCGCAAACCCTTCAATTTGCATCTTGTCCTCCGTCAAAGTCCCCGTTTTGTCAAAACAGCACACGTCGACGCATCCAGCATACGGAATGCGGAAGGGCTCAGTGCAAAATACCAGTTTTTTGCGGAGAGCGTTGAGTGACGACGTCACAATCAACGACAGTTGAATGGGAAGGTCAGGTGGAATGACAGTTGTGATGATCATGATGCAGTGAAGGAACAGCTTCCATTGATCTTGGTTAGCGTCGCTGAGTCCTTGAGTCAACACGTAAGCAGATGCGATAACGGCGAGTACAGCCAAAATGCCAAGGAAGACCAAAGTATCTCGGGAGTTGGCGGTCACAGGTTCAGTGGCAAAAAGAATGGTGCGCATAAGCTTGCCCTGCGTGGTGCCAAAGCCGGTGCGCAATACGAGCGCGATGCAGCCACCATCTGGAGGGGAACTACATGCAGAGAGCAAATTAAGCAATGGCAACTTCTGTGTGGGCGGCATCATCCTCAAGCACAGCTCCAACACGCAAACCGCGCAACGTACTTTTTGAAGAATCTTGATGCGGTCACGGCACCTTCGTCCTCGGTACCAACCGAGCTGGACTGTTTCTCTTCGGCAGAAACTTGAATAATGTCTGTGCCTGCCCACACGATGTGTTTCTTGTACTTGTCCTGGTTCGCCATTGCGCTCGGGTCCCTCACGGCTTCTTCGGCATCGTCGTCGTCATTTTCTTTGTGTCGCGCATTTCCCTGAGTTATAATGATCCGCTCTGTTGCGCACAAATCGCTGTTTCGCAACGCTTCCGCCACACTTTCTTTCTGCAACGGAATGGATTCTCCAGTCAGCAGCGCTTCGTTCACAATGCACCTTCCGCGGAGCAGCAAAAGATCGCAGGGTGCAGCGCCGGCACGGCCGGGCGTTTCTGGCTCGCGTGCTTGCTGGCGACGCTTCCGCGATCGTGCTCCGCGGCGCTTGTTGTCTTCTTGAGAGGAAGATGAGAAAGCCTTAACCGACACAATGTCCCCGGGAACAAGCTGCAAACTAGAGAGTTTGACCCATTTGCCATCGCGGACAGTGAATACGTTGACCGGCTTGCGGCGCATGGCATGAAGCTGCCGAAAGTTGCGCTGACGCTGTGCAATCACCATCAATTCTAAGAGAATCATCATGATCAGCGTGAAAAGACTGTAGTACCAATATTCATCCAGCAGCCAAAGAAGAGCACAAAATATTTGAAACACAAACGACGGAGCCGTGGCGTGCTCTTCGAACAAAGCACCGAAGGAAGGGATCGGGATGTTCAAGTCGTTGGGCCCAAACTTGCGCAAACCGTCCTCGACTTGCGCCGTGTTCGATCCCCGACAGTTTCGTGAGTACCAGTCAGCGGACATTCCATCGATGTACTGCGGCGGCTTGAATTCTCCAGTGTTGCCATCGTAGTAAAACTTGATCTGTTGAAACATGATGAAGGCCGTTTTCTTCGAGCCGCCATCACTGTTGCCATCCTTGTCCGAGGTCGGTGGGGTCTCCCACTGTAGCGGGCAAAGAGCCGGTTTGCCACAGTGTGGAGCAGGCACAGCAACTGCAATCTCAGCCGATGAGATACCTGTTACTGTGGTCAAGTGGAACTTGCACTTTACTTTCATAGACCAATGAGTCGACAGCCACACCACTCCGACGCAGATGGTCGTAATCAGTGCGCCGATCCTGTACACCGTGCTCCCGTAGTCTGTGGACCAGCAAAATGCCGCAAACACGAAGGCAAAAAAACCGCAGAGCAGAACATCGAGTCGTGCGTACGTGGGTCGGCGCCGAAACAGAGTCACTGAACGAACGAATTGGTCGCCTTCCGCAGCGGCACCAGTGGCACCCTGTTCGCGTCCAGCGACGGCACCTGCCTGTGCCGCCTCGCCCATGTTGATGCAACAACTACTACTCGCCTATCACACTGCCAAAAAGGCCTGTGCGACTCTGGTGACAAAAAAAATGCAGATTTCGTGTTTCAACCAAACGGTGATCGCAAAACCAAGGTCTCAGCGTCCCGTCTTGAACTTGGGGGACTTCGTCAAATCAGCGTCGTCGTCGGCCACTCTCCGATCACCTCATCGATTTCCCTTTTCCGGTAATACCCCTTCTTCATCACTACTACGGTTATCGATTGTCGCTGTCATAGCTGCCGCCGTCTGCGCCATCGTTTGCTTCACCACGGTCATCGGCGTCGTCGTTCGCCGTCCGTCGTCCGTCGTTCGTCGTCCGTCGTCCGTCGTCCGTCGTTCGTCGTTCGTCGTCGCTGCCGTCGTCGTCGTCGTCGTTGTGTTGGCAAACGTCGGCCACCGTT